>Ga0123328_1002727_pt1 | contig 15676 bp, 9 predicted proteins | sample BioC12SIPDNA_2_FD_89702 | JGI IMG/M metagenome (GOLD analysis project Ga0123328, IMG submission 89702) | Anaerobic biogas reactor microbial communites from Washington, USA - Biogas_R1_A C12 SIP DNA | ecosystem: Engineered > Bioreactor > Anaerobic > Unclassified | place: Washington, USA...
TCGAGTACTGGTTCTGTGTGCTGAGCAGTTCGCCACCGTCGTAGAAAATCTTGTACGGAGCGGCGGATGTCCGGTTCGTGCCCATCTGGAAGAAGGCGTACACGTCATAGAGGCCTCCGATTGGCAGGTTGGGCGTCCAGGTGCACTTGCGGGTCGCGCTGGACTCGTTGGTGTTGCCCGTGCCGGTCGCGTACAGGTAGTTGGTTCCGATCTTCGGCACGGTGGCGATAGATCCACTGCCCCACGACGCCCCGCTGGGCGAAGTGTTGGTCCAGCCGGAGTCGAGGTTGTCAATCACGAGGTCGGGTACGTCGGCGATGGTGGTGAAGGTCATGCCGGCGGAATAGGCTGTGCCGGCCGCGTTCGCCGAACGAACCCGGAAGTAATAGGGCGTGCTCGGTTGCAGTCCGCCGATGAAGACCGCGTGGGCGGTCTGGAGTGTCGGATCCAAGGTCGTGGCGGAGCCGTATGCCGGGGTGAGGCCGTATTCGACCTGGCTGTCCGCCAGCACATCTGTGGTCCACAGAATGGTGGCGCCATAGGCGGTTACGCCCGTGATCTCGACGCCGCTGATGACCGGCGGGCCGGTCGTCTTGAAAGTGGCGTCGCTGGATTGGGACGAGCCGTAGGCGTTGGTCGAGACCACCTGGAAGTGGTAGGTGGTCAGCGAAGCAAGCCCGGTCACGGTGGCCGAGTGGTTGGTCACCAATGTGGAATCGAGAGCGGTCTGTGATCCGTAGGCACTGGTCAGACCGTAGCGGACCTGGCTGGTGGCCGGGGCGTTGGTCGTCCAGGTGATCGTGGCGGAGTTGGCGGTCACTGTCGTGACCTGCACATCGGTGATCTGAGGTGGGCCGGTGGTCCTGAAGGTGAAGTCCGCCGACGTGGTTGTACCGTTATCGTTGCCGGAGATCACCCGGTAATGATAGAGGGTGTTGGCGGCCAAGCCGGTCAAGTTGACGGTGTGGGCGGTGACGAGACTGCTGTTCAGCGGTGACGCACTGCCGTAGGCGGTGGTGGTTCCGTACTCGACCTGTGAGTTGGCGGCTTGGTCCGTGGTCCAGGTGATGGTGGCCGAGTTGTTGGTGATACTACCGGCCTGCACGTTGGTGATCTGCGCAGCGGGGCTGCCGCCGAACTGGAGGTCCTTCTCGGTCATCTGGCCCGCGCTGACGGACACACTGGCGGATACATTGGCGTATCCGGTGGTGCTGGCGGTCACGGTGTAGTTGCCCGGCGGCAGGTCGATGAAGGCGTAGAAGCCGGTGCCGTCGCAGGTGATACTGCGCGAGACAGGCCCGGTCACGCTGACCTGGGCGCCATCCGCCCAGGTTCCATCCGAGTGGAAAGTCACCGTTCCCATCATGTGTCCCTGGGTCGGGCTGCTTTTCCAGGGCATGTCCGGGATGGTGGTCGGCGACGGCGTGACCTGAGAAGTCAGGTATGGGGAGAAAGCCGTCCAGGTGCCGCCCTCATAGGGGGCGTAGTACGAGTAGCCGCAGAATCCGTACGCGTAGTTGCCCGCGGGCGAAGCATCGCGTGTCTTGAGTAATTGGGTGATTGCGTTGGCCCGGGTGTTCATGTAGATGCCGGGGCCCACAATGGTTTCCCGGTTGAACTTGCGATCCTTCTGGAAGTTCATCCAGTTGGCGTAGTCGGTGGGCCGCGACGACTGATCGAAGTAGTTCATGGTCACGCAGAGATCCAGCGTGCCTTCCTGCATCCACGCGTCAAAGTCCGAGAGAACCTGATAATAGGGGCGAGTGTTCATGAACGCGGACCGAGTGGAAGAGGACGGCGACGGGGCCCAGGTCACCACCGCGCCGGAAACCTTGACTTCGGGGCGGTACTTCATGGTGTGGGCGTACACGCGGCGGACGAAGTCGCTGATCTGGTCGCGGCGCCACTGCAGGAACAGTGAGTCGGACGCCGAGGGCTGTCCGGTCCGGCCGTATCGGGCATTGAATCGAGCGACACTGGTGGGGTTGTACCCCTCGTTGGCCGCCGAGAAGCGGATGTAGTCATAGTGCAGACCATCCACGTCGTAGTTCCGCACCACGTCCATGCAGACGTTGGTCAGGTACTCGGATGCACGCGGGTGTCCTGGATCGAGCGGATAGTCCGTGGGTTCGGAGCCGCTGTCGTAGCGGGTAATCCAGTAATTCTCCGGATCACTCGGATCGTTATGGGCTTCATATACGGGGCTGGATGCGTTGGTCTTGAAGGCCACAACCCATGCGTGGACTTCGATGCGTTGTTTTCCGCCCGTGGTGTCGTGGGCCGCGTCGATGACGGCCTGCAGACCGTTGAAGTTCGAGGGGGTCAGCCCGGACATGTACGGCTCGCCGACGGCGGAGGGGTACATGGTGTCCGCCCGGCGACGAACCTGAACAAAGACGGCGTTGCAGTTGGCTTCCCGGATCTGTCCGATATTGGTCGCACTGCCGACCTTACCCAACAGAGTCTCGACCTGTGTCTGGGAGAGGGCTCCCGCATGCCATGCGTCAATCCAGAAGGCACGGAGCTCCTCCGCCTGAGCCGGCGATGCCATCGCCAGGCACGCCAACCCCAAAGCCATCGTGACCATCACGCTTCCCAAGAATCCGTTCCGGCGGTTCGCCATAACTGCACCTTCGCCCCGAAAAAAGTGAGAAAACAGAAACGTACACTTTGGGTCGGGTCTCCGCGACGATTCCCTACACCCACTTATATGGTAGCGAAAGGCCGCCGCCGATTCCAGTGGTGCTGCCATCGCCGGAAAGACGGGCAGGGTGGAAGGGTGTCTGCCGGTTTCCCCGAGCCCGCCCCCTGCGGTAGAATGGGGTATCCGCCCCGCGGGCGGAGTTCGGAGTAATGCGGCATGCCTTATCAGAACATGAGCTTGGAGAACTTTGCCAAGCATGTAGGTATGGACGCCCGTGAGGTCCGCCGGCTTGCGGACCGCGGTGAGCTGCCTTGTGAGAAGGTGGGCGGGGAATGGCGCTTCAACCGCGCCCGGACCACCGAATGGTTGCAGCAGACCATGCACAACTTCGATCACGGCCGCCTCGTGACCCTTGAACGAGCCATGGGCGGCGGTGTATCGGACATGTTGGTGACCGATCTCATCGGACTGGCCGGCGTGGACCCGGCCCTTGCAGCCAATACGAGGGGCTCAGTGCTTCGCGAACTGGTGAATCTGGCCGATCGCACGGGTCTGCTCTACGACCCCAAGGGGTTGCTGACAGCCCTGGAACAGCGGGAAGCCATGTGCTCGACGGCGTTGCCCCAGGGCGTGGCCATCCCGCACCCTCGTCAACCCATGCCGTATGTGTCTGCCGAGCCCTTGGTCTGTGTTGCCCGTCTTGCCCGCGGTATCTGGTTCGGCTCGTCGGATCGGCAGTTGAGCCACCTCTTCTTTCTGATCTGCTGCCACGAAGACCGTCAACATCTGAGAGTATTGGCCCGGCTCATGCGAATTCTCGACGGCGATATGATCGCCCGCCTTCTTGAAGCGGAAACGCAGAACGATATCCTTGAACTGCTGATCACCAAGGAACGCGAGGTCACCGCTCCGGAGTGATAAAGCCAAGACGGCTGGATTCTGTTTTTGCGTCAACTGAGGGCGTGACGGCCGACGCAAGACCTGGTCTGTTGCTGATGCGGGATCGAAGGGGGAGGTGGGCGGGGGGGTTTTTACCGACCTGGGGTTTACCCTAGGTTGGTTGATATTGAAGGCCGGCCTGCCGATGGAGATTACTGGAGTAACCGGCGATCAGGTGCCGTCGGGCAAGTCGGGGATAGTGCGTTTGTTTTAGGACGTGTAACGTCAGGGTGGCACCTTGATACGTGCGGGGCATTCGTTTGGGGCTTCCTGGTCCTGCTGGGAAGCACTTGACGGCCGCGCTGAGATGAAGAGATGGACAGTCATATGACGGAACCGGCGGCTGAGGCATCCATTCGCAGCCTGACCACGACTTGCGAAGAGCTGACGCGTCTGGTTGAGCAGGCGAATCGGCAAGCGATGGTTGCCGAGGTTGCCAGCCACGCCAAGACGGAGTTTCTGGCGAGAGTCAGCCATGTGATGCGCACCTCGATGACGGCGATTCTGGGGTTCACGGACAACTTGTTGGATCCGAGTCTGTCGCAGGAGGACCGGCTGGAGGCGGTTCGGACGATCAAGCGGAACGGCGAGCATCTCATCGAGTTGATCTCGGACATTCTGGATCTGAGTCAGATTGAGGCGGGGAAGCTGGCGGTCAACCATGCGGTGTGTTCTCCCTTCCAGATAGTGGCGGATGTGCAATCGCGGATGAATGCCCATGCGTTGGCGAAGGGTCTGCGTCTGGACGTGGATTTCATTGGGGATCTTCCTGAGACGATCCAGACGGACCCGGAGCGACTGCGGCAGATCCTTCTGAACCTGATTGGCAACGCGATCGAGTTCACGGAGACAGGCGGCGTTCGGCTGGTGATTCACTTCTCGGATGAGGGGCTGGAACCGTTGTTGCGGTTCGAGGTGATCGACACCGGCATGGGGATGGACAGCGATCAACTGGCGAGCGTGTTCGATCCGTTCGCGACGGCTGCCCAGGAGCAGGGGCATTGGCGTGGCAAATCAGGTCTGGGGCTGAGCATCTCCAAGCTGTTGGCGGGTCTGTTGGGTGGGGATCTCACTGTTGAAAGCGCGCCGGAAGTCGGTACGACGTGCCGGCTGAAGATTGCGACGGGACCGCTGGACGGGGTGGCGATGGTCGACGGGGCTGAGAACGCCCTGATTGTCCGCAATCACGAGTATCGGCTACGGGCGCGAGATGCCGAGAAGGTGGGCTTGGGCGCGCGTATTCTGCTGGCGGAGGATGGCCCGGACAATCAGCGGTTGCTCAGTTTTGTGCTGCGCAAGGCTGGGGCGGAGGTCGTGGTGGCGGAGAACGGTCGGGTGGCCGTCGATCTGGCCATGGCCGCCGAAGCCGGAGGGCAGCCCTTCAGCTTGGTCTTGATGGACATGCAGATGCCCGTTCTGGACGGCTACTCGGCCACAAGCTTGTTGCGGATGCAGGGGTACAGTCGGCCGATTATCGCGGTGACCGCCCACGCCATGGCGGGCGATCGCGAGCGTTGTCTGAGCGCCGGCTGCGATGATTACACTTCCAAGCCCATCGACCGGTTGCGGCTGGTCGAGGTGGTGCGTACCTGGCTTGATCGTGCCCCGCGGCATGAGTCCGCGGTATCGAGCTGACAACCTGCCGAACGCCTGGTCGGCGTGTGGTTCGCGCTTCGGCGAGGCGATTTCCATGCCGCGACCCGCGGCACTATAGTGCTATATCATCGATTCTGTCTCTCGGGGCGGTGGACCTTCTGTGCGAGGGTTTGCTCGTCCGTTGCGTTATTGGCGGCGTCGGGTTGGGCGTCTTGGAGGAGTCCTCAGAATGGGCAAGCAGCTTGCGATTCACGGTGGGAGTCCGATACGGACGGAGGCGTTTCCGGCCTGGCCGGTCTACGGCAAACCTGAAGAGGAGGCCCTGCTCCGCGTCTTGCACAGTGGGAAATGGGGGCGTATTGATGGGGAGGAAGTGGCGACGTTCGAGCGGCGGTTCGCCGAGTACCACGAGGCGCGGTTTGGGGTGGCGGTGGTGAACGGGACGGTTTCGCTTCGGCTGGCGCTGTTTGCGGCCGGGATCCAGGCGGGGGACGAGGTGATTGTGCCGCCGTTCACTTTTATGGCGACCGCGAGCGCGGTGATCGAGGCCAACGCCACGCCGGTCTTCGTGGATATCGAGCCGGATACGTACAACATTGACGTCGCGATGATTCGCAAGGCAATCACCCGGCGGACGCGGGCGATCATTCCTGTGCACATGGCGGGCCTGCCGGCGGACATGGACGCGATCATGGCCCTGGCCCGCGAGCACGATCTGGTGGTGATCGAGGACGCGGCCCACGCCCACGGAGCGGCCTACCGGGGGCGTCGGGTGGGTTCGCTCGGCCATATGGCTTCTTTTTCGTTCCAATCGTCCAAGAACCTGTGTAGTGGGGAAGGCGGCATCATCATCACTTCGGACGAGCGGCTGTACGAGGCTTGCCGGTCGGCGCACAACTGCGGCCGGATCCCCGGCGGCGCGTGGTACGAACATCACAACCTGGGCGGCAACTATCGGCTGAGCGAGTTTCAGGGAGCGTTGCTCAACTGCCAGTTCGATCGGCTCGAAGAACAGGCCCAGCGGCGAGAAGAGAACGGACGCTATCTGGCCGAGCGGTTGGCTGGGGTGCCGGGCATCACGCCCCAGGCGCGGGGGCGCGGGGAGACACGGCACGGCTATCACCTGTTCATCTTCCGCTATGATCCGCAGGTCTACGGTGTGTCCCGGGCGGTGTTCTTGAAGGCACTGGCTGCCGAGGGGATCCCCGCGGCGCCGGGATACGCGATTCCGCTGCATCGCCAGGTTCTGTTTACCGAACGGCACTTCGGCCCGTACACGGGCTGTTTGGATACGCACCCGCAGCTTGACTATCGCCAAGTGTCGTTGCCGGTCTGCGAGCGGGCTTCGGACACGGCAGGCGCGTGGCTCTACCAGAGCTTGCTGCTCGGCTCTCGCAGGGATATGGATGACATCGCGGCGGCGTTCGAGAAGCTTTACACGCATCGGTCGGAGCTGGCCTCGGTTGCCGCGGATTGACACGAGGCGCAGTGGCCGCGCTCACTCGAACGCCTGTTCAGTGGTGTGGTTCTCATGAACCTCGCTTAGCGGTGCCGCGTGCGGTACCGACCCGTGTAGCGCGCGACACGGCTGAACCGCTACGGTGACACATTTGGGATGAAGCCATGGACCAGGGTTGGATGCGGGCGGGAGCGGTGGCGGTGGATATCACGCCGCCGGTCGGGGCCGAGCTGTGCGGTTTTTTGGCTCGGGTGCAACCTTCGATCGAGGTGCATGACCGGTTGGCGGTGCGGGCGTTGTACCTGGAGACGGACGACGCCCGACTGCTCTGGTTGCACGCTGACCTGATCGGACTGGAGCATGGGTTTGTGAGGGATCTTCGCGTCGAGCTGGCGGACCGGCTGGGCTTGGCGGCGACGGAGGTAGTCGTTTCGGCGACGCACACCCATTCCGGGCCGGCGACCATCCACCTGATCTGTTGCGGCGATTACGATGGGGCCTACGTCGCCTGGTTGCGGGATCGCATGCTGGAGGCGGCCGGGCAGGCGGTGGAGCGGCGAGAGCCGGTACGGATGGTCCGGGGCGAGGGATCCTGCGATTTGGCCACGGATCGTCGCGGCAAGCCAAGTGCACATAGGGATTCTGTTTTGGGCGTGATCGGCTGGCGGCGGCGTGATGACTCGTGGTTGGCGGTGTTGGTGAATTACCCGATCCACCATGTGGCATTGCGAGGAGACAACCGGGCGATCAGTGCGGACATGGCCGGCCGGGCGGCGAAGAGCATTGCCGATGCGTTGGGCGGTCAGCCGGTTGCTCTGGTGACCAATGGGGCATGCGGGAATCTCAATCCACCGGCCACGCGTAGCGATTTCATTCAGCGCGGCCCCGTCCTGCCGCGGTTCGACCTGATGGAGCAGTGGGGCGATCAGATTGCCCGAGAGGCTCTGGCTGCGCTGCAACGTGCCGAGGTCGATCTGCCGGTGGTGAGCAGTGTCGCCTCGCCGTTCATGCTTCGGTTCGAGCCCTGGGGCCGTGAGCGGATGACGCAGGAGGCGGAACGCCTCTTGATGGCCATGGCGAACGAGACGGGGTACGTGGCGGATCGCTATCGTGAGGCCATCGGGCGATGGCGGTCGCTGATGCTCGATCGGAGCACGGCGGATTCGGCCGCGTCTGAGACGGTGCTGGAGGTCCAGGTGGTACGGCTGGGCGGGGCGCGGCTGGTGTGTCTGGCGGCGGAGGTGTTCTCGCTGATGGGCGAGGCACTGCGTCGTGTGGCGGGGGCGTCACTGTACGTGGTGGGCTATGCCAACGGCGACGTGGGCTATCTGGCGCCTTCGTCGGCCTATGACGAAGGGGGATACGAAATCGACAGCGCGTTCGCTTTCTACGGCGGGTTGCCCGCTTGTCGAGGCGAGTTCGAGCGATTGCGCGATCATGTCGCCGGTCTGCTCAAGAACGATTGATGAAGAGTGATGACTCTGCGATTCGTCAGTGTCCCGTGTGCTGCGGATTGTGATTGCGTGTGAGTGATGTTGCTGGCGTCACGGTGCGCCGCCGTGGTAGCCGCGGTCGGCGGCCTGGAGGATCTCGTCCAGCCGGGCGGGCATGTTCATCAGATCCTGGTCGCGAAGCGAAAACGGGTGTTTCTCGTTGGAGAAGGAAAGCACGCTGGCGTCGAGGAAGAGCACATTGACGCGGCGGGCCCGGTGGTTGGTGCGCTGCCACTCGGGGAACGCGGTGACGACGGAGTTCATATCCAGGGCCAGTGCTCGGGGACGCTCGCCGGCCGAGTTGCGGCCCAGGTCGTCGATTCGGCCGCGGCCGTCGGTCTCATCGAGCTGGCGGTAGAGGTACGAGCAGTATCCAGGTGCGGGTTGGCGTGCACGGACCTTGGCAAGCTCCTCGACGGGGTCGGTGCTGTCGTCGGCGGGGCAGTACATCAGTTCGGGGAAGGCCAGCGAGCGGTTCATGAGCAATCCCAGGGCCATGAAGCTGATGGCCGGCGGTTGCGGTCCGGTCCAGATCTGATTGGTGGCTGTGCTGCCGTCGTTGGCCGAGAGCATGGGGCCGAGCGCGGCAACATTCGGCCCGAAGGGGATGCGCCCGCGACTCTCGGCGGCGTAAGTGACCACGGAGGTGCCGATCTGGTGCAGGTTGCTCTGGCAGGTGACCAAGCGGGCCTGTTCACGGGCTCTGGCCAGCGACGGCAGCAGAATCGCCAGCAAGAGGGCCACAATGGCCACGACCACGAGCAACTCGATCAGCGAAAACGCGGGTTTGCGCGAACCTGCCGGCAACTCAAACTGACCGATATCCGCGAAAGAGCCGCGGACTTCAGCCCGCGCGGTCTTCGGGGCATACTCAACGGCCGCTTTCCGCACGAGCACCGCGCGGGCTGAAGCCCGCGGCTCTTTGGCGTTGCGGGCGGCTACCGCTCCCTTACGGTCGCGGCTCTGCTGGTCGCGAATTGGCGCGATGCTCATGCCCATCTTCTCAGTGGTGGTCATCGCACCCCCACGGGCTGGGTATGCACGTTGTCGAGCATGCGTTGCAGCGCAAGGCGAGCGTTCTTGGCCGTGTCGGCGTCCACACGGATCTGATTGACCACGCGGCCGGCGGCCAGCTCATCGAGGCACCAGCACAGGTGACGCATGTCGATGCGATACATGGTGGTGCACAAACACTGGATGCCCGACAGCGAGCGGATGTTCTTGCGGCCGGCGTATTTCTGGGCCAACCGGTTGACCAGATTGACCTCCGTCCCCACCGCCCAGGACGAGCCTTCCGGGGCCTCATCAAGCGTGCGGATGATGTATTCGGTGCTGCCGGCCAAGTCGGATTTCTGGACTACCGCCCACGCACATTCCGGGTGCACCAGGATGCGGCAGGTGGGATCGGCGGCTCGGACCTGGTCGCAATGCTCTTCCTTAAAGAGTTGGTGCACGCTGCAATGGCCCTTCCACAGCAGGAACTTCGCCTCGCGGATCTGCTCATCGCTCAGGCCGCCGTCGTCGGCGAACGGGTCGTAGACCGCCATGGCGGCCAGAGGATGGCCCATCGCGTAGGCGGTATTGCGGCCGAGGTGCTGGTCCGGGAGGAAAACCACCTTGTCGCCCTGTTCTAAGGCCCACTCCAGAACGCGGCGAGCGTTCGAGCTGGTGCAGCAGGCTCCGTCGTGCCGCCCACAGAACGCCTTGATGCTGGCGGCGCTGTTGACGTAGGTGATCGGGATGATGCGGTCCGCGGTCGCCGCGGTCAGTCGTGCCCATGCGTCCTCGACCTGCTCCTCGGTGGCCATGTCCGCCATGCTACAGCCGGCGGAGAGGTCGGGCAGAATGATCGCGACGCGATCCTCGGTCAGGATGTCGGCGGACTCGGCCATGAAGTGCACGCCGCAGAAGACGACGTATTGGGCGTTGGCTTGGCTGGCCGCCAACTGGCTGAGTTTGAGGCTGTCGCCGGTGAAGTCGGCGAACCGGATGACCTCATCCTGCTGGTAATGGTGACCGAGGATGACGAGACGCTTGCCGAGGTTGCGTTTGTGGGCCAGGATGCGCTCGGCCAGCTCCGCGTCGGTCAGGCCTGCGTACTGCGGAGGCAGCGGCGGTTGGTAGATCGGGGCCATGAAAATCTCCTCGCGGTCTCGTCCATGCGGCGGCAAACGGAATCACTTCCCCTGCGTTGATGCTCAACGTGGAGTATAGCTCTCACCGCCCATGTCCGCCAATTCTCGCTCGGAGTGGCGTCACACCGATATTCCGAGCCGGCGGTGATAACTGCCGGTTCTTGCGAGAAGCTAGAGAAGCATCGAAAGGGCCACGAGTTGCTACCGAGCGGAATACGAACCGGCGAGACGCTGCACGCGGCGTTCGACGATGGCCCGCAGGCGATGGTGCATGACGAAGTACTGCCGGCCGGGTCCGTCGCCGGGTCGGCGGCAGCCGGTCGCGTCCGCCCGGAGCAGCCGCACCGCTTCCAGCATCAAGGTGACGTTGAGTGTCAGCGACCTTGCCCGCAGCGTCGCGAGCGTATCACCCGGTTTGATGAGCAACTCGCGGGCCACGACGATATCCCCCGCGTCGATCTTCGGAGCGACGAAGTGCACGGTGACGCCGATGGGTCGGCCACAAAACACGCTCCACTCGAGGACGTTCATGCCGCGGAACTCGGGCAGCAAGGCCATGTGGGCGTTGAGAATGCCGATCTGCGGGGCGGCGAGCATGCCCGCACGGTAAATGTCGCCGGCCGTGCTGAGTAGCAGGTCGAGGTCAAGGCCTTGGGCGAAGGCCACGGCGGCGGGGTCGTTGACGCCGGCAGCACGCAGGTAGGGGATGCCCAGCTGTCGGCAGGTGGCAGAGATGCGACGGTTCCAGTTCGCGAGCTTCTGATCGGAGGCGAAGCGAGCCAGGCATCGGCGGACTTCATCCTTGACGGTGCCGGTGGGGTCGTAACGCGAACGGATGCGGCGGAGCATCGCGCCGATGCCCTGCGTACGGGCACAGGCGATGGCTCGCGACAGGGCGGAGCGGTGCGAGCAGAGCACGCCGGCCGGCCGATCGCCCGCCGCCAGCAATGCCGCCAGCAGCGTCGAGGCGTAGGGGTTGTCATCGCTCGGCACGATGAGTCCCAGTTTCATGCGAACCCCTCCAGTTCGCCCATAACCTGCTCCTGCAGCATGATCGCGTCGGCCAGGAATTTGGCCGCCCAGTTGGGATAGCCGAACCGCTCGTAGCCGCCCCACAGTGGGTACGAGCCGGCCACCGCCCCGCGGATGCCGGGGTGGCGCGAGCCGAGCCGCTGCGTACTCTTGACCTGATCGATGAGCTTGAGGGCCGCGTTGACCAGGCGGGCGTCGCCGGTCAGGCGGTACAGCTTGAGCCAGACGATCGCCAACTGGGCGTCGCCGGTCAGGCACGTGTAGCGGGGTCCGTGATGGCGGGGTCCGTGATGGCGGACCGAGTCAACTTGTTGATGGGCGTGTCCGGACGTATCTGACGAACAGCAACAAGTTGCCTTGGTCCCCACGGGCCGCCAGTCCTCGTCGAAGGCCCCGGGCAGGTCGCGTGGCCGGCCGCGCGGGTCATCCTTGGCCAGCTCGAAGAGCATCAGCAGCTTCTCGGCCATGGTCGTGACCACCCGCCGGGCCTCGCGCTGCAGATCGCCTTCCAGGAAGGCCGACGACTCCAACAGGCCGCGCATGGTGTACGCGATGGTGTGCGTGTACGCCCACGGCTCGGCCACGAAGCCCATATGCCCAATCCAGCCGTTGGATCGAACTTGCCGGAGCACCCAGGCGGTGAACCGCTCGCCGGCGTCAGCGTGGCGGGCGTCGTGCGTGACCGCGGCCAGCTCCAGCAGCGGCCAAGCGACGCGGGCGTGGTAGGCGTGCGGGATGCCGTTGTGCGAATGGCGGACCCAGCGTCCGTCGGGCTCCTGAATCTTGGCCAGCCAGTCGCCCGCCCGGGCCGCCGCATCGAGGTAACGCTGCTCGCCGGTGTGCCGGTGCAGGGCCAGCCAGCCGAGCATGACCTGCCCGGTGTTAAAGACGATGGGGTAGTCGTTGACCCCGATCTGCCCCCGCACGCCGCCGTCGGGCAACTGAATCTCGCACTCCCAGTCGCCCATACGCACCGCCCGGTCAATGTAGCGGCCGCCCCCCGTGGCGGCCGGCGTATCGCGAGCCGGGGATGCAAGTCCCCGGGTGTCGTGAGCCGTTCCCGCCCCGTATCGCAGGAACGTCTCGATGATGTAGCCGGTGGTCTCCGGGTAAGGCGGCAGCCAGCCGGAGGCGAGGTAGTAACCCGCCGACACCCCGCCGCATCCGCTGATGTCCTGCGCCCGGCACAGCCACGCCATCGCCGCCCGCAGATGCTCCGCGTCCGCCGCCTTCCGCTCCCGCAGCCCCAGAGCATCGCGCAGCACCACCCACTGGTGCGAGGAGCGCACCGCCATCCGCCCGATCGCCCGTAGCCGCGTCCCGCCCGCCGGCCGCACATCCTTGCGGGGTTCTGCGTGGTCGCTGCTCATTTGCGGAAGGGGCATGGTTGAGGTCATCGCTTCGCCAAACCGTCGTCAACGAACGAAGATCCGCCGCCAACAAGATACATGAGTCGTGCTGAGGGCTTGGATTCTCTATGTTCGCGTCGCTGTCGGCTCACCCCAGGGAGACTCCTTCGGCGGGAACGCCACCGCCGGTTGCATGTGGGGCATACCATAGCGAATGATGGTTCTCGGGACAAAGGCTGCGAGCTGTCGTTCGATACGATGCCAGGAAGCTCAGAGGCCGGCTTCGGGCCGGCCCGAGCAAGGGGGCTCACGGCGAGGGCGAGAGGTGCGCCTCTGGCCGACAGGTTTCCCGGTCAACTTTGGCGGCGGTCTTGGGTGCTCCGGCACCGCGACACGGATTCTTCCCCTGCCGGAAAGCCGTCTCGATGGCCTCTCGCGTTCGCAGGCCATCCGTGTGACCGCATGCGGCTCATGTGGACTAAGCCCGTCGGCCGAGGCGCTTCCTCCCTCTATGGCGGACCCGCTGATGTTCGCTCGCTCGGCGAGCATCCGCGTTCGTTGGCGGCCATCGGCGAATCCCATTTCATTGGGCGGTGGGCAAGACCCATGCGATGAGCCGCCAAAGCGTCACCAAATCGACCAGGCTTCTGCCGGCGAGATCATTGCCCCGACCGGAATCCTGCAACCCAATGCCAGGGTAGCAGGTGGCGCGTTCCCGTTATGAGTCAAGCCTCGCACCTGAAGCGTTTGTGATAGCGGGGGGAGAAACTGAGAACCGCCATCGACATGTTATCGGCCGCACAAATCATCGGCCGATCACGCTCTTGCCAGTTGGCTGTTCGCCGATTTGGCTGCCATCTGATTATTGCCCCTCGAAAACGCAAGGCAAGTGGTGAAAACCAGAAATCTTGATCTCAGGGGGGAACGCTGCGGACTTGTGCGCCCATGCGATACTGCCTCAGCAAATCGCCTCAGGGCAACTACGCCGCGGGTCTGGGCCTGAAGAACCTTTGTTTTTCTGCTTCGGGCCGTGGGTCTTCGAGGAGGATCACGCCGCGATGGCAAGATTCCTGGAGTGCTTAATTTAGTTATAAGTCCTTGAAGGCCATATAATTAACGACTTCTCGGTCCGTCGCTGAGGGTTTACACTGGCAGTTCATGCGGCTGCCCGCGAGGCGACGGTAAATCGTCAAAAAAGTGTTTGCAATTCCAGAGAGAAAAGACTAATATCACCGTAGTAACACAAGGCACCGCCTGCGGACCGCAGGAGGTTTCGATGGCGGTGACCCCAATTACTACTGTAGGCTGATGAGAGGCGAGCGTCGCCTGTGCCAGCCCGATGCAGAGTGGAGAGTGTGGAGGAGGGAAAAACGATGAGGACGGGATTGCGCGCAAGTCTTGCGGTGTTTGCGGTTGTGCTGGCATTGGTTGCTTCGTCGGCTAGCGCCGCGGTGTTCACCCTTGAGGATCAGAACTCATCGGCGATCTTTGACATGGCCGGCGACGGCCAGATCGTCTGGGTCGTCGACGGGGTGGATCAACTCTTTGAACAATCCTTCTGGTGGCGCGTCGGTTCGGCCGGGGCAGAGGCTCCTGTGACGGGTCTTGATGTCATCGGCTCCTTGGCCAGTGACAGCAATCCCTGGAGCGATTCGAGGGCGGATGTGCTGGGCACGCTGTATCGCGACCCCGCGCAGCGCTTCGAGATCGAGGTTTCATACAAACTGCGCGGCGGACTGCTTGGTACGAAGACCTCGGACTTGGCCGAGACCATTGTGATCCGCAATCTCTCGGCTACCAGCTTGGCGTTCAACTTCTTCCAGTATGTGGATTTTGATCTCGGTGGCTTGGCTGACGACGACACGGTCTGGTTCAGCAACGACAACACCGTGGTGCAGGTCTCGGAAGACATGATGGTCACCGAGACGGTTGTTACTCCGGTGGCGGCCAACCGGCAGGCCGACTACATTCCCGTCCTTATCGACCTGCTGACCGATAGTGATCCGACCACTTTGGCGAACAACAATGGTCCGTTGGGACCGGGCAACGTTGCTTGGGCGTTCCAATGGACCTTTGATTTGGCCCCGGGCGGCACCTTCATCATCAGCAAGGACAAGCTGATCGTGCCCGAGCCCACGACGATGGCTCTGTTGGGCTGCGGCTTGTTCGCGGGTTTGATCCGGCGGCGGCGATAAGCTAAGTCTGCGACTGCCCTTTTGGGGCGAACAGAACCGACCCCCCGTACAATGGGCGGATGTGCCAGGTTATTCAGGCTGGCACATCCGCCCTTTTCATGCGCTCACTGGAGCATTCACTTCGGATTCTGTCAGGGCGCAACTCGCCATCCGCGGGCGGAATGGCCAGTGGCGAGGCACCAACGACCCAGCAAGTCCGAATGACGAATGCCGAACACCCGCAACCGCAGCCGGCGTTCGGGTCTCGGGCTTGGTCATTGGGCCTTGGACATTCGCCATTTGGCCCCAGGAGCCGAGCGGGCAGCGAGTCACGCCCATTGGCGTTAGGGCTGGTCGCCAGTCGCCTGGGTTGCCGGTGCGGGCTGTTGCTCGAACTTGCCGAGGTAGTTGCCGCCGCCAACCACGAGGGTCGACACGACCAGCACCATCAGACCGACGAAGATCAACCGGTGGGTGCGGCGGCTGGTACCGCGCCATTCGCGGAAGGCCAAGCCCCATAGGTTGCTGAAGACGATGATGAAGGCCATGTGGATGGTCCAGCTCGAGAAGTCGTATCGGCCCATTTTCGTCGTGCCCATGCCGTAGAACATGAACTGGAGATACCAGGTGACACCCGCGGCGGCGGCGAAGAGGGTGTTGGCCAGCCTGGGCGCGGCCGGGTTGAGGTAGTCGCGGCCGGTGCGGTTACGCAGGTTGAGATAGACACACCAGACGAGGTTGGTGGTGAACCCGCCGGCCAGGATGACGATGAAGACCGGGCTGTTCTTCCACAGGTTGTCCGTACCGTGTTGGACTGCCAGGGCGGCGATCGGCCCGCCGGCGTTGATCCCGAAA
>Ga0123328_1002729_pt1 | contig 15669 bp, 4 predicted proteins | sample BioC12SIPDNA_2_FD_89702 | JGI IMG/M metagenome (GOLD analysis project Ga0123328, IMG submission 89702) | Anaerobic biogas reactor microbial communites from Washington, USA - Biogas_R1_A C12 SIP DNA | ecosystem: Engineered > Bioreactor > Anaerobic > Unclassified | place: Washington, USA...
GAATTCAGCCCTCGGCTACGCCGCCTGATGGCCAGGATCAGGAGTCATCCGCCCACCCTCAGCCCGCGGATGGCCCGTGCCGACCGGAAAAAACCGCAAAGCGACTTTTTCAGGGACGACTACATCGTCGCGACAAGAAGAATCGCTTCCTCACGGGCGCGGCTCTGAGCAGCGTACCATCTTGTTGCACGCTCCCCCATATCCCTGTGGTGGATCATCCCGGCGGCTCGCGCTCGAGGTCGCGTAGCGCCTCGGGCAAGCGATCAGGATCGTAGACTTCAACGGAGAACCACGGATGTGGCCTAAGAAGCCAGATCATGTCCTGGCCGGTCGTCCAATACCACAGCTCCGAGGCGCCAAAGGGCAACGAGGACGATGTTTTCCATATTCGCCGTCTGCTGGTCGTATTCGGCGATTCGCGGCGCAGAAACTGCTCCTTGGTGTTCCAATGTTCTGCGATGAGATACGTTGGTCCAGATTCCGATCGCTCGAAACGCAGCACCGCCACGGGGTTTTCCTGCCCCATCGCGGCATACGAATCATCCAGGCTGACTGCACAAACCATGTTGATAGGTATTGGGGAATTCTGGCGATAACTTTCATAAAGCACGGTATAGTGTGGTTGGAGCGCCGCAGGAAGATGTTCAAGCCAACTCCGGGGGAGGGCGAGCAGCGCGCTCGGTCCCCACACGGGCGCGAGGAGCAAGACGGCCGCGAGCACAATCAAGACCGCCTGGCGGATTCCCCTCCACCGCCCAGAGCGCTGCCAGGTAAAACTGTATCTGACCGTACGCGTCCGATGATCAAGACCGCACTCGGGACAACGATCGGAGCTAAGCCCGCGCAGGAGATAGCCGCAACCGTAGCAGCGCACGTCGTCCGGCCGGACCGCGCCGACTACTGCCGTACGCAGGGCGCGATTCGTCAGCACGCTCACAAACCCAACAACAACCGCCAAGTGAGCCATCAGGTAAGGCCCTGTCGTGCTGACCGTACAGTAGAAGGTGCGCTCCATCCCCACCGCGATCCCGCTGAACAGGAGCCAGATGAACTGACTCACCGGCCAGACCCACCAGCATCGGCGCGCACTGGCCAGCCAGACGGGCCAGAAATCGATGCGAGGTTGAACCTCGCGCCAGTATCCGGGCCAGCCGAAACGCCTGTGAGCCGCCACCAGCAGCGCAATCAGTAGTAGGTGAGACCCGATGAGAAACAGGGCAACGAAAGGAGCCGCAACCAGCACCGTGCCGAGAATCGCGGCCAATTGGCTGGAACCATCAAACAACGGATCACGGCTGAGATCATACGCCGGCGGCATGTTGCTCCAAGGCCCCAGGCGCCAGGCCAGCCGGGCGAAGGCGTGCTGGCAGCCCTGCATCTCAAGGATGAGCAGTAAGCACATGTAAGTCGCCGCCGCCAGCAGGTGAAACCGTCCCGCCAGGTACAAATGGTACAAGGTGAGTGGCTGCCTTCGGTTGGGCGGTTGCTGATTGCTCATTACTCTCGCCAACTCCTCATCTGTCCGAGCCAGGCGTTCATCTCGTTGCGTTTGCGTTCGAAGAGAGCGAAGACGGTGATGATGGCGGCGCCGAGGGCGATGCCGGCGACGTACCAGACCCAGGTCCAGCCGAGGTTGGCGGCGGCGTGCCAGATCATGGTGAACAGCGCCAGGCAAAGGAATCCGGTGCCGAGCATCAGGAAGGAGCGGACGCGGGCGGCGATGCCGACGAAGATGCCGGCCACGGACAACCCGCCGAGCACCAGCGGCAACCAAGGAGCGTGGGCCACGCCGATCAGGAAGATATCGGCGGTCGAGGAGAGGTAGACGGCGAGCAGGCAGCCGTAATGCATAAGGCGGGCCTGCTGGTCGGTGAGGCGATGGCGGCTCAGATGGCCGGCCGCCAGTACCGCCAGCGACGGTGGGATGAACCAAAGCTGCGGATGCTGGGTGATGCCCAGCCCGGGCGTCTGGTACAGCAGGTACCACAGGCTGCCGGTGAAGGCGAACCCGGCCAAGGTGGCCAGGCGAGCGGATCGGCGCAGGCCCGCCAGTACGATGTAGAACCCGCCGATGACCAGCAGCACGAACGAGCCATGCACGCGCGACGCCTGGAGGAACAGGTCAATCGCGGCCACGCAGGGCAGGAGGACCGCGGTCCACCCCAGCGGCCGGGCGAGCACCTTCTGCCCCTGACGGCCGCAGACCTCGCTGATGATCGCCGCCGCAAAGGCCAGGGCCATGACCAGCATAGGCCAGTATTGCGTGACGATGCCGGAAAAAAGCCAGGGCATCGTCGCCCGCACATGCAGGGCGAGCAGGGCGGCCAGGATCTCGCCCAAGTAGACGTACGCCTCCCTGCCGCCTTCGGTGAGATGCAGCGGGTCGAACCGCTCGCGCACGGCGAAAAGCACGCAGCAGACGATCATCACAGCGAGGGCGGCTATCATGGCGATGACCGCGGCGGGGAGGAGTTCCGACGCTTGCCCATCGACGAGTTGCAGGGCCTGGCTGCCCGAGCAGAACAATAGCGCGGCACCCGCAGCCGAGCCGGCGGCGATGATGCAGCTCCTGATGGCCGTAGCCCAGGCGTGCTCGCGAGGAATGCGGAACGTGGCAATGCCCGCGGCGACGATGGCGGCCACGACGGCCGCGACGACGCCGACTGCGCGGTGGAGGTTTGGGGCGGGCGCATCCGGCGAAACCCAGGCCCAGGCGAACAGGATCGCCGTCGCCGTGAGCAGGCCCGCCGCCGGGGTCTGCATGGCCGCTGGGCGGACGACCGGTACGAGCACGATGGCCGCGATGGCACACAAGAGCGGCGAGCCGACGACCAGCACACGCGCGTCGAACTCTGGATGGGTCAACGCGACCGCCCCGGCCAGAAGCAGGGCGATGAGCGTCAGCAGGCCGTTAGCTGCTGGTAACCAGGCGTCGGGCAGCGATGCCGGTGCCGCTTCCTGGTCGCGACGGGCTCCAAGCCGCCAGATGACCGAGGTGCCCAGTGTATAACCCGCCAGTGCCAGGGACATCGCCCACGTCAGCGAGCGCGGCGCCATGCCGCTCTGAGCCATGACCTGCATGAAACCAGCAAGGCCCAGAACGTAGAGTCCTGGGGCCGCCCAGCGGAACGCGGGATCCAGTCGGCTGCCGACCAGCAGCGCCGCGGTGGTGGCCAAGGCCATCCAAATGGTGATGGCTGAATCGTCCAGGGGATCGCTGGTCGCGGCCCACACCAACGCGGCGAGCGCCGCCAGGCTGGTCAGCCCAACCGAAAGGATGGCCGCGGCAGAATGGAAGGGCGGCCACCAGGTCTTCGTGGCAGGGGACGGTGACTGCGAAGAAACCGCCCGTTGGGCAAGCAGCCAGCCGATGCCCGCCGCCGCGAGGGCGATCACGTTGACGTGCACGAGGTTGCTCAGCTCGTCCGCGAAACGCGTCGTTCCCGACTGCCAGTGCAGGGCAATCCAACTGATGGATGCCGCCAGGCACAGATGGATGCCGCCCAGGTACGCGAGTGCCTTGCGCGGAGCCCAGAGGGCCAATCCCATGACCAGAGCCGCCAGGGCAACCAGCACGCCGCTCGACCACCAGGGTTTCTGTGGGTCGTCCATACTTGCGCGCAGGGCGAAGAGGGTCGCCACGATGGTGCACGCGAGGACCACGCTGATGACCTGGCTGCGAATCTGAGAGAGCATCGCGGTCCACTGGGGCGTGAGCCTGCGGACCGCGGCATCCACGGCGGTGGCGATGGGCTGACCGCATTCGGGGCACAGGCCCGAGGCCAGCAAGCCGCGGAGGTTGTAGCTGCAATGGCTGCACGACAGGTCGTGGTCGATCGGGCCGGCGTCGCCGCTCGCGCGAGCGGATGCGGTCGCAAATGTCTCCTGCCATCCGCCGCCGGTGATTCCGCGAAGGTGGAACGAACCTGCCCACAGACGCAGCCCGCCCGCCACGACCAAGCCCACCATCAGCGTGTGGAAGCACACCCAGTTGCCGGTGTCCAGGGGAGCGAGCGCGCACCCGAGCATGGCAATCCCGAAAAGCACCCAGACGCTTTCGCGGTGGCTGCGTCGCAGCGTGCCGGCGTCGCGATTCATGTTGCCTGTCGCGAACTCGCGGTCGGCGGCGAACAACCCCCACTCCACCAGCGCCAGAGCGAGCAACCCCCACCAGGTCCCCATCGCCTCGGCGACCAAGGGCCCCGTGCTGGGGAACATCCAGATGCCGCCCACCGCGGCCAGCAGGGCCATGCCCACCGCGGTCCGCGCGATCAGCAACAGCCATCGTGGATAGATCAGCGCACTTGCCGGAAGATCGACGGTCATTCGCAGGGCAGCCCATACGGCGGGTGTCAAGGCGATGATGATCGCGTTGAGTTGCACCAGCCAGAAGACGAGTTCGTAAGACCAGCCGAGCCCGGATCGGACGGCAAGGCACGCTTCCGTCGCGGTGACGACCGCACAGGTCAGGCTCACCGCGGCCACCGCGTGATTCTCGTCCTTCTCGATGATTGCGTGGCCAAGCAGAGTGAGACCCACCAGGATCGCCGGCCCAAGCAGCCAAAACCGTAGCGAGAGTACCTGTGTGGCCATGCCGAGCAGGGCGGTGTCCCATCCCATGGCGGCGAGGAAGCTGGCCGTCAACAGCAGCACCGGCATGGCTAGAATCAGCAGAAGCCATAGCCAAACGCTGGACGCATCCAGCGGCGCGCATGATTGCCGGTTCAGGCCCGACCGGGCGGCCTGCCATCGCTGCTGTGTCTGCATCTCGATCGACGGCTCCGAGGCGGTGCACGCAGCCGCATCCGCGGGAGCGGCAACCGTGCCGATTTGCACGGGCATCATGGTGAGAAGCCCACGGCTCCGGGCCAGCCAGAAGACCACCGCGCCGATCAGGAAACCCACGGCCGACAGCCAACGCCAGGCATGGACCACCTGTTGTTGCGCCTCGAACCGTGCCGCCAGGAGGGCGAATCCCGCCGCCGTCACCAGGAGCAGACCTAGCGTCGCCAAGCGGTGATACCCTTGCCGGACATGGACGCCAAACGTCACGGCCAGGATGCCGAGCACAAGCCAGGAGCCGATCTCGGCCGCGTGGGTATGCAGGCGGTCTATGACGGGAATCGCTTTCCACCCGTGTTCGGCGATGGCGGCCGGCCAGACGCTCCAGCCCGCCAGAACGAGCAAGCCCAGCAACGCGAGAGCACCGATCCCGCGGTCGGCACTCGGCAACGGCGGATCCAGAAGTCCCCGTGCCCGACTCAGCCAAGCGTGGTGGACCGACGGCAGCTGCCCTTGCGGGACCGACGGCAGCTGCCCTTGGCGGACCGAGTCAACTTGTTGATGGAGGGGTGTGGTATTCTGCGGCTGCGGGTTGTCGAGGACCCCTTCGGAAACCCCGATCTGCCGGCGAGTGACCGCCAGTCGGCACAGGGACCATAGCAGGCATAACCCGCCGGCCGTCAGCAGATGAGCCTGCCAAACCCATGGATGCACGAGTGGCGACCCCGTTGACGGATACCACGCCTGCCCAACGAGATGATGCTGCACGATCGCGCAAGCCGCCAGGAGCAAGGCAATCTGTGACCCGGCAAAAAGCTCAGGCCAACCGCGTACCGCCGCCAACACCATCCACAGCCCTGCCAGCCAGCCCAGACGCAGAGCCAGCACATCCGCCGACACCGCGGACGCCCCATGCGCCATCAAGCCCGCCGCCGCGAGAGATACCACCACGGAGAACTGCGCGAGCGGCACGCCATAAATGTGCAGAATCTCCGGTCGAGCGCGGACGGCGCGCAGGAGCACCACGGCCGCCGTGCAGAGGCTTGAACCAGCCAGCAATGCGGTGGCCCAAGGCAGTTGCTCAACCGGCCAGGCACAGGTCAGCGCTTGGACCAGGGCCGCCTGAAGCAGCACGCATCCCGTCCAGGTGATCCGTGCTTCGCGCAATCGCCATCCCGTCGCGAAGCTTGCCACCGCGTACAGCAGGTACACCCAGGTGGCATAGCCGGGATCGCCGGGGATGCGGAAGCCATAACCCGTCATCAGGCCGACGCTGACCACCGCGAGGGCCAGAGCCGCCATCCCGTATCCGAGTGCCGCTTCGCGGAATCGCCGTCGATTGAACCACTCCGCACCGAGCAGGCAAATCACGAACGGCACGATCAAGGCCTGCGCCGTCTTCGCGGAGAGCAGGGCGGCAACCATGACGCGAGGGTCGTTCGTCGACCACGAAACCGCATCGCCCGCCAGGTGCACGCCGAGCACCCACGCCGCCGCAAGCCACGCCGCCGTCAGCCCGTGAAACGCCGCGTGCGGCGCGACTCTGCCCAGTGCGAAGACGGCCAAGGCATTCACCATCACCGCGATCATCAGGCGAGCGGGCATCGGCCAAGCCATACCCACGCCGAGCAGCATCACCGCCGCCGCGACGAGAGCGATGCCCAACGCGATCGTGTGAACCTGCCCGGGTGCCTTGCGGTCGATCCGTCGCGTGAGGAAGCACCCGGTGATGAGTCCCGGGCCGGCCAAGGCAGAGAGCAGCGGCGAAAGCAGACGCAAAGCAGCCACTTGGCCCGCGCCAGAGAGAATCAATCCCAGCGGCACCAGACACGCGAACGTCTGCACCCCCAGTTGCAGAAAGATCCCGCGCGTCTCCGCTTCGTCCAGCGACTCTGTTCGCCGATGCCGCCACAAGTGCAACGCCAGCACCAGGACGTACAGGCAGACGGGCAGGGCGGCGACACCGACCATCTCGCGGTCGCTCAGCGGCGACAGTGAACGCACCACCAGTGAGCAGGCCGACATGGTTACGATGCCGCCCGCGAACAGCCACGCCGCCCCGGAGAGCAGCGCACGCCCGGCCAGCAAGGCCAGCCAGCCGAATACCAGCAGCGTCGCCACTTCAATGCCCAGCGTCCAGGGGCTGATCGCCGCGTCCCGCACCGACAAAGCGGCAAAGGCCAGAAAGTTCAACGGCACCAGCAGCGACGAGATGATCAGCACCGCGTGGCCGGTCGTGGGCAGCTTCCACCGGTGATGCACGAACAGGCCCACCCCAAACAAACCCGCCGTCACCGCGGTGAAGATCAGGAACTTGAGCGTAGGGATGGCTTCGATGTGCGACCACAGGCTGATGACCAAGGCTGTTGAGCAGCCCAGGATGAGTAGGCCGCCAATCAGCTCGCCCCAGCGGATGTTCTTCTCGGCCATGAACGCGGCCAGCACTTCGCCGACCGCCCGACGCGGTGGCCGGGCCGGCTCGGCCGGTATCGCCGGTGGTAACTCGAGAACTGGGGCCGCCGGCGCGGGCTCTCGCAGGTCGCCGATTGGCCGCTCCGTGGGCGGGGTTGCGGCGACGGCTTCTTTGGTCGGTGAGGCGCGGAGCGGTATCTGCTCCCGAGGCTGTGCGATTGGCGCGTCCGCCAGACCCTCCGCTGTCGGCTGCGCGATGCTCGCAGGGGGTGCCGCCCTGAAAACGTGGGAGCCCGGCCGGGTCTTCACCTCGTCGGCCATGAGCCGCAGCATCTTGGCGTGGGCCTTGTGGTCGAGCAGCCCCCGCGAACGCAGGTGATCGAGATAGCGCGAGGTCGCCGCCCGGTCGTCGCTCAGCGTGGGCTCGAAGCGGGCACGCTCGCGAGGACGCATCCCTCGTAACAGCCAGGCACCGAGAACCCAGATGCCGTGTCCCACCAGGACTACGATACTCAGAACGACGAGCCAAATGGCGATCAGTTCCATCGCTGTGCACTCGCTGGAGGTGCCGCTGCCGAGCCGGCAGAGCCTATGCCTTCGTCGATCGAGCGGCGACTCACGGATTGTCCGGGGCCACCCTCATCGACCATGGTCGCGCCAAGACCTCATATACCATAGCCGCCCTTGAATGGAAAGAGACCGCCAGCCTCAAGTGGAACGTACTGGCAGCACCATGCTGTGGATGAAAGACTGTGGCTGAGGCATCGGGTTTGCCGCATCATGCATCTTCTCTCGAAGCACGTCATCGCCGCCGCCGCCTCGATTGAGGTGCCCCACATTCCGAGGCCGGTTGCAGACAGTTTCTCGTGCGGGTTTGCTGGGCTCCGGTTGGGCGGATGGCCGATGTTCAAGGGGATGATCGACCGTCCCTATCGGACCTGTTGAGCGGCGAATCGAATTCGGACGGCCATGGTGTTTGACTCGTTCCTACAATCTGTTGGTCGATCCGGGAGCGGCAACTCGAATTGCCTGGTCGGTATCGGTGCGCGGGGAGGGGCATGAGCACCGGGACGTATTCATGAGTTCCGTTGAGGCCGCGAGCGCTCTCCAGTAAGATCGCCCGTCGCTCGGGAGGCCGGAGAGCGAGGCATGTCTGCGACCGGTTTGCCGATGGGTCCAGAGCCCACTTCGGACGATGACTTGGGAAGGATGGACGTATGGACATTCCACCACTTCTCCCTAAACGTTGGCTGTTACTCCCGGTTTTCGATGAGGATCGCAGGAACCACCAGGCCCGAGTCTTGTGGGTTGTGCTGCTGCTGGGGCTTTGCCTCACTCCCCTGCAATTCCTGTCCGCCTGCTTCGATCCTTTCCATGCCGCTCGACTCGTGATGATTGGCCTGATTGCCTTGTCGCTTGAGGTCCTTCTGTTGTGGCTGACGTACGTTGGTTCAACCCAACTGGCGAGTTGGCTGTGTCTTAGTCTCTTCTGGCTGCTTGCCACCTGGTCGATTATCACCAGCGGCGGCATGCAGGCGGTCGCGTTGATGTCCTACCTGGTGTTCATCGTGCTTGCCGGGCAGTTGTTCGGAGTGCGGGCCGGGCTGGTCATGGTTGGGCTCAATATCGCCGTTGTGGTTCCCATACAGGTCGCGGACTCTTATGGTCAACTGCCGCCTGCGATTCATCATACGCGGGCCAGTCTGCTTGTCCAGACGATCTTCCAGTTCGCCTGCGTGATATCGCTGCAGGCCGTAGCCGCGGTGTCGGTGCGCGATGCGCTGGCCAAGGCCCACGGGGAGATCGCGGAGCGCAAGGCGGCTGAGGCCTCGCTGCGAGAGAGTGAGGAGCGACTGCGAGTCGTGACCTCCACCATTCCCGGCGTCGTCTACCTCTTCAGAATGAAGCCGGACGGATGGATGGGGTTGACCTACGTCAGCAAGCAGTGCGAGGCGATCCTTGGGATACCCGCCGAACCGGCAGGGCTCTTGGAGCGCTTCACCGACATGGTGCTGCCGGAATACCGTAAGGCGTTTGTCGAGTCGATCACTCAGTCCGTGAGTCAAGGCCGCGAGTGGAGATGCGAGGGCAAGCTGCGCAAACCGTCGGGCGAGATCATCTGCTTCCTCGCACACTCCAGTGCCGTGTGGATGGAAGAAGACGATGTGGTCTACAGCGGTGTCGTCACCGATGTCACCAGTCAGCGAGAAGTGGAAGAAGAACGCGCCCGCCTGGCCGCGATCCTGGAATGCACGAGCGATTTGGTGGGGATGACCACACCGGACGGGCGCCTATCGTATCTGAACAAGGCGGGGCGCCAGATGTTCGGCTGGGGCGAGTTCGGTGACGTCTCCGGATACACAATCGCCGACTGCCATCCGGGATGGGCATACAAGATCCTCATGGACGAGGCGCTACCGCTGGTCCGCGAGGTGGGCTTGTGGCGAGGCGAGACGGCCGTGGTGGACGGCGACGGCCGTGAGATTCCGGTGTCCCAGACCCTCATGGCTCACCGTTCGCTGACAGGTGAATTGGAGTACTACTCAACGATCATGCGAGATATCAGCGAGCGCAAGCGGGCGGAGGAGGAACTGCGCTTCGCGAACGCCATTCTTCGTACTCAGCAGGAGACTTCCGCCGATGGGATTCTCGTGGTCGATGGACATGGTCGGGTGGTGTCCTCGAATCGGCGGTTCTGTGATATGTGGGGTGTCCCCGCTGACTTGCTGGCCACAGGGTCCGACGAAGTCATACGGGAGTCGGTGTTGGGCAGAATCGCCGATCCGGAGGCGTTCCTTTCGCGTATCGAATGCCTCTACAAGCGCCACGACGAGAGCTCATGGGACGAAATCGCCCTAACTGATGGGGCTACCTTGCGAACGCTACTCGGCTCCTATGCATGGTCCGGAGGGCACGTACTACGGCCGGGTCTGGTACTTCAGGGATATCACCGATCGCAAGCGAGCCGAAGAAGCCCTGCGGCGTCGTGAGCAGCGTCTCCAGCGGCAGAACAACGCGCTGATCGGGCTCATGTCGCGAGGGGGGCTGTTCCAATCTGATCTGAGCGCGGCCATCGCCGAGGTCACTGAGGCGTGCGCCGACCTGATCGGCACCGAACGGGTCAGCGTCTGGGTGTACAACGAAGATTACACTACCATTCGTTGTCTCGATGCTTATCAGCGAAGCACGCGGCAGCATGCTTCGGGAGAAACGCTCCCGAGCGTCGATTTTCCATCTTACACCGCCTGCCATAAGGCTGGGATGGTCATCTCCGCCACGGACGTGTTGACCGATCCACGCACGAAGGAGATCAGCGCAGAGTATTATGCTCGGTACGATATTCGTTCGCTCATGGATGCCCCCGTCTGGGTCTATGATCGCATCGGCGCTCTCCTGAGCTTTGCGGCCGTCGATGAGCGGCGAGACTGGACCCAGGAAGAGGAACGCCTTGTCGTGAATATGGCAGCTCTGCTGTCGCTCTGCTTCGAATCGCAGGAACGCAGGCGGACGGAAGAGCGGCTTCGGGCTAGCGAAGAAAACTACAGAGAACTGTTCAATGCCTCAAATGAGGCCATCTCTGTGCATGATCCCGAGATCGAAGCGATCGTGGATTTCAATCAGACGATGTGCAGCATGTTCGGCTACGCCTACCAGGAGGTTCATCAACTCAAGATCGAGGATCTCAGCGAAGGCTCCCCGCCCTATTCACAGCGTGAGGCCAGGGAAGCCGTGCAGAGGGCGTTTCGTGAAGGGTCGCAGGTCGTTGAGTGGCACGCACGCCGAAAGAGTGGAGAACTCTTTTGGGCAGAGGTGTTCATGCGAAGATGTGTGATCGGCGGGCAGGATCGCGTGTTGGCCAGCGTTCGTGATGTCACCGCGCGCAAGTTGGCCGATCAGAGGTTGCGTGAGACGAGCGAGGCGCTGCAGGCTCTGGTCGCCGCCTCGCCATTGGCGATTGCCGTGGTGGCTATGGACAGAACAGTCACCCTCTGGAGCCCGACGGCGGAGCGAATGTTCGGCTGGAAGGCCGAGGAAGTGATCGGCCGTCCTTATCCGCTCGCACCGCCTGGGCGAGAGCATGAGGTCGAGGCGGCGATCAGCCAGGTGATGCGGGGCGAGCCCCTCCGGAGCGTGGAGCGTATCCGGCGACGCAAGGATGGCAGCACCATGTATGTCAACCTCTCGACCGCGCCGCTACGCGGGGCCGGCGGCGAGATCATCGGCGTGCTGGCGATTCTTGAGGATATTGTGGACCGTAAACGGGCCGAGGAGGAGCTTCATCGGCACCGGGACCATTTGGAGGAATTGGTGGCCGAGCGGACCGCCCAGTTGGCCGAGGCCAAGGAGCAGGCGGAAGCGGCGAACAAGGCCAAGAGCGAGTTCCTGGCGAGGATGAGCCACGAGTTGCGGACGCCGATGAACGCGATTCTGGGTTACACGCAACTGATGCGTCGCGATGCGACGTTGTCTGCGAATCAGGCCCGCCAGTTGGATACGATCAACCGCAGCGGTGAGCACTTACTGGCCTTGATTGATGACGTCCTGGACATGGCCAAAATCGAAGCCGGGCGGATCTTGCTGCATGAGTCCGCCGTGGATGTGCGTCAATTGCTTGATGCGCTCAAGAGCCTGTTTGCCGCTCGTGTGCGGCATAAGGGTCTCGATTTCGAGGCGAGTTGCTCAGAGATGGTCCCGCCGTGGATTCGGACGGATGAGAGCAAGCTTCGGCAGGTTCTGATGAACCTGGCTGGGAACGCGGTGAAGTTCACCCAGGAAGGTCGGATTGCGTTGCGTGTTGGGTACACGGAGGCGTCGAGCCCGGAGGATGGGCGTCTGGTGGTGGAGGTTGAGGATACGGGCTCGGGGGTGAGCCAGACGGAGTTGTCGCGTCTGTTCGAGCCGTTCAGCCAAGGCGAGGCTGGTCGGCGGACGCGTGGGGGCACGGGTCTGGGTCTTGTGATCAGCCGTCGCTTCGCGGAGTTGCTTGGGGGGACTCTGACGGTGCGCAGCGAGGTGGGGCGGGGGAGCACCTTCGTTCTGGATATCGCGGGACCTCGGGCGGAAGGTCCTCCGGTGGACGGATCGGGCCCGCGTTTGCCGGTGGTGGGCTTGGCGGAGGGTGAGCGGCCTCGCCGAATCATCGTGGCGGACGATGAACCGGACAGCCGGGTTCCACTGGCGGAGCTGTTGCGCAGCGTCGGGTTCGAAGTCTGGGAGGCGGCCAACGGTCAGGAGGTGGTAGACCTGTGCGACACGTTGGCCCCGGAACTGATCTGGATGGATATCCGAATGCCGGTTGTGGACGGCCGAGAGGCGACCCGTTTGGTGAAGGCTCGTCCCTGGGCGGTTCAGCCGGTGGTGATCGCCCTGACGGCGAGCGCTTTTGAGTCGGATCGTGAGAAGCTCCTCGCGGTGGGTTGTGACGATCTGGTCCGCAAACCTTTCCAGGAAGCGGAGATTTTCGATCGGATTGCCAAGTACCTTGGCGTACGCTACAAGTATGAGGAGCGAGCGGTGGGCGAGCTCAGTGTGTCGCGGTTGGAGGCTTCGGACGTCGTCGTTCTGTCGAGCGAGATGAAAGCTGAGCTTCACCGGGCGGCTGTGCTTGGCAGTATCAAGCGGATCAGACAACTCGCGGGGGCGATTGAAGCGGAGCACGGCGAACTCGCCCGCAAACTTCTGTGGGTGGCGGACGAGTACGATTTCGAGGCGATCATCTCGGCGACCCGTCCCGAGGCGGAAGGGACTTAGATTCGCCGGTTGCCAGAGCACCCCTTTCACTCCTGAGGGAGGTTAATGGGGGGTATGGATGATTCATGTACGCACTAGACGCTGGGTCATCATTGCCATGCTGGGGGTGTTTGTGGCCGCCGGCTGGCGGGTGGCGCAATGGCGGGTGAGTGTTCGTGATGGGGAGCTCAGGGCGGAACTGCTTCGACAGGCAATCGACATCAGCCGAACGATCAACCCGCAGCGAGTCAAGGCCCTGTCCTTCAGCGCGAGTGATATCGAGAAGCCGGAGTTCCAGCGGCTTTGCGGCCAGATGCGCGCTTACGGTCGGATCCTGGAGGTCCGTGGCATTTACAGCATGGCGGTTCGCGAGGGGGCGATTGTCTTTGGGCCGGAAAGCTTCGAGCCGGGCGACCCGCTGGCGAATCCCCCTGGGACGGTGTATGGGGAGCCCTCTGCCGCTCACTGGGAAGTGTTCCGAACGGGCAGGCCGAGTACCGTCGGCCCATACCGCGATGAATTCGGCAGCTTCATATCAGCTCTGGCGCCGGTCCTCGATTCACGCAGCGGCGAAATGCTGATGGCTATCAGGATTGATGTCGAGGAGGTTCAATGGCGGGCGGCCATCAGGAGGGAGCAGTGGGTTGTCGCGGCGGTAGTCCTGGTCCTTGCGCTGATGCTGGTTGGTGGCGGTCTTGTGCTCCGCCATCGCGACCGTCTTCCCGCGGAACGTCAGGCTCGTGTGCGGTTCAGCGAGTATCACCTCGTTGCGTGTCTCGGTCTGGCCCTGACGGTGGTTGTGGCCAAAGCGCTCAACGACACGGAGGGCCAGTCCGATCGCGAGGTGTTCCGCCACTTGGCCGAGTCCCAGGCGGGACGCTTGGCGGAGGCTTTTCGCGATCTGCGCGACAACCAACTCGACGGTCTGGTTCGGTTCTTCGAGAGTTCCGAACACGTGGATCGATGGGAGTTCCGACGTTATGCCAAGGCGGAGACGCGACCGCCTGAAGTGTATGCGATCGCATGGGCTCCGCGGGTCTGTGCTCAGGAGAAGGACGCCTTCGAGCAGAGTGTGCGGGATCAGGGCATCGAGACTTTCCATGTGTTCGAGCAAGGCCCGGACGGTGTCGACCGGCCAGCCTTCGGCCGCGACGAGTACTTTCCGCTCCTGTATCTCGAGCCCACCGAGGAGAACCCTGGGGCGGTCGGCTTTGACTTGGTCTCTGACCCCACCCGAAAGACGGCAATTCACCATGCCATCCAGACTAAGCTAAGCACTGCTACGGATCTGGTCATGCCGTTCCTTCGCCCCGGCCCGGCTGTTGTGCTGTATGCCCCTCTGCTGACATTGCCTACCTCAGTTGCCGAGCCGCATCTAGCGCGCGCCAGTGTGCAAGAAGCACGTGGCGTTCTCTCGATCGCTTTGCGGCTGGACGCCATTCTGCGGCGAACCGCGATCACCGGCGAGGGGAGTAGTCTGTTCGTCGTCATGGATCTGTACCAGCTCGATGTTAGCCAGCCTCCGCGCTTCCTGGGCACGTCTTCTCCGGATAACGCTGAACATGCCGACTTTGCGCGGTCCGGCCCGGGCCTGTCGGGCAAAGGGCTTGCCGGCTTTTTCGTATCGTATCCCATTTTCGCATTCGGAAAGTCGTATGTCGTGAACGTCCATCCCGGCGCCGGCTTCCTGGCGGCTCATCCGGTGAGGATCGGGTGGACCGCGGGCTTGGTCGGTGTGCTGGTGACCATGCTCTTCACCACATTCGTCGCGTTTTTGAGCCGACACCGAACTGCCCTGGAAAGCCAGGTGCGCGCACGGACCGTCGAGTTGCGGGAGAACGCACAGAGGCTCGAACGAATCCTGGAAATCACCAAGACCGGGATCGCCATCGTCGACGCCGAGTCCAATCTGCATTATGTGGATCCGGGGTGGCAGAGGGTGTACGGTGACCCAACCGGAAGAAAGTGCCACGAATACTTCTTCGGGCAAGATAGACCTTCGTTGTACTGCGAGATTCCGAGGGTGTTGGAGACCAAGGAACCCTTGGTCACCGAGCGAGTATTGCCCCGGGAGGGCAACCGCATCGTCGAGGTTCACGTTATCCCATTCCAGGACGCCGCCGGCCAATGGCTCGTGTCCGAGTTCAATATCGACATCACCGAGCGCAAGCAGGCGGAAGAGCGGCTTCGGGCCAGCGAGGTCGGTTATCGCGAGTTGTTCAACGCTTCCAACGAGGCGATTTTCGTCCAGAACCCCGCGACCGGCGCGATCGTGGATGTCAATCAGACCATGTGCGGTATGTACGGTTTCAGCTACCAGGAGGCGCTTCAACTCCGGATCGAGGACATCAGCGAGGGCCTTCCACCCTACTCGCAGTACGAGGGCATGGAAGCCGTCCGGAGGGCCCTGCGCGAGGGGCCGCAGGTCTTCGAGTGGCATTCACGCCGCAAGAACGGCGAGCTCTTCTGGGCGGAGGTGCGGCTTCGAAGCTGCCTGATCGGCGGGCAGGATCGAGTTCTGGCCAGCGTCCGTGATATCACCGCACGCATACGGGCTGACGAGGAACTGCGCCAGACGAGTGAAGCCTTGCGGGCCCTGATCGCCGCCTCGCCTCTGGCGATTATCGTTCTGGACACAGACACTCAGGTAACCTTATGGAGCCCGACGGCGGAGCGAATGTTCGGCTGGAAGGCCGAGGAAGTGATCGGCCGTCCTTATCCGCTCGCACCGCCTGGGCGAGAGCA
>Ga0123328_1002733_pt1 | contig 15648 bp, 15 predicted proteins | sample BioC12SIPDNA_2_FD_89702 | JGI IMG/M metagenome (GOLD analysis project Ga0123328, IMG submission 89702) | Anaerobic biogas reactor microbial communites from Washington, USA - Biogas_R1_A C12 SIP DNA | ecosystem: Engineered > Bioreactor > Anaerobic > Unclassified | place: Washington, USA...
GCCCGGATTTTCCACGCCATGGAAAAAATTTGTCCGGATTTTCCACGCTATGGAAAACTTTCCGGCAGTTTTTCCACGCCATGGAAAACTTTTTTCCACAGTGTGGAAAACCGGCGGGAGGGCGGCGAGCCGCGAGTCCCCTCGCGGGGAGGGCGGGGTTTTCGATGATCGAGCTGCTGGCGGCGGTCGCGGCGGCGGGGCTATTGGCGGCGCTGGCGGCCGGCGGCTGGTCGGCGGCGCAGGCCGCCGCGCAGTCGGCGGCCTGCCGCTCGAACCTGCGGGCGCTGGCCGCCGCCAACCTGGCCTATGCCGCCGATCACGGCCGGTTCGTGGCCGCCGCCTCGGACATCGAAGACGCCAACTCCGTCCGCTGGCACGGCGCGCGCAGCGGCGGGCAGGCGTTTGACGGCTCCCGGGGGCCGCTGGCCCCCTACCTGGGCGGAACCGGCGCCAGCGCCCGGGTGCGCCGCTGCCCGGCCTTTGCCCCGGACGTCGAGGGGTTCGAAGCTTCCTGCGGCGGCTACGGATACAATGCCCACGGCGTCGGCTCGGAACTCTGCCTGCCCGGCGGAGAGGGCACCGCGGTCGGCATGCGCCCGGCCGCTCTCGCCTGCCCGGCAGAGACCGTCATGTTCGCCGATGCCGCATTTCTCCAGGGCAGCGGCCCCAACGCCCGGCTGATCGAATACTCGTTTGCCGAACCGCCCCGGTTCGCCGGCGGCGGCACCCCCTGGCCGTCTATCCACTTCCGCCACAGGCAAATGGCCAATGTGGCCTGGTGCGACGGCCATGTCTCGTCCGAACCCCTCGCCCGCTCCGGCGGCCCCGCCTCCCCCCCCCCCCTCGGCTGGTTCGGCCCCGACGACAACCGCCTGTTTGATCCGTTTTGAGAGAATAGACTTTATAAACTGTGTTCCGGGACGAGCGGCCCCCCCCTCCGAACGGGCCGGATCCGGCGCGGATTTAATCCAATATGAACGGAATTGGGAGTTGACGCCAGGGGGCCAACCGGGGTAGCGTTCCCGGCGTCCGTATAGCTCTGGCTGTGGTGTGAGAGTGGGTTCTTCCCACTCTTTTGCATATCCGGCAGAGCAGTGGCTTTTCCCCCGCAAGGGGAGGAGGTTTGAAATATGAACAACGAATTGCTGACCGTATTTGAATACATGGAGCGGGAACGCAAGCTGGACCGCGAAACGCTGGCCCAGCTGGTCGAATCGGCCCTGCAGGTCGCCGGGCGCAAAAGCATCGGCCGCGTGCGGGATCTGCGCGTCGAACTCGACCGCAAAACACTGGATATCCGGGCCTTCGCCAGCCTGGAGGTGGTGGACTTTGTCCGCAACCGCCAGGAGGAAATCTCCGTCACCGAGGCCCAGGTCCAGTTTCCGGGCAAGAACCACCAGATCGGCGACCTGATCGAAATCGAGGTCACCCCCCGCAATTTCGGGCGCATCGCCGCCCAGACCGCCAAGCAGGCCATCATCCAGAAACTGCGCATCGCCGAAAAAGACAAGGTGTACGCCATCTACAAAGACCATGTCGGCGACATCGTCACCGGCACCGTCCGCCGCTTCGAACGCAGCGATGTCATCGTGGACCTGGGCGACGCCGAGGGCGTCATGCCCGCCAAGGAACGCGTTCCCAGCGAGGAATACCAGATCGGCGACCGCATCCGCTTCCTGCTGCTGACCATTGACGCCCCGGCCCCGGGCACCCAGCTCATCCTGACCCGCGCCAACCCCGAATTCATCCGCAAGCTCTTCGAACTGGAAGTCTCGGAAATCGCCGACGGCACGGTGGAAGTCAAGGGCATCGCCCGCGAGGCGGGCTTCCGCACCAAGATCGCCGTGCACTCCAACGACGACAAGGTGGACCCCGTCGGGGCCTGCGTCGGCCTGCGCGGACAGCGCGTCAAAAACATCGTCCGCGAGCTGTCCGGCGAAAAGGTGGATATCGTCAAGTGGAGCCCCGACATCAAGACGTTCGTCACCAACGCCCTCGCGCCCGCCAAGCTGATGCGCCTGGAGGTGGAGGAGCTGGACAACACCGTCAAGGTCATCGTCGAGTCCGACCAGCTGTCGCTGGCGATCGGCAAAAAGGGCCAGAACGCCCGCCTGACGGCCAAATTGACCGGCTGGAAAATCGACATCCAGAAGGACGAAGCCGACATCACCTTCGAGGAGCGCATCGCCCTGGCCACCGGCCAGCTGGCGACGATCGAAGGCATCGGCCCCGAACACGCCGGGCGGCTGGTGGCCGCCGGCTTCCTCACGCTCGAAGGCATTCTCGCCGCGGATCTGGCGGACCTGGTGGACGTGGACGGCTTCGACGCCGACATCGCCCAGCAGGTGCGCGCCGCCGCCGAGACGGCCTTTGAAAGCCAAAACGGAAAGGCAGCCGACGAATGAGAATCTGCGATCTCGCCAAGGAATTGATGACCACGGGCAAGGAGCTCCTGGGGCTCCTGCAGGCCCGGGGCTGCACGGCCCGCAGCACGCAGGCCAACCTGACGCCCGAACTGGAGCAGTATCTGCGCGACGAAATCAAACGCATCTACTACGGCGGCGGCGACAAAACCCCCGCCGCCGCGGATGCCGCCCCCGCCGCCGCCCCCGCCGCCGGTGCGCCGGCCCCGGAAACCGAAGCGGCACCGGCCGACGACGAAACCCCCGCCGCCGCGGATGCCGCCCCCGCCGCCGAAGCCGCGGCGGCCCCCGGCGAGACCGCCGCCGAACCGCCGGCCGCCGAACCCGCGGCGGAAGCCCCCGCCGAACCCGCCGAGCCCGAAGGCCCGCGCACCATCGCCATCAAAGGCCATGTCGTCGTCAAGGATTTCGCGGACATGCTGGGCGTGAAGCCCAATGTGCTGATCACCGAGCTGATGCGCCTGAATATCTTTGCGTCCATCAGCATGAAGATCGAGTTCAAGGTGGCCCAGAAGGTCGCCGAGAAGTTCGGCGTGGCCCTCGAACACGAAAAGAAGGCCCCCCCGCCCCCGCCCCCGCCCAAGGCCGAGCCCAAACCCGAGGCCGCCGGTCCCGATTCCAAGGAAGACCTGCTGCCGCGGCCGCCCGTGGTGACGTTCATGGGCCATGTGGACCACGGGAAAACCTCCCTGCTGGACTACATCCGCAAGGCCCATGTCGTGGACGGCGAAGCCGGCGGCATCACGCAGCATATCGGCGCCTACCAGGTCGAATACGACGGCCGACGGATCACCTTCCTGGACACCCCCGGCCACGAGGCGTTCACCGCCATGCGCGCCCGCGGCGCCAACCTCACCGATATCGCCGTCATCGTCATCGCCGCCGACGACGGCATCATGCCCCAGACCAAGGAGGCCATCCAGCACGCCCAGGCCGCCAAGGTGGCCATGATCATCGCCATCAACAAGTGCGACCTGCGCTCGGCCAATGCCGACCGCGTCAAGCGCCAGCTCCAGCAGATGGGCCTGGCCCCCGAAGACTGGGGCGGCGAGCTCATCTGCTGCGAAGTCAGCGCCACCGCCGGCACCGGCATGGACCACCTGCTGGAAATGATCCTGCTGCAGGCCGAAATCCTCGAACTGAAGGCCAACCCCCGCCGCAAGGCCACCGGCTACGTCATCGAGTCGCGCCTCGAAGCCGGCATGGGCCCCACGGCCAACATCCTGGTCACCAACGGCACCCTCCAGCTCAACGACGCCCTCGTGACCGGCTGCACCTGGGGACGCGTCAAGGCCATGATCAACGATCAGGGCAACAAGGTCCGCACCGCCGGCCCCTCGGCCGCCGTCAAGGTCCTCGGCCTGACCAGCGTGCCCGAGCCCGGCACGGAGTTCCACGTCTACAAGAACGACCGCGAAGCCCGCCAGGTCGCCGAAGAACGCGCCTCCGCCAAGCGACTGTCCGAACTCTCCGGCCCCTCCGAACCCCGCGCGCCCCTGACGCTCGACGAGCTTCTTCAGGAAAAATCCGGCAGCGAGAAGCGCACCCTCAACGTCATTCTCAAAACCGACGTCCTGGGCTCCCTCGAGGCCATCCGCGGGTCCCTCGAGGCCATCCACAGCGACAAGGTGGACCTCGACATCATCGGCACCGGCGCCGGCAACGTCACGGTCAACGATGTCCTGCTCGCCTCCGCCTCCAAGGCCGTCATTCTCGGCTTCCATGTCGGCAAGGACAGCGGCACCGGCGCCGAAGCCAAGCGCAAGGGCGTCGAAATCCGCCTGTACTCGATCATCTACGAGATGATTGACGACGTGAAGAACCTGATGACCGGACTGCTTGAACCCATCGTCAAGGAGCACGTCAACGGCCAGGCCGCCATCCGCCAGATTTTCGACATGGGCAAGCGCGGCAAGGTCGCCGGCTGCATGTGCCAGAAGGGCAAGATCACCCTCAAGGGCCGCGCCCGCGTCCGTCGCGGCGACGAAATCCTCTACGAAGGCAAGATCGCCACTCTCCGGCGCTTCCAGAACGAAGCCACCGAGGTCCGCGAAGGCCAGGAATGCGGCATCGTCCTCGACCACTTCACCAACATCGCCGAGGGCGACGTCATCGAATCCTACGAGATCGAGAAAGTCGCCCAGGCCCTGTAGGCCCCCCGGAGGGGTCCCGCGATGAAAGCCGACCGGATCACGCGCGTCAACGAACTCATCCGCCGCGAGCTGGGCATCCAGCTCTACCGCGTGGTGAACCGGCCCGACTTCGATCCGGCCGCCGTCACCTTCACCCACGTGTTGACCGCCGTGGATCTGCGCACCTGCCGGGTCCTGGTGTCCATCCGCGGGGAAGAAGCCGACCAGGAGCGCATGCTGTCCGTTTTGCGCCACCACCGCGCCGAATTCCAGGACGCCATCCACCGGAACATCGTCCTGCGCTACACCCCCCAGCTGCATTTCGTCCTCGATCACTCCGTCGAACAGGGCGACCACATCCTCCAGATCCTCGATCGGATGGAAGCCAGCGGCGAAATCGAACCGCCGCCGCCCGGCGGGGAAGCCGGCGACGGCGCCGCGCCGCCCCCGGACTGACCCCATGGCGACCCCTTCCCTGACCGGTCTCGGCCCGCTCGACGGGCTGCTGCTCGTGGACAAGCCCTCCGGGCCCACGTCGCACGACGTCGTCGCCCGGATCCGCCGGCGCTTCCGCATCCCCAAGGTCGGCCACGGCGGCACCCTCGACCCCATGGCGACGGGACTGCTCGTCATCCTGCTGGGCAAGGGGACCAAGGTCTCCGAGCGCGTCATGGGCCACGACAAAACCTACGAAGGCGTCTTCCGCCTCGGCATCGAAACCGATTCACAGGACGCCGACGGCCGGGTGGTCGCCGAAAAGGATCCCTCCGCCGTCACCGCCGAACAGATCGCCGCCCAGATGAGCGCGCGCCTGGGCGACCAGATGCAGACGCCCCCGATGGTGTCCGCCATCAAGCTCAACGGCGTGCCGCTCTACAAGCTGGCCCGGAAAGGCCAGACCGTCGAACGCGCCGCCAAGCTGGTGCACCTCTACCGCTTCGATCTGCTGGAATTCACCCCGCCCGACGTCCGGTTCGTCGTCGAGTGCACCAAGGGCACCTATGTGCGCACCCTCGCCCACGACATCGGCCAGGCCCTCGGCGTCGGCGCCCACCTTACCCGCCTGCGGCGCACCCGCATCGGCCGGCTGGATATCGCCCAGGCCGCCCCCCTCGACGACCTGCTCGCCCGGCCCGCCCTGGACGACCGCGTCATCCCTCTCGCCGCCGCCCTGCCCCTGCTCGACTGACCGCCCTTTACCGCTACGGACAGCCCCCGCCTCCCTGAGTGGCCATTCTCATTGTTTGCAAACAATGAAATCAGGATAATCTGGGCCACAACACCATCGAAAACCCTCATTCAACCGCTTTCCCGCTTGCATTTGCCCGGGAAACCCATGAACATGACCGCCCTTATGAAAACCTATTCCATTGCATTGCTCCCCGGCGACGGGACCGGACCCGAGGTTTCCCGCGAGGCTGTCAAGGTGGTCAACGCCGCCGCCGCCAAGTTCGGATTCAAACTGGACTACACCGAATACGATTTCGGCGGAGACCGCTATCTGCGCACCGGCGAAACGCTGCCGGACTCCGCCATCGAGGAGTTCCGCAAGCACCAGTCCATCTACCTGGGCGCCATCGGCCACCCCGACGTCAAGCCCGGCATCCTGGAAGTCGGCATTCTGCTGCGCACCCGCTTCGAGCTGGACCAGTACATCAACCTGCGCCCGGTCAAGCTCTACCGCAAGGAAGACTGCCCGCTGAAGGACAAGGAGCCCAAGGACGTGGATTTCGTCGTGATCCGCGAAAACACCGGCGGGATCTACACCGGCGTGGGCGGCGCCGTCCAGAAGGGCTCGAACATGGAAGTGGCCACGCAGGTCATGGTTTACAGTCGGCCGGTCGTCGACCGCTGCCTGAAGTACGCCTACGAGTACACCCGGCGGCGCAACCGCAAGAACATGCTCACCCTCGTCCACAAGTGCAACGTCCTGACCCATTGCGGCGATCTCTGGGTCCGCGCCCACAAGGAAATGGGCGATCGCGACTACCCGGACATCAAGCAGGACTACAACCACGTGGATGCCGCCACGATGTGGTTCGTCAAGCAGCCCGAGTGGTATGACGTCGTCGTCACCGAAAACCTCTTCGGCGACATCATCACCGACCTGGCCGCCATCGTCCAGGGCGGGCTCGGCGTCGCCGCCGGCGGCAACATCAATCCCGACGGCGTCTCGATGTTCGAATGCATGGGCGGCAGCGCCCCCAAGTACACCGGCAAGAACATCATCAACCCCATCGCGGCCATCGCCGCCGGCGGCATGATGCTCGACACCCTCGGCGAAACCGAAGCGGCCCAGGCCGTGGACCGGGCCGTCACCGCGGCCCTCAACAGCGGCAAGATCCAGTCTCTCGCCGCCGGACGCATGGGCATGGGCACCTCCGAAGTCGGCGACCTCGTCGCCAGCCTTGTGTAACAGCCGTTTTCACCACCGAGTACACAGAGAAACACAGAGCATGGATCGGTCTCTGTGACCCTCTGTGTCCTCTGTGGTTCAAAGCCAAAGGAGATTCAAAATGAAGCAATACAACGTCTGCATGGTCGGCATCGGCGCCGTCGGAACCGAAATCGTCCGCCTCCTGCGCAAGCGCAACTTCCCGCTGGCCAAGCTCACCGCGTTCGCCACCCGCGAGCGCACCGAGATGATCGACGGCCTCCCCGTCGACGTCAAGGTCGCCGCCGGCCCCGACTCGTTCAAGGGCTATGACTTCGCGTTCTTCGCCGGGACCGAAGGCGCCAAGGGCGCTTCCAAGACCCTCGGCTGGGGCGCCGCCGAAGCCGGCTGCTGCGTCGTGGACAACGGCGACGACTTCCGCATGGATCCGCGCGTGCCTTTGTGCATTCCGGAAATCAATGCCGAGGCCCTGAAGTCCCACCAGAACTTCATCGCCAACCCGAACTGCTCGACCGCGATTGCCCTGATGCCGCTGTACGCGCTGCACCACGAGGCCAAAATCAAGCGGATCGTCTGCTGCACCTACCAGGCCGTCTCCGGCTCGGGCTCGGCCGCCATCCGCGAACTCGAAAACCAGATCCGCGCCTGGGCCGCCGGACAGCCCATCACCCACGAGGTCTATCCCGCGCAGATCGCGTTCAACGTCATCGCCCAGATTGGCTCCGAGGCCAAGGACCTGCCCGGCTACACCTCCGAGGAAGCCAAACTCGGCCGCGAAACCCGCAAGATCCTCGGCGACGACTCCATCCGCGTCGTCTCCACCTGCGTGCGCGTCCCCGTCGTCAACGGCCACAGCATGGCCGTCCACGTCGAGTTCCACAACCCGCTCTCCCCCGAGCGCGCCCGCGAAATCCTCGAGAAGACCGACGGCGTCCAGGTCGTCGACGACCTCTCCAAGTCCGTCTTCCCGACCCCGCTCGATGCCACCGGAAAGGTTGACGCCCTCGTCGGCCGCATCCGCAAGGACCCCTCGGTCGACAACGGCCTCTCGCTGTTCGTCTCCGGCGACAATATCTGGAAGGGCGCCGCCCAGAACGCCATCCAGATCGCCGAAAAGATGATCGAGATGGGCCTGAAGTAGGCCCGGAGGCGCTACCGCTTGCGCGGCTGGCGGGCGGCGGCGCCCATCAGGGCATAGACGAGCCGGGCGGCGGCGAAGTCGGGATGATGCAGGCCGCGTATCGGCGCCAGTTCAACGACGTCGAACCCGACGATGGTCTTCCGGGCCGCCGCGGCCTCGATCAAATTCATCGCATCGTACCAGCCCAGGCCGCCGGGCACCGGCGTGCCGGTCGCCGGCATCACGGACGGATCCAGCCCGTCGAGATCGAACGTAATGAAGACCTGCTTCGGGAATCCCTTCGGAATCCAGTTCTTCGGCAGCTTGCCGGCGGCAATCGCGTCGGCGTCATAGGCGGCAATGGTCTTCCGGTTCGCCGCGCGGCAGTCGGCCTCTTCCTGGCAATAGGCGCGGGTGCCGAGCTGGACAATCGGAAAGCCCAGCTCATGGATCCGGCGCATGACGCAGGCATGGGAATATTTCGTCCCTTCGTAGGTGTCCCGCAGGTCGGCGTGGGCGTCGAAATGAATGAACCCGATGTCCGTCCCGGCCGCCTGGAATGCGCGCGCCGCGGCCTGGGTCACGGTATGCTCGCCGCCAAGCACGGCCGGCACCGCGCCGCAGCGCAGCGCTTTCGCCACCGCCTTCTGAATTGCATCGATCCAGCGTTCTTCCAGGCTTTTCTTTCCGGCGGCGGGTTTTACCGCAGGCTGCGTATGGATGCCGAGGTCGCCGGGACAGCTGCGCCCGTCGAAATCCTCGAGCTGCCCCGACGCCTCCAGGATGGCGCGCGGCCCCCTGGCCGTGCCGCCGCCATACGAAACCGTCGTCTCCATCGGCGCGGGAATGACGTGGAAGAACGCCTTCGCCGCCGGCGTGTTGGGATATCCGCTGTCGAGAAAGGACGGTGTTTTCATGGCGTAAGGAGTGTAAGGTTCAACATCGGCAGCGCAGCCATCATTCGTTGATCCGTGGTGGCCACGAGGGAACACCCCGACACCAGGGCCGTCGCCAGATGAATCCCGTCGGCCGTGCGCAGGGCAACGGCGGGCTTGGCGGCATAGCAGAGCCGGGCCAATGCCACCGCCTGCTCCAGTACATCGGCCCCCACCGGCAACAACTCAAACCGCCCCTGTTTCACATGACGCTCAACGTGCTTCAAGAGGCGCTTGGCCGAACCGGACCGGACTTCACCGCGCAGTTCTTTCTGAAGCAACGCATAGGCCAACTCGGCCTGGAGCAGGCTGCTGGACAGGCAGGGCCCTGTCTCCTGCGCCAGTCGCTCCTGCCAATGGTCCGAATCCGGTTCGGCCGCATAGAGCTTGATGACGCAGGACGTATCCCAATAGATCATGCCCGTTCCTCGCGAACGGCGTCGAGCGCCGCGCTGTCCGGCCGGGAAGATATCCGGGTGTGCTGCGCACGCAGTTTTTTAAGTTCACGGAGCCAGGACTGGCGGGAATCCAGTTCGTGACGCCGCGGAGAGACCGCCTGCAGGCGGACCTTGGGCTTGCCGTGGACCGTAATCACCACGTCTTCCCCGCGGGCGGCCATCTCCACCAGTGCGCTCAGACGGGCTTTTCCTTCTCGCAATGTGGTAATCATGTGACTACTGTAACTACACTGGTGCCGGTTGTCAAGTTGCGCGCCTTGGAATTCACAGCCGCGAGAGGAAGTCGCGGTAGCCGAAGGTTCGGACGGGGCGCCTTCGCCACAGCCATACGAAACCGCTCAAAGCAGAACCGGTCAGGCGTTGGCTTTCTCCAACTCACGTGCAATGAGCACTTTGATCAAGGACTGCCTGGGCACCCCCAGGCGAGTGGCTTCCTTGTCCAGCGACTGGATCATCCAAACGGGAAAATCCACATTGACCCGTTTCTGCTCCTGCCCGGGCCGCCGGGCCTTGGACAAGTCCAGATGCCGGAGAATCTGGCTCCCCTCATCGAAGGCCTTATCGAACTGCTTCGCTTTCATACAACTCCACTTCTTCCTTCCGTGCCCGCCGGACGGATATAATCCGCACCTTGTCCTGGCGATAGGTGATCACGGCGGCCCAATGCCGGCCTTCAATTCGTCCAATCACCAGAACTCTCGGTTCGTCGCTCGTTCTAGCCGGCACTTCAAGCCGATCGCTGTCGTCCCACAATGGTTGGGCCTGAACAAAATCGATGCCGTGCTTGACTCGATTGGCCGCGCTTTTCCGAGGGTCGAACTCGAATTCCATGGTATAATTACTATACCATAAAGGTGTGGGTGTCAACCTCGGCGTTACAGTCTCGAGAGGAAGTCGCCGTAGCCGAAGGTTCGGACGGGGCGGAGGGCGCCGCCCTGCTCGCGCAACCAGATGGACGGCAGGCGGATGCCGTTGAAGGTGGTGGTCTTGACCATGGTATAGAGCGCCATGTCTTCGAAAACGAGGCGGTCGCCGGGGCGCAGCGGGGCGGCAAAGGAGTACTCGCCGATGACGTCGCCGGCCAAACACGACGGCCCCGCCAGCCGAACGGCGCAGGGCTTTTCTCCGGGCTCTCCTCCCCGGTCGGCACCGGGGCCGGGGACGGGCGCGCCGTCCCAGTCCGGATCGCGGAACACGCGCGGGCGGTAGGGCATTTCAATGACGTCGGGCATGTGACAGACGCAGGATGTGTCGAGGATCGCGATGTCCATGTCGTTGCGCACCACGTCAAGCACGGTGGCGACGAGCACGCCGGCGTTGAGCACCCAGGCCTCGCCGGGTTCGAGGTACATCTCCGCGCCCGGATGCCGCTCGCGGAATCCGTCCAGCGCGCGGCACAGGCGGTCGATGTCATAGCCTTCGCGGGTGATATGGTGTCCGCCGCCGAAATTGAACCAGCGGAAGCCGCCGGGCACATCGCCGAAACGCTCCTCGAAAGCGGCCAGCGTCCGCTCGAAGGCGTCGGCATCCTGCTCGCACAGCGTATGGAAATGCAGCCCCGACAGGCCGTCGAGATCCTCGCCGTCGAAGTCCGCGCGCCGGATGCCAAGGCGCGAGCCGGGGGCGCAGGGATCGTAGAGCGGCACGGCTCCTTCGGAATGCTCGGGGTTCACGCGCAGGCCGCAGGACACCTCCGCGCCCGACTCCGCCAGCAGCGGCCGGAACTGCCGCCACTGGGCAAAGGAATTGAAGGTGATGTGCCGGATCAGCGGTTCGCGGCGCCGGCCCGGTTCGGCGTCGAGCCCAAGCAATTCGCGCATATCGCTCACCGAAAACGCCGCGGCGAAGGCATGGGTTTCGCCGCCGAACACCTCGTGGCCCAGCCGCGCTTCGTGGACGGAACTGGCGCAGGTGCCGTCGAGGACGCCCTGCAGCAGCGGGGCCGCCGCCGGCATCGAAAACGCCTTCAGCGCCAGCAGCATCTTGCAGCCGGTGCGCGCCTTGACCCCCGCGAGAATTTCCGCGTTGCGCCGGATGCGTTCCGCATCCACCACGTAGGCAGGCGTGGTCAGCGCGCCGCTCATGCCGCCGCCTCTTCCGGATTTTCCACGCTATGGAAAATTTTCCGGCCGGTTTTCCACGCTATGGAAAACTTTTTTCCACGGTGTGGAAAACCCGGACGCCGCCGGGGTTGAAAAGAGCGGGCCAAGGCGGGCCTACCCGCCGCGCAGGACGGCTTTTTTCAGGATGCGCGCGGGCAGGCCGTGGCGCTCCAGGGCGGCCATGAAGGGGTCGGGATCGAACTGCTCCATGTTGAAAACGCCCTTGCCGGCCCACTTGCCGGTCAGCATCATCATGGCGCCGATCATGGCGGGAACGCCGGTGGTGTAGGAGATGGCCTGGGAGCCGACTTCCTTGTAGCAGGCGGCGTGGTCGCAGACGTTGTACACAAAGACCGTCTTGCGCCGGTCCTTCGCGTCCCGCCCCGTGACCTGGCAGCCGATGCAGGTCTGCCCCTTGGTGAGGGGGCCGAGCGAGGCGGGGTCCGGCAGCAGTTTTTTCAGGAACTGCAGCGGAATGACCGGCGTCCCGTTGACATCCACCGGATCGATGCGGGTCATGCCGACGTTTTCGAGCACGCGCAGGTGGGTGAGATAGTTGTCGGAAAAGCTCATCCAGAAGCGCGCGCGCTTCAGCCCGGGCACGTGGCGGGCGATGGATTCGAGCTCTTCGTGATACATCAGGTAGATGGTCAGGTCGCCGAGGCCGTCGGGCATCGTGAACGGGCGCTTGACCGACAGCGGATCTGTCTCGACCCAGCGGCCGTTTTGGAAATAGCGGCCCTTGGCCGTCACTTCGCGGATGTTGATTTCGGGATTGAAGTTGGTGGCGAAGGGCTGGCCGTGGCTGCCGGCGTTGCAGTCAATGATGTCCAGCGTCTCCGGCTTCGGAATGAAGTGCTTGCGGATCCACGTCGTGTACACGGACGTCACGCCGGGATCGAACCCGGAGCCCAGCAGCGCCATGAGCCCGGCCTTTTGGAAGCGGCCCCGGTAGGCCCATTGCCATTTGTATTCGAACCGGGCGACATCCGGCGGCTCGTAGTTGGCGGTGTCGAGATAGTTCACGCCCGCCTCGAGGCAGGCGTCCATGATGTGCAGGTCCTGGTACGGCAGCGCGACATTGATGACGAGGTCCGGCTTGAATTTCTTCAGCAGCCGGACAAGTTGCGGCACGTTGTCGGCATCCACCTGCGCGGTCCGGACGGGCCGCGGCAGCTTGGCGGCGATGGCGTCGCACTTGGCCTTGGTCCGGCTGGCCAGCAGGATGTCCGTGAACACCTCCGGCACCTGGGCGCACTTGTGCGCCACCACGCTCCCCACGCCCCCCGCTCCGATGATCATGACCCTGGACATGTCCGAACTCCCTTTCCGCGATTCAGGTTTCGAAATAGGTATAGCCGCGCAGGCCGCTTTCGTAGGCGTCGAGGATTTCGCGGCGCTCGGTGGGCGTGATGCGCTTCTGGCGCACGGCCACCTCGGCCAGCTCGCGGAAGCGGGCCAGCAGTCCCTGGGGATTGTATTCCACGTAGCTGAGCACGTCGCCGACCGAATCGCCGGCGAGTTCCTGCTCGTATTCGATTTCACCGTCTTCATCCACCAGGATGCTGGCGACATTGGTGTCGCCGAGGAGATTGTGCAGGTCGCCCAGGGTTTCCTGGTAGGCGCCGACCAGGAACACCGCGAGAATGTAGTCCTCGTCGGGGCCGACGGCGTGCACCGGCAGCGCGCGGCGGATGTCGCGCATGTCCACGAAATGGTCGATCTTGCCGTCGCAGTCGCAGGTGATGTCGGAGAGCACCGCGAGGCGGGCCGGTTTTTCGTTGAGCCGCTGGATGGGCATGATGGGGAAGATCTGATCGATGGCCCAGCTGTCGGGCAGCGACTGGAAGACGCTGAAGTTGCAGTAATAGACGTCGGCCATGGCGTCCTCGAGGTTGCGCATGTCCTCGGGAACGAAACGCAGCTTGGGAATCTCGGCGCGGATCCGGGTGAGGATGTGCCAGAAGAGCCGGTCGGCCTGGGCATGCTGGCGCAGGGTGATGTCGCCGTGCTTGAAGGCCTTCTGGATTTCCTCGCGGTAGTAGATGGCGTCGTTGTAGAACTCGCGCAGGTTGCGGGTGCGCAGGCCGGCGGCCACGTCCATCAGGTTGCGGATGGGTTCCGGCACGGGCTCGGCGACAGGCCCGGGGGGCTCGGGCACCTCGAAGGAACTGGTGCTGAGCACGTTGACCAGCAGGACGGAATAATAGCCGACCAGGGCGCGGCCGGACTCGCTGATGAGCACCGGGTGCGGCACGTCGGCATGGTTGCAGACCGCCATGACGCCTTCGACGACGTCCGCGGCGTATTCGCCCACATCGTAGTTGGCGCTGGTGGCGCAGTTGCATTTCGAACCGTCGTAGTCAATGGCCAGGCCGCCGCCGATGTCGAGCACGCCCATTTTCGCGCCCTCCTGGACGAGGCTGACATAGTAGCGCGAGGCTTCATAGATGGCGTCGCGGATTTCGCGGATGTTGGGCACCTGGGAGCCGAGGTGGTAGTGCAGCAGTTCCAGGCAGTCGAGCATCCCGCGCTCGCGCAGACGGTCAATCACCGCGATCACCTGCGGGGGCGTCAGGCCGAAGACGCTGCTTTCGCCGCCGGATTCCGACCACTTGCCTCCCACGGAGCTGGCCAGCTTGACCCGGATGCCGATGCGCGGACGGACAGCCATTTTCTCCGCGCGCTCCAGCAGCAGATCCAGCTCGCCCGGCATCTCGAGCACCAGCATCGTCTGCAGGCCCATCTTCAGCGAGGAAAGCGCCAGATCAATGAATTCGGCGTCCTTGTAGCCGTTGCAAATGATATAGGCCTCGGGATCGTGCAGATAGGCCAGCGCGGCAATCAGCTCCGCCTTGGAGCCCGCTTCGAGTCCGTGATGGAACGGGCGGCCGAATTTCACCACGTCGGCCACCGCCTGCTGCTGCTGGTTGACCTTGATGGGATAGACGCCGCGGTACGCGCCGGTGTAGCCGGATTCCTCGATCGCTTTGCCGAACGCCTGGTGGATCGCGGCCAGCCGCGCCGCCAGCAGGTCGCCGAAACGCAGCAGAATCGGCAGGCTCAGCCCGCGCTGGTACAGGCCCTGCACGATGTCGCTGAACTTCACGCTCACCGGCCCCGAGGGATTCTTCAGCCGCACGGCGGCACAGCCGTCCGTCGTGATGTGGAAGAAGTTGTTCCCCCACGCATCCACGCCATAGAGTTCGCTGCTGCGGACGCTGTCCCAGCCTTCCAGTGCCTCTGTCAATCCAACCGCCATCTTCCGTTCTCCTGCACAAGAAAACCCGCCGGGATCCACCGGTTCCCGCGGCCCGGCGCCTCGGCAACCGTGTGACGTTGCGACAATCGCCCCCCGAACGCAATAGCAAACCATTCCGTTTGTGCAGAATGGGCGCATCGGCGATGGGGTGTCGCCAGATCGGCCCTCGTAGCGCGGGGCTCCTGTCCCGCGCGGATCCCATGGCGTTTTTCACCTATACATAGCCGCGCCCAGCGGGCGCAGCTACAGCAAGGCGGATCGGTTGTAGCTGCGCCCGTTGGGCGCGGGGCTGGTGATTCAATTCCCGGCTCCATCGGGAATGGCTACACGAAAATGTCATACGCTCTAGCCACCGCACCCGACAGGAGCCGCGTGCCACGAAGGCCTTCGGCTGTCCAACTGATATGTTCTCCTGCCGCTTTCCAGAAAACCAACCCTCCAATTTAAAAAATAATGGACGCCATGGCCCGGTTTCACCCTCTGGCGTTTGCGCATCTTTTGCGTCCATTGCGTCTCTTGCGTTAGAGGGCTGTTCGGCCCGATGCAGAGCGCGAAGGCCCGCCGGACGCAAATTGGGGCTTCCTTTTTCCCCCCAACGAATATAACCATATCGATCCAGTTTTCCGCCAGGAGCCCCGACCATGATGACCTCAGCCGAAATCCGCCAGTCGTTCCTCGATTTCTTCGCCTCGAAGGGCCACGAAATCGTGCCCTCGTCGCCTGTCGTGCTGCCGACGGACCCCACGCTGCTGTTCGCCAACGCCGGCATGAACCAGTTCAAGGAAATCTTCCTCGGCGCGCGCAAGTCGTCGTGGAAGCGC
>Ga0123328_1002746_pt1 | contig 15602 bp, 12 predicted proteins | sample BioC12SIPDNA_2_FD_89702 | JGI IMG/M metagenome (GOLD analysis project Ga0123328, IMG submission 89702) | Anaerobic biogas reactor microbial communites from Washington, USA - Biogas_R1_A C12 SIP DNA | ecosystem: Engineered > Bioreactor > Anaerobic > Unclassified | place: Washington, USA...
ACGGGCCGCGCGGAAGTGGCCGCCATGGCGTCCGCGCTGAGTGCGGAGCTGCGGGCGGACGACGCCGTCCTGGCGCATCCCGAGCAGTATTACGACGAGGTCGTCCATATCGATCTCTCCAAACTGGAACCTTTCCTCAACGGTCCCTACACGCCCGACGCGGCCTGTCCGGTCGGTGCATTCAAGGACCGGCAGGCACGGGAGCATTTTCCGCACCGGGTGGAAGTGAGCCTGATCGGCTCCTGCACCAATTCTTCCTACCAGGACCTTTCGCGCGCGGCCGCCGTGGCCCGGGCGGCCCTGGATGCCGGCTTGAAGCCGAAGGCGGAACTGATCGTGATCCCGGGCAGCGCCCAGGTCAAGGCCACGGCGGAGCGCGACGGCCTGCTGGACACCCTGCGCGAAGCGGGCGCCAAGGTGATGTCGAACGCCTGCGGTCCGTGCATCGGACAGTGGGAGCGGCAGACGGACGACCCGACCCGCCGCAACACCATCGTGACCACGTTCAACCGGAATTTCGCCAAGCGCGCGGACGGCAACCCCGAGACGCACGCCTTCATCGCCTCGCCGGCCATGGCGATGGCGGTCTGTTTCGCCGGCGAACTGGATTTCGATCCGCGTACCGATACGGTGGAAGGATGCTGGCTCCGGGCGCCGCGCGGCACGGAACTTCCGCCGCGCGGATTCGTCCCTGACATCTCCGGCTATGTGGCGCCGCAGCCCGGCAGTCCCGGCCCGCAGATCCGTCCGGACAGCAAGCGCCTGCAGGTCCTGAAGCCGTTTGCACCCTGGGACGGACGTGACGTCCTCGCCCTGCCGCTGCTGATCAAGACCAAGGGCAAGTGCACCACCGACCACATCTCGATGGCGGGCCCGTGGTTGAAATACCGCGGCCACCTGGAGAACATTTCCGAGAATCTCCTGATGGGTGCCGTGGATGCTTTCACCGGCAAATCCGGCCCCGTCGCCCCCCGGGCCCGCGCCCTGCGCGACGCCGGCCCCGGCAGCATCGTGGTGGCCGAAGACAATTACGGAGAGGGCTCCAGCCGCGAGCATGCGGCGATGGAGCCGCGCTATCTGGGGGTGCGCGCCGTGCTCGCCAAGAGCTTTGCCCGCATCCATGAGACCAACCTCAAGAAGCAGGGCGTGCTCGCCCTGACCTTCGACGTCCCGGCAGACTATGCCCGGGTACGCGCCGGCGACAGGATCGACATCCTTTGTGCCGGTATCGCTCCCGGCCGTCCCGTCCCGCTGGTCCTGCACCACACCGACGGTTCGCAGGAGCGCATCGAAGCACGCCACAGTTACACCCCGCAGCAGCTTGCCTGGTTCCGGGCCGGCTCTGCCCTCAATACCCTGTCGAAATGACCGTAAAGACGATACCTTATATCTCCGGCGACGGCGTGGGACCCGAGGTCACCGCGTCGATGCGACGCATCCTGGATGCCGCCGTCGCCAAGGCCTACGGCGGCAGCCGCCGCCTGGACTGGCTGGAAGTGCCCGCGGGGCAGAAGGCTTTCGACCGCCTGGGAACCTGGCTGCCGGACGAGACCGTGGAAGCGTTCCGCACGCACGGCATCGGTATCAAGGGCCCCCTCACGACGCCTGTCGGGGGCGGTATCCGCTCACTCAACGTGGCGCTGCGTCAGGGTCTTGACCTGTATGTCTGCCTGCGCCCCGTGCGCTGGTTCCGCGGAGTCGTCTCCCCCGTCCGGCATCCCGAGCGGGTGGACATGGTGATCTTCCGCGAAAACACCGAAGACATCTATGCCGGCATAGAATGGGAGGCCGGTACGCCGGAGGCGGAGAAATTCGGCCGCTTCCTGCGCGAAGAGATGGGAGTGAGCAAGGTCCGTTTCCCGGAGAGTTCTTCCTACGGGGTCAAGCCCGTTTCGCGCGAAGGCACGCGGCGGCTCGTGCGCGCCGCCTGCCGCTATGCACTCGACCATGACCGCCCCTCCGTCACCCTCGTGCACAAGGGCAATATCATGAAATACACCGAAGGCGGCTTCAAGCGCTGGGGCTATGAGCTCGCGCAGGAAGAGTTCGGCGCGGAGATCGCCGCCGGCCGCCTCGTGGTCAAGGACTGCATCGCCGACGCTTTCCTGCAGAACGCCCTGCTCAAGCCCGAAGATTATTCCGTGGTCGCGACCCTCAACCTCAACGGCGACTACATTTCCGACATGCTGGCCGCACAGGTCGGCGGTATCGGGATCGCCCCCGGCGCCAACATCAACTACGACACCGGCGCAGCCCTGTTCGAAGCCACGCACGGCACCGCCCCGGACATCGCGGGACAGGACATCGTGAATCCCTGCTCGAATCTGCTCTCGGGCGTGATGATGCTCGAGCACCTGGGCTGGGACGCTGCCGGAACGCTCATTACCGCCGCCCTGGAGCGCAGCTTCTCGGCGGGTTATGCCACCGCGGACCTCGCCCGCCTGATGCCGGAAGGCAAGGCGCTCGGGACCGCTGCCTTCACAAACCATATCCTCGAACTGCTATGACTTCCAAGACGAAGAAAGAATATCTGATCTACAAGCTCTCCGACGACATGAAGGGGAGTACCCGGATCGATGCCGCGCTGTTCAAGAAACTCGACGTCAAGCGTGGCCTGCGCAACGAAGACGGCACGGGCGTGCTCGTGGGTCTGACCAATATCGGCAACGTCGTGGGCTATGACCGAAAGGAAGACGGCAGTCTGGTACCGATCGAGGGTGAACTGTATTTCCGGGGCTACGAAGTCAAAGACCTCTGCCACGCCATCATCCGCGAAGACCGTTTCGGCTTCGAGGAGATCGCCTTCCTGCTGCTCTCCGGCCGGCTGCCCGACCGCGAGGAGCTGGATGAGTTCAGCGACCTGATCCTGGACAACATGCCCCTGGAGCAGAAGACGCTCCTGCACATCATCGAGATGGAGGGCAACGACGTGATGAACATCCTGGCGCGCAGCGTGCTGGAGTTCTATACCTTCGACGGCAACCCGGACGACGTGTCCCGCTACAACCTGATGCGCCAGAGCATCGAGCTCATCTCGAAGTTCCCGACCATCATCGCCTATGCCTACAACATGTTCCGCCGCAAGGAGCTGGGCCGCACGCTGCATATCCGCGATGCGCGCCCGGACCGTTCCCTCGCGGAGAATTTCCTGTATATGCTCAAGGGCTCGGGCTACACCCGCCTGGACGCCCGCACCCTGGACCTGCTGCTGATCCTGCACTCCGAGCACGGCGGCGGTAACAACTCCACGTTTACGGTACGCGTGACCTCCTCCACCGGCACGGACACCTATTCCTCCATCGCGGCCGGCATCGGTTCGCTGAAAGGACCCAAGCACGGCGGCGCCAATCTCAAGGTCTGCGAGATGATCGATTTCCTCAAGGAAAAGGTCTCCGACTGGGCCGACGAGAAGGAGATCGCCGGCTGGCTGCGCCGGATCCTGAACGGCGACGTCCTCGACAAGAGCGGCCTCATCTACGGCATCGGCCATGCGGTTTACACCAAGTCCGATCCGCGTACGGTCCTGCTTAAGGAGATGGCGCGCGAGCTTGCGGCCGAGAAGGGGCGTCTGGAAGAGTTCGAATTCATGGAGCGGGTGGAGCGCCTCGCCGTCGAGCAGGTGTACACCGCCAAGGGGCAGCGCAAGGCGCTCTGCGCCAACGTGGATTTCTACTCCGGCTTCGTGTACGACCTGATCGGCATCCCGCGCGAGATCTACACCCCGCTCTTCGCGATGGCGAGGATCGTGGGCTGGTGCGCACACCGCAACGAAGAGCTCAATTTCGAAGGACGCCGCATCATCCGCCCGGCCTACCGCTGCGTCACCGACGAGAAGGAGTATGTCGGGTTGGCGGAAAGATAACGGTTCGTATCGTTTTTTTTACTATCTTTCCCGTTGCTAAACCACAGTAACGATGTATTTCCCCGACCCCGACCATTATCGTCACTGGCAGGGCTTCCGAGCCTATATGTCCGATCGAGAGATAGACAACTGTGACGATTTCGGACCGGAGGACGGTGCCGAAGCCTCCCCGGCGCCCGCACCTGCTCCCGTTCAGGAGCCGGCTCCGGCGCCCGCCCCGGACCCGGCGCCCCTTCCGGACCCCGCACCAAGCCCGTCCCCCGCTCCCGCCCCGGACCCCGCGCCGGCATCAACCCCTTACAAGGCGAAGTTCTGCCCCTATTGCGGCACCCCGTTCAAGAGTGAAACCGCCAGGTTCTGCACCCACTGCGGAAAGCCGCGGAAATAATCCGTATTGCATATGAAAGAGTTCTTTTCCTACGTCCTCCTGGCAGCGCTGGCGGCATTCCTTCTGTGGTTCCTGGTGGCGCAGATCACGGGTCAGAAATACAAGAAGAAGATTTTCGGCACCCGTCGGATCCCGGGCTCCAGCAGCGAGATTCCGGTAGGGGGCAACGTGTTCGGCGTCTATTTTACCCTGCGTGACTGCTGCACCGTTTCGGTGAACGGACGCCGTCTCAACCAGCGCCTGATCGGAGCCTTTTTCCTGAAATGGATCCTCGAAGGAAAGGCGGTCGTGAAGTCGGCCGGAGGATTGCTCCGCTCGGCCTCCATGAACCTGAGCCTGGACGAGGGTTTTACCGACCGGACGGAAATGGCGCTCTACGAGATGGCGCTGGCCGCTTCCGGACGGGACTATGTCCTCACGACCGGAGAATTCAACCGCTGGGTTCACAGCAATTTCCGCATCGTCGAGAACTGGACGGACCGGGCCAGGGTCCGCGGGCGGAGGTACCTCATCAGCCGGGGACTGCTCGACGAGAACACGCGCGGCACGGAGGCCGGCTTTGCGCGGCTGCGCGGTGTCATCGAATTCAGCAACTACCTGAAGAAATCTTCCCTGTCTCCACGCCAGTTGCCGCCACCGGAGCAGTGGACGGATTATCTGGTCCTGGCAGCCCTGTGCGGCAAGGCGGACAAGGTTGCTGAACAGCTCCGGCGCTCCAGGCCGGCCGAGTTTTCCCAATACTCCGCCCGGCAGGCCCGGATCTCCGGCTCGCTGGACCTGGCCATCTCCATCAGCACCTCCCTGTCCAAGGCTTTTGTCCGCGCCGCGGACAAGGAAGACGCCCGCTCCTCGTAGCAGCGGTCCGGGCAGCTACATCCCGATATCCCCTTTCAGTCTGCGTATCGCCGTCTCAGCGTCGCCTCCGGCCTCGTCCAGCAGTGTCACGAAACGGCTGCCGATGATACCGCCGGCGGCGTGCCCGCATGCGGCGTCGAAAGTCGCCCGGTTGCTGATGCCGAACCCGACCATCCGCGGAATACGCAGGTGCATATCCTCGATACGCTTGAAGTAAGCCTGTTTCCGGTCGTCGAAATCCTTCTGCGCGCCGGTCGTGGCTGCCGATGAGACCATGTAGATGAAACCGGAGGTGTGCGCGTCGATCAGCCGTACCCGCTCTTCGGAGGTCTCGGGCGTAATCAGCATGATAACACGCAGTCCATAGCGTTCTGCGACGGATTTGTAGCTTTCCATATAGTCCTTGAACGGCAGATCCGGGATGATGATCCCGTCGATGCCGACTTCCGCGCAGCGTGCGCAAAAGGGCTCGAAGCCATAACGGAAGATCGGGTTGAGGTAACCCATCAGGATGAGCGGGATGTCCACGCTGTCACGGATCCCTTCCAACTGGGAGAAGAGTGTATCGAGGGTCATGCCGTTCCTGAGGGCTTTCGTGGCGGCATCCTGGATCACCGGCCCGTCGGCCATCGGGTCGCTGAAGGGGATGCCGATCTCGATCATGTCCACGCCCTCCCGCGCCAGGGTGCAGATGACATCGGCCGTGCCGTCGAGCGTCGGTGCGCCCGCGCAGAAATAAATGGAAAGCAGGCGGTGCGGGTCGTTCTTGAAAAGTCTGTCTATGCGGTTCATAATCAATTATCGTTGAAGGTTTTCTAAAAATATTTCCATGAGTTCGGGGTCCTTGATGCCGGGGGCGGTCTCGAAACGGCTGTTGAGGTCGATCCCGGCCAGGAAGGGGTAGATGAAGTCGTGGAGGATTTCCACGGTGTCGAGCCCGATGCCGCCGCTGAGCAGGAAGCGGGTTTTCTCCTCGTAGTCATCCATGATCGACCAGTCGAAACGTTTGCCGCTGCCGCCGTGGCCCGGCGTCTTGGTGTCGAAGAGGAAGAGGTCGCAGCTGCCTTCGTAGCCCGCGACGGTGTTGCGCACGCTCTCGTCGGCGATGCCGAAAGCCTTGATCACGCTCAGTCCATCCCGCTCGCGCAGGCGGGAGCAGAATTCCGGGCTTTCAGTGCCGTGGAGCTGGATGTAGTCGAAGCGGTAATCGTCGTGGCGGCGCAGGATTTCGTCGCGCGTCGCGTCCACGAACACGCCGACACGCTTCGCCCGGAGGGGAAGGTAGGAGGGCTTTTCGCGTACGCAGCGCGGAGAGCCGGGATAGAAGATGAAGCCGATCAGGTCCACGCCCAAGGCTTCGATGGCGCGGATGTTTTCGCCTTCGGTCATGCCGCACACTTTGATGAGTTGTCCGTTGATCATAACGCCTGGATAAAGTCGGCCAGGGCGGCGCCCGGGTCGGATTGTTTCATGAATTGTTCGCCCATCAGGAAGCCGCGGAAGCCCGCCTCGCGAAGCCTCCGCACCGTCGCCGGATCGCTGAGGCCGCTCTCGGAGATGAGGATCGGCCTCGTGGCGTGCGCTGGCGTTGTGGAGGGCGTTCCGTCCGCCCGCCGGGTGAGCCCTGCCCGTTGAATCAGCAGCGGGGCGAGGTCGAACGAGGTCTGTACGTCCGTGACAAAAGTGCCGAGGTGGCGGTTGTTCACCCCCACCACGTCCACCTCGGGCGTGACGTAGTCCAACTCCTCCGGGCTGTGGATCTCCAGCAGCACCTCCAGGCCGAGCCGGTGCGCCTCGGCCGTGAGGGCGGCACATGCGTTGCGGCTCAGGCAGGCGGCAATCAGCAGTACGGCATCCGCGCCGGCCTCCGCGGCCTGGTACAGCTGGAACGGATCGATGATGAAATCTTTGCGCAGGATGGGGATGTCCACGAGCGGACGCACGCGTCGGATATAATCGAGGCTGCCGCCGAAATAGGGCTCGTCCGTGAGGATGCTGAGTGCTGCCGCTCCCGCCGCCGCATAGGCCGGCACGACCTCCTCCGGACGCACATCGGCATGGATCCAGCCTTTCGAGGGCGACTTGCGCTTGAACTCCGCGATGATTCCGGTTTCCGACTCCGCCAATGCCCGGCGCAGCGACCGCTTCGGCGCCATGAGCGCCGCAAGTTCCTCCCGCTTCGTTTTTATAATATCACTGAGAACGTCTGTGAGATGTAACTCTTGATTGTCCATTATTCTATTGTTTTGTACTCCCCTCGAAAACGGGGCAGTATATCGTTCACGGCCCCGCTAAGAATTGATGGCGACGAAGCGGCGGAGGGCGGCGAGGGCGCGGCCGCTCTCCAGTGATTCGCGGCATAGCGCGATCGACTCCTCTACCGAGAGGTTTCGGTCGATGACAGAAATGCCGCAGGCGGCATTGGCCAGGATAACGGACTTCTGCGCTTCGGTGGCCGTGCCCTCGAGGACGGCATCGAAGATGTGACAGGCATCGGCGGCCGTCTGTCCGCCATAGATGTCTTTCGGCTCCACGTAGTTGAGTCCCAGATCCTTGGGCGTGAAGACTTTCTCGAAATTCGGAGTGACGAGCTTGAAGCCGGAAGTCAGCGAGATCTCGTCATAGCCGTCGTAGCTCGTGACCACGCCGTAGTTGTCGCCAATTTTTTGGTGGGCGCGCACGTAGAGCCGCTGCTGGGCCTGCGTGGCCGTGCCGTGCAGGGAATTCTTCGGCCGGCAGGGATTGACCAGGGGTCCCAGCAGATTGAAGCAGGTGGGGACGCTGAGCGCCCGCCGCACGGGCCCCACGAACTTCATCCCGTAGGCGAAGAGCGGGGCGTGGAAGTAGCAGATGCCGGCCTCGTCGAGGGAGCGGCGGAGCACGTCGGGATTGTCCGTGAACTTGGCGCCGTGGGCTTCCAGGACCGTGCTGGCTCCGCTGACGGAGGTGCTGGCACCGTTACCGTGCTTGGTGACCTTGTAGCCGGCACCGGCAATCACGAAAGCCGCGCAGGTGGAGATGTTGAAGGTGTTCTTCCCGTCTCCGCCGGTGCCCACGATATCGAGGGTGTTGTCGTCGCCGAGATCGATGTGCTTTCCCGTCTCCAGCAGACCGTCCCGGAAACCGAGGAGCTCATCCACGGTGACGCCCCGGCTCTGCAGGGCCATCAGCAGCGCTGCGATCTGGGCGTCGTTGTACTGGTCATGGGTGATGCCGAGCAGGATATCATGCGTTTGTTCGCGGGAGAGCGTTTCTCCTTCAATGAGTTGGTTCAGATACTGTTTCATATTACGTAATTATTAATGATTCAACCAGTTGTTAATAATCTTGGCCCCGTCCGGCGTGAGCACGCTCTCCGGATGGAACTGCAGGCCGCGCAGGTCCAGGCTGCGGTGGCGCAGGGCCATCACCAGCCCTTCCGTGCTCATGGCAATGGCTTCCAGGCATGGCGGGAGCGTCCCGGCGTCCACGACCCAGGAGTGATAGCGTCCTGCAGGGAACTCCGCCGGCAGGCCGGCGAACAGATAATCGTCGGCCGTGCGGCGGCAGGGTGTCTGTACGCCGTGGAAGACTTCTTCCAGGTTGACAAGCGTGCCGCCGAACGCCTCCCCGATGGCCTGCTCGCCCAGGCATACGCCCAGGATGGGCTTGACGCCGGCGTAGCGTCGGATGACTTCGGGCATCCTGCCCGCTTCGGAGGGGATGCCGGGCCCGGGGGAGAGCATGATTTTATCGTAAGGCTCCAGTTCTTCCGGGTCGAAGCGGTCGTTGCGCAGGACACGGACGGCCGCGCCCTGTTCCTTGACGAGGTGCACCAGATTGTAGGTGAACGAGTCGTAGTTGTCTATCATCGCGATCTTCATGGCGTCGGTCACAGTTGGGCGGCGAGCCCGATGGCTTTGCGGAGCGCGCCGAGTTTGTTGTTCACTTCCTGGAGTTCGTATTCGGGATCGCTTGCCGCGACGATGCCGCCACCGGCCTGGAACCAGAGTTCCCCGCCCCGGCTCACGAAGGACCGGATGGTGATGGCCTGGTTGAGGGAGCCGTCGAAAGAAATGCTCCCAATGCAGCCGCCGTAGGCGCCGCGGTTGTGGGGCTCCAGCTCCGAGATGATCTGCATCGCACGGACCTTGGGTGCGCCGGACAGCGTTCCGGCCGGGAACGTGTCGATGAAACTGCGCACCGGGTCAGCTCCCTTGTCCAGCGTCCCGCTCACGCGGCTGACGAGGTGGATGACGTGGGAGTAGTACTGCAGCTCTTTGTAGAAATCCACCCGGACGCCGTGGCAGTTGCGCGAGAGGTCGTTGCGGGCCAGGTCCACGAGCATCACGTGCTCGGCGTTCTCCTTGGGGTCGTTGCGGAGGAATTCCGCCCCGCGGGCGTCTTCGGCGTCATTGCCTGTACGCCGTGTGGTACCGGCGATGGGGTCGATGCTGGCGGTGCGGCCTTCGATGCGGCAGTGGGTCTCCGGCGAGGAGCCGAAGATACGGTAACCGCCGAAATCCATATAGAACAGATAAGGTGACGGGTTGATGCTGCGCAGGGCACGGTACAGCTGGAAGTCGTCGCCCTCGTAACGTTGCACGAAACGGCGCGACAGGACCACCTGGAAGACGTCCCCGCGGCGGCAATGGGCGATGCCCCGGCGGATGTTCTCCCGGTGCTGCTCGTCCGTGAGGGGAGAGCTGACCTCACCCGCCGGGCGAAAGTCATAGAGGTTGGCCGCGGCCCGGCCCAGCAGACGAACGATGCGTTCCGCCTGGGGCTCCGCACCCTCCGGCACCAGTTCATGGAGCGTCAGCCGGTTGCGGAAGTGGTCGAACTCGAGCGTGAAGCGGAACAGGATGTAGAGCAGGTCCGGAGCGTCGTTCTCCGCCCGCGTTTCATCCTTGACGGGAATGTTTTCGAAATAGCGGACCGCGTTGAACGTGGTGAATCCCCACAGGGAGACGTGCTCGTCGTCCAGCCGGAAGGCGTCCATGAAATCCCGGACAAGCCGGTCCACCGGATACGTTTCAGAGACGGGCGTTTCCACGCGGGAGCCGTCCGGCAGGCACTGGAAGCCGATTCCGTGAGAGACACCCACCTCGGCGAACGGCTCCACGGCGATGAACGAGCGCGCCTCGCGTCCGGAATGGTAGTCACTGCTTTCCATCAGGATGGAGCGCGGAGAAGCGTCGCGGAGGCGGAGGTAGGCCGACACCGGCGTATGGAGGTCGCCGGGCAGGTTCCGGTTGACGAGGGTATAAGAAAAAGTCTTCATTTCCCGGAATAATTGAGATAGGTTTCGATGTCCTTGTCTCCACGGCCGGAGACGGTCAGCACGACCACGTCGTCCGGCCGGAAATCCAGCTTGGACAGGGCGGCGAGGGCGTGGGCGCTCTCAAGCGCCGGAATGATGCCCTCCAGGCGCGTGAGCTCGAAAGCGGCTGCGACGGCTTCGTCGTCGTTGACCGGGATCACGCGGGCCCGGCCCTGTGCCGCCAGGTTGGCGTGCATCGGGCCAATGCCCGGATAGTCGAGTCCGGCGCTGATGGAATAGGGCTCCTCGATCTGGCCGTCCGGACTCTGGATGACGTAGCTCTTGGCGCCGTGCAGGATGCCCACCTGGCCGAGGGCGATGGTGGCGGCGGTCTTTCCGCTGTCCAGGCCGAGCCCGCCGGCTTCCGCGAGTACGATCTTCACGCGGGTGTCGTCGATATAATGGTAAATGGTTCCGGCGGCATTGGATCCCCCGCCCACGCAGGCCATCAGGTAATCCGGATAATCCCGGCCCGTCTGCTCCAGCAGCTGGCCCTTGATTTCTTCGCTGATGATCGACTGCAGCCGTGCCACCATGTCGGGATAGGGATGCGGGCCGACGGTGGAACCTATGATATAGAAGGTGTCGGCCGGATGGCAGCACCAGTCGCGGATGGCTTCGTTGGTGGCGTCCTTAAGCGTTTTGTTGCCGGAGTGGACCGGAACCACGGTGGCGCCGAGCATCTTCATCTTTTCGACGTTGACCCGCTGACGCTGCACATCGGTTTCTCCCATGTAGACGACGCATTCCATATCCATCAGCGCGCAGACGGTGGCCGTGGCTACACCGTGCTGCCCGGCGCCAGTCTCGGCGATGATGCGTCGCTTGCCCATGCGCCGCGCCACGAGAATCTGCCCTACGGTGTTGTTGATCTTGTGGGCGCCGGTGTGGTTGAGGTCCTCGCGCTTGAGCAGGATCTGCGTGCCGTAACGCTCGGAGAGGCGCCGGGCACGGTAGAGCGGGCTCGGCCGCCCGACATAGTCGCGCAGCAGGGCACGGTATTCGTGCTGGAAGTCTTCGCTTTCGAGGATGGGGAGGTAGGCGCGTTGCAGGTCTTCCACGCATTTGTGGAGGATCTCGGGGACATAGGCACCGCCGAATTCGCCGTAATAACCTTCTGAATCTACTAAATAACTTTTCATTTTGATGGGGGATTATGCATGGAAAAGGGCCCTGTCGCATCGCGGCAGGGCCCTTGATATGTATCCTATTCTGTCAGATATGCATATGGAGCGTCAACCTCTTACGACTTCTTTGAGTTGTAACAGGGACCACCACCAATATGCATTCGTGCGGAACATCATGTTGATGCAAATGTAGGAAATGGATTTGAAAATACAAGGAAAAAAAACGTTTTTTTTCGTATCTTGCATTTCAAAACACGGTTGGTTATGTATAAACTTGCTTTTTTCCTATTATCTGTCTCAGCATGGTTCTGTGCCGGAAGCGGTTCCGCATGGGCTCAGAAGAAACCCCTCGATCACGATGTGTACGACGGCTGGCAGTCCGTCGCCGCGGTCCAGCTCTCCCCTGACGGGCGGCTGCTCAGCTATGAGATCCGGCCGCAGGAAGGCGACGGGACCCTGTATGTCAAAGACCTGACCAACGGTACGGAGATCTCCGTGCCGCGCGGTACCGGCCTCCGTTGGGCGCAGGACCTCTCGCTCGGCTATTTCACGGTGAAGGCGCCGTTTGCGGATACGCGCCAGGCCAGGATCGACAAGAAGAAGTCCGACGATCAGCCCAAGGACAGCCTCGCGCGCATCGATCTCGCTGCGCTCACCTGGGAGATGGTCGGCGTTTCCGGTACCGCCAAGACGGGCTACGAAACCGCGCCGTACCTGTTTGCCGCCCAGCCGGCCAAGGACCGGAAGACCAAGGACCTGCTCGTGATCAAGGCCGAGACGGGTCTCGCGGACACGCTCAAGTATGTTTCCGATTTCGCGACGTCCAGTTCCGGCGACCGCCTGGTGGTAACCACGGCCAAGGAGGAGAAGGACTCCCTGTCTTTCAGCGCCGTAATCCTGTATGACCTTCCCGCGGAGCGCATCGACACCCTCTCGTCCGGCCGCGAGGAATATGCCAACGCCGGCTTCAACGCCGCCGGCGACAAGATTGTCTTCACCTCCACGGACGACAAGCAGGATGAGGACGGCACGCCGCGCCACACCATCCTGCTCGCGCAGGAAACGGTCTTGAAGAAGGCCACCCGCCGCACGCCGGCCGTCACGGAGTGGCGCACCTGCGAACTGCTTGCCGCCGACTGCGCCGGGCTGCCGGAAGGCTGGGTCGTGGGCAAGGAGAGCGGTCCCGCCTTCTCCAACAATTCCACCCGCCTGGTGCTGCGCCTGCAGGAGTATTTCCCGCCCAAAGACACCACCGTGTATGATTTTGAGGCGGCCCAGCTGGATATCTGGGTGTGGGACAAGCACACCGTTCCCCCGATGGACAAGGTCGGCCGCAACCGCAACCAGCGCACGGCCGTGGTCAACCTGGACCGCCCGGGCCAGTTGCTCGTGCTCTCGCAGAACAGCGCGGACCGGATCACCTTCTTCAGCGGAGCGGAAGGAGACTATGCCCTTTCTTCGGACACGGACGCCTATGTGGTGGGTAACATGTGGGACGCCGAAAGCCGCACGGACATATCGCTGGTGAGCCTGCGTGACGGCAGCCGCCGGCTGCTGCGCAAGGGTGCCGTCGGATATGCCAGCCCCTCGCCATACGGCAAATACATCGCCTGGTTCGATCCGCAGGACGGCAACTGGTACAGTTGGAACCTGGCCACGGACGCACTCGTGAACCTGACCGGCGCCACCGGCGTGGCGTTCTGGGACGAGGAAGACGACCACCCGATCCCGGGCTACACCCCCATCGGCAATCCTTCCTGGGTGGGAGAGGACGACGCCCTGCTGCTCACCGACCGCTATGACGTCTGGAAATTCCAGCCCGACGGCAAAAAGGCCGAATGCCTGACCCGTGGGGCAGGACGCCGGGATGCGGTCCATTACCGCCCCGTCCAGCTGGACACCCGCAGCAATCCCTATCTCTATCGCGACATCCGCACCTTCCCGACCAAGGGCCGGCTCTGGATGTCCGCCTTCAACGAACAGGACAAGCGCAACGGTTATGCCTGCGTGGACATCGCCAAGGGCGGGGAACCGCAGGGTTTCCTCGCGCAGAAGAGCTATTCTTCCGTGACCCGCTCCGCGGACGGAAGCGCAATCGCCTATCTCAAGGGTGATTTCCGTCACCCGATGGACCTCTACCTGACGCGGGACGAGTGGGCTTCGGAGACGAAACTCACCGCGATCAATCCACAGCAGGACGACTACCGCTGGGGCAATGTCCAGCTGGTCCGGTGGAACGCCTACGACGGCACGCCGCTGGACGGCCTGCTCTTCACGCCGGACGGCCTGGATGCTTCGAAGAAGTATCCGATGATGATCTATTTCTACGAGAAGTATTCCGAGACGCTGTATGACTACCGCGCCCCGGCACCGAGCCGCTCCACGGTCAACATTCCCTTCTACGTGAGCCGCGGCTACGTGGTCTTCATCCCGGACATTGTCTATCGGGACGGGCATCCGGGGGAGAGCGCCTACAACTGCATCTGTGCAGGCGCGGAGGCGATGTGCCGACAGTTCTCTTATATCGACAAGGACAAGATGGCCATCCAGGGCCAGAGCTGGGGCGGTTACCAGACGGCCTACCTCATCACGCGGACGGACATGTTCGCGGCGGCGGGCGCCGGCGCCCCGGTGGGCAACATGACCAGCGCCTATGGCGGCATCCGCTGGGAATCCGGCAGCAGCCGCATCCCGCAGTACGAACACGGTCAGAGCCGCATCGGCAAGACCCTCTGGGAAGAAGGCGGCCTGGATCTGTATGTCGAGAACTCTCCGGTCTTCCACGCCCCGAACGTGACCACTCCGGTGCTCATCATGCACAACGACAACGACGGCGCCGTGCCGTGGTATCAGGGCATCGAGTTCTTCATGAGCCTGCGGCGCCTCGGCAAGCCGGCCTGGTTGCTGGAATACAACAACGAGGCCCACAACCTCGCCGAGCGGCGCAACAGCAAGGACCTCTCGGTCCGCCTGCAGCAGTTCTTCGACCATTATCTGCAGGGCGCTCCGGAACCGGTGTGGATGCAGTCCGGTATCCCGTACGCGAGAAAGGGAAACTACTTCGCGACCGAACTCGCCGAATAATGAAACAGCCCGGCCATCTGGTCGGGCTGTTCCGTCTTTCCGGGCCGGGCCCGGAGAATCGCTACAGGGAGTCGCCGAAGTCGGCGCGGAACTTCTTGACCAGTTCTTCCTGCCAGTAGCCGATTTCCTTCATGCGGCCGAAGAAGAAGCGGAGCACCTTCGGCTCGGAGACCCACTGCAGGCCGCCGATGATCTCGCGGTTGTCCCACATCCATTTCACGCGGTCCGCACAGTACTTGACCTGCGAGAGGGTGAAGACGCGGCGCGGCATCGCGAGGCGCTGAAGCTCCAGCTCGGCAAAGCGCTCCGAGCCGTCGGGGTTACGCTGCTCGCTCACGGTACCGCGCTCCATGCCGCGAATACCGCCGGCGATGTAGAGCGCTGCGCCTACGGCTGCCGCCGGATATTGGTCGTGGGGGATGTTCGGCACGATCTCGGAGCAGTTGAGGTGCGCTCCCAGACCGCCCGGAGGCGTGATCACGGGCACGCCGTAATTGTCCAGATCCTTGACGAGATAGGCGATGAATTCCGGTCCCTGGCTGATGTATTCCATGTCGAGCGACTCGTACAGGCCGACCGCCATGGCTTCCATCGAGCGGACCTCCATGCCGCCGTAGGTAAGGAAGCCCTCGTAGAGCGGTACGAACTCCATCATCTCGTCGGTGAACTTCTTGTCGTGGGCGGTGATGATACCGCCGCGGGAGAAGCCGAGCTTGCGGGCGGAGAAGTAGATGATGTCGAAGCGGTCTGCCAGCACGTGGTAGATCTCTTTGGTGGTCATGAACTTGCAGCGCGCTTCGCGGGTCTTCATGAAATAGACGTTGTCCTGCAGCAGGGAGGCGTCGAGAACGCTCCTCACGCCGAACTCATGGCAGATGTCCGTGACGGCGAGCATGTTCTCCAACGACACCGGCTGGCCGCCGATGAGATTGGTGCCTGCCTCCACGCGCACGAAGGCCACCTTCTCCGGGCCGTAGTCCTTGA
>Ga0123328_1002747_pt1 | contig 15596 bp, 12 predicted proteins | sample BioC12SIPDNA_2_FD_89702 | JGI IMG/M metagenome (GOLD analysis project Ga0123328, IMG submission 89702) | Anaerobic biogas reactor microbial communites from Washington, USA - Biogas_R1_A C12 SIP DNA | ecosystem: Engineered > Bioreactor > Anaerobic > Unclassified | place: Washington, USA...
CGCCGCGGCGGCCCAACGCCCGGCCGCATTCTGCAACCCAAGGAGACGCAATGTCGCTCGAGGACATGGACATCGAGACCCTGTGCGTGAACACCATCCGAACGCTGTCCATCGACATGGTGCACAAGGCGAACTCCGGCCACCCGGGCGCACCGCTCGGCTGCGCGGCCATCGCCCACGTGCTCTGGTCGCGGTTCCTGAAGCACGACCCGAGTGATCCGACCTGGCCGGACCGCGACCGGTTCGTCCTCTCGGCGGGGCACGCCTCGGCGCTGCTCTACTCGCTCCTGCACCTGCACGGATACGACCTGCCGATCGAGGAACTGGTCAACTTCCGGCAGTTGGGCAGCCGGACGCCCGGCCACCCCGAGGCCGGGCACACGCCCGGAGTCGAACTCACCACCGGACCGCTCGGCCAGGGTCTCGGCAGTGCGGTCGGCATGGCGCTGGCCGAGGCCTACCTGGCCGCCCGCTACAACGAACCGGGCCATACCATCGTCGACCACCGCACCTACGTGCTCGCCAGCGACGGCGACATGATGGAAGGCGTCAGCCATGAGGCGGCCTCCCTGGCCGGCGTGCTGAAGCTGGGCAAGCTGATCGTCCTCTATGACTCCAACGACATCTCCCTCGAGGGCCCCACGGCGGGCTGGTTCGCCGACGACACGGCTGCCCGGTTCCGCGCCTACGGCTGGCACGTGACGCACGTGGACGACGCCACGAACGACCTGGACGCAATCGCCGCCGCCATCGAGGAGGCGCGGAACGAGGGCGAACGCCCGTCCCTGGTCGTCTGTCGCACGCACATCGGCTACGGCAGCCCGCTGCAGGACAGCCACCAGTCGCACGGCAAGGCCCTGAACGCCGAGGAGATGGCCGCCACCAAGCGGGCGCTCGGATGGCCCGAAGACCAGGTGTTCCTCGTGCCCGAGCGCGTCAGGCAGCACATGGCGCAGGTGGCCGCGCGCGGCCGGGCCGCCCGCCGGGAGTGGGAGCAGTCGTTCAAGGCCCTGGCCGCCGCACGGCCCGAACAGGCTGCGCAGTGGCGCCGCGCCTGGGCCGGCGAGCTGCCGGACGGCTGGGACGCCAACCTGCCGGTCTGGACGCCACAGGACCGCCCCCTGGCCACGCGCAGCGCCGCCGGCGACGTGCTGGACGCGCTGCGCGACGCGTGCCCGCACCTGATCGGCGGGTGCTCCGACCTGGCGTCGTCCACACGGACCCTGCCGAAGAGCGGCCTGAGCATGGAGCCGGGCGTCTACGGGCGACAGAACATCCGCTTCGGCGTGCGCGAGCACCTGATGGGCGCCGCCTGCAACGGCATCGTCCGGCACGGCGGCCTGCGCGCCTACGGCTCGACGTTCCTGGTCTTCTCGGACTACGTGCGCCCGTCCCTGCGCATGGCGGGCCTGATGAACGCCGGCGTCGTCTACCAGTTCACACACGACAGCATCGGCGTGGGCGAAGACGGGCCGACGCATCAGCCGGCCGAGCATCTGGCCGCGCTGCGATGCATTCCGAACTGGACGGTCATCCGCCCGTGCGACGCGAACGAGGCGCGCGAGGCCTGGCGCGCCGCCCTGCTGAATGCCGACGGCCCGACGGCCCTGGCCTGCAGCCGCCAGAACCTGCCCGTGCTCGACCGGACGGTGCTGGGCGCCGCGGAGGGCCTGCACAGGGGCGCCTACGTGTTGAGCGACCCGGCGGACGGCGAGCCGGAGATCATCCTGATGGCCAGCGGGTCGGAGGTGGCCCCGACGCTCGAAGCGGCCCGCACTCTGACCGAGGCCGGCCGGCGCGTGCGCGTCGTGAGCTTCCCCTCCTGGGAGCTGTTCGAGAAGCAGGATGAGGAATACCGCCGCTCCGTCCTGCCCCCCGCCGTGCGCAGGCGCATTGCGGTCGAAGCCGGGGTGCCGATGGGCTGGGAACGCTATGCGGGCGCGGACGGCGAGGTGATCGGGCTGCCCCACTTCGGCGTGTCCGGCCCGGGCGGGCAGGTGATGAAGAAGCTGGGCTTCTGTCCGGAGCACATTGCAGACCGTGCTCTGGCTATGCTGGACTCGTAGTCGGCCGGCACCGGCCGGGGGCCGTTGCAGTCGGCGGCGGACCGGCCTATCATGGCCGGTGCGGCAGGATCGGTTTCCGCTTCCTCTTTAACGCGGCAAGGGGTCAGACATGGACGTCTGCGTATTCAGCAAGCACTTTCAGAGTCTCGATGCCGACGGCCTGGGAAAGGCGATGAAGGAACTGGGCGTTCCGGGCGTGGACCTGACGGTCCGGCGCGGCGGACACGTGGAACCGGACCGGGTGGCCGACGAACTGCCGGCCGTCCAGGCGGCCCTGGCCCGGCACGACGTCAAGGTCACCATGCTCACGACGTCCATCCTGAGCGTCGACCAGCCCAACACGCAGGCCATCATCGAGGCGGCCGGCCGGGCCGGCGTCGGCTACGTCAAGCTCGGCTACTGGCACTACAAGGGGTTCGGGCACCTGAAGGCGCAGGAGGCGGAGATCCGCGCCTCGCTGAACGACCTGGCTCCCCTGCTCAAGGAGAACGGCGTCCGCGCCGGCTTCCACACCCATTCCGGCCACTACATGGGCTGCAACGCCGAGTTCGTCATGCGCATCATCGAAGACTGCGACCCCGAGGCGATCGGCGTCTACTACGATGCCGGCCACTGCACCCTCGAGGGCGGCGAGGGCGGCTGGCTGATGGGCCTGGACCTCGTCTCGGACCGCCTGATCATGGTCGCCGTCAAGGACCTGGCCTTCTTCCGCACCGGCAGCGCCGACGCGCCCCACAAGGGGTGGTTCTGGCTGACCGTGCCGTTCGACGCGGGACCGGTCGACTGGCCGCTGTTCGTCCAGTGCCTGAAGGCCATCGACTTCCAGGGCCCCGTCTCCTTCCACTCCGAATACCAGGGCGAGCACAGTTGGCTCGACCTGAGCGTGGAACAGGTGGCCGCCCAGACGAAGAAGGACCTGGCCTACTGGAACCGGATCGTGCAGGGCTGAGGCCGGGCCGGCACCGCCGGCCGTACAGGGAGGGTGCAGACACATGGACACGGCCCGCCGACGGCATTCGCCCGACCTGTTCCGGCGCTACGATGGCAACCCCATCCTGAGCGCCCATGACTGGCCGTACCGCGTCCACAGCGTGTTCAACGCGGGCGCCGTGCGGCTGGACTCCGGCGAGGTGCTGCTGCTGGCCCGTGCCGAGGACATGCGCGGCCTCTCGCACCTCTGCGCCGCACGCTCGGCCGACGGGCTCACCGACTGGCGCATCGACCCCGCTCCGACCATGTCGCCCGATCCGCGGGGCCATCCCGAGGAGGTCTGGGGCCTCGAAGACCCGCGGATCACGTTCCTGAGTGAACGCGGGGAGTACGCCGTGGCCTACACGGCGTACTCCCGCGGCGGCCCGGGCGTGTCGCTCGCCTTCACGCACGACTTCCACACCTTCCGCCGCAGCGGCATGGTCTTCCCGCCCGACGACAAGGACGCCGCACTGTTCCCCTGCCGCTTCGGCGGGCGCTGGGCCATGGTCCATCGACCGACCTCCCCCGACCGCGAGGCCCATGTCTGGCTGTCGTTCTCGCCCGACCTGAAGCACTGGGGAGACCACACGATCCTCATGGAGGCGCGCCGCGGCGCCTGGTGGGACGCCGGCAAGATCGGGCTGTCCACGCCGCCCATCGAGACCGAGCGCGGCTGGCTCATCCTCTATCACGGCGTGCGCGTGACGGCCGCCGGGTCCCTCTACCGGCTGGGGCTGGCCCTGCTGGACCGGGACGACCCGCTGCGCGTGCTCCTGCGCGGCGAGGAATGGGTCTTCGGCGCCGAGGAGCCCTACGAACGCGTCGGCGACGTGCCCGACGTGGTCTTCCCCTGCGGCGCCGTCGTCGGCGAGGACGGCGACGGACTGCACCTCTACTACGGCGCAGCGGATACGTCCCTGTGCGTGGCCACCTCACGCGTCACCATGCTGCTGGACTGGCTGGAGACGCACGGCCGCCGGCCGGACGGCGATCCCTGAGCCGACAGGAGTCCCCCCGAATGCCTTCCCGAAGGACGTCCGCCGTATCCGACGGCCCCATCGACCTGCGCAGCGACACCGTCAGCCTGCCCACGCCCGAGATGCTCGACGCCATGCGCAGGGCCGACGTGGGCGACGACGTCTACGGCGAGGACCCCACGGCCAACCGCCTGTAGGCGATGGTGGCGGAGATGTGCGGCATGGAGGCCGCCCTCTTCGTGACCTCCGGCACCATGGGCAACCTGCTGAGCATCCGGGCGCTCACGCAGCCGGGCGACGAGATCATCCTGGAGGGCACCTCGCACACGTACCAGTGGGAGACGGGCGGCTACGCCGCGCTGGCCGGCGTCGGCGTGCGCCTGATCCACGCCGACCGCGGCATCATCCGGCCGGAGCAGATCCGCCCCGCCGTGCAGCCGGCGGACCTCCACCACTGCCGGTCGCGGCTGGTCGTCCTGGAGAACACCCACAACCGGGGCGGCGGCTCCGTCTATCCCGTGGAGACGGTCGAGGCCATCTCCCGCGTCTACCGCCGGGAGGGCCTGCGCCTGCACATGGACGGCGCCCGCCTGTTCGACGCCTGCGTGGCCGCCGGCTGCACGCCGGCCGACTACGCGCGCCACCTGGACTCGGTCACCTTCTGCCTCTCCAAGTCCCTGGGCTGCCCGGTCGGCTCGATGATCGCCGGCAGTCGCGAGTTCATCGAACGCGTCCGCTGGCTGCGTCACATGTTCGGCGGGGCCATGCGTCAGATCGGCTATCTGGCGGCAGCCGGCATCTACGCCCTCGAACACAACATCGACCGGCTGGCCGAGGACCACGCGAACGCGCGCCGCCTGGCGGACGGCATCCGCGACCTGCCGGGCATCCGGCTCGTCTACGACCGCCCGGAGACGAACATGGTCTACTTCGACGTGCTCCCCCCGCGGGAGCCCGCCGAGTTCTGCGAGGCCCTCCGAGGCGGCCGGCTGCTGGTCGGAGGGCACGAGACCAAACCCGTGCGAGCCGTCACCCACATCGGCATCACGGCGGACGACATCGACCGAGCGATCGCCGTCTTCCGCGCCCACTGCGCCTGAGCGGCCCGGCGGTCCTCCGCGTCGCCCTCCGGGGAAGAGCCATGTCGCCTCAGTCGGCCATGCTGATCATCCTCTCGTGCTTCGCGCACGCCCAGTGGAACCTGCTGGCGCGCGCGCACAGGGGAAGCGAAGCGACGTTCTTCCGGCGCATGCTCTCGGTGTCCATCCCCCTGTGCGCGGCGGCCGCAGCCACCGCCCTGCTGCTTTCGCAGTCGCTGCCGCCGAAGGCCCTCCTGTGCATGACGGCCTCGGGGCTGATCGCCGGGGCCTACTTCCGCTTCCTCGCGCTGGCATACGGCGCGGCGGACTTCTCGATCGTCTATCCCGTGGCGCGCGCCCTGCCCGTGCTGGCGGTGGCGGGTCTGGACATGCTGCGGGGCCGCCACCCCACCCCCGCGGGCTGGGCCGGCCTGCTGATGGTCGTGGCCGGCTGCGCCCTGGCGCCCCAGCACTCCTACAGCGGCTTCAACCTGCGGCGCTACGTCGGCCGCGACATGCTCTGGATGCTGCTGACAGCCGCGGCCGTCGTCGCCTTCACCATGGTCGACAAGGTCGGGGCGGAGGCCGTCATGCGGGGGCCGGGCAGCGCGGCCCTCTACTGCTCCGGCTTCTACGGCATGGGCGGCATCTCCTACCTGCTCCTGCAGGCCGCCTTCGACCGCCGCACGCCCGGGCCGCCTGCCGTGGGATGGGGCCGGCCGGCCCTGGCCGCCGTCCTGGGGTTCGCCTCGTACTGGCTGGTGCTCTGGGCGTTCCAGCTCTCCACCCATACGGCCTACCTGCTGGCGCTCCGGCAGTTCAGCATCGCGATCGGCGTCGTGGTGGCGTTCGCCTTCTACAAGGAGCGCGGCCGGGCGGTGCGGGTGCCGGCCACGGCGGCGATCATCGCCGGCCTGATCGTGGTGATGGTGTACGGATAGGCGCCGGGATCGCCGCCTACGTGCCCTCGCGGTCCGGACGCCCCAGGGAGGTGCCGCGTCGCAGGGCGTTCTGCCCGAATCGCCCCTTGACGGCGTCCTCGGCACGCGCCAGGCGCAGGCGGACGTCACGGGCGGCGGCGTCGTCAAACAGGCGCGTCTGCTCGGCCCGCCCCGGCGCGAACCCCGAGACCTGCACGCCGATCAGGCGCACCTTGCGCCCTGCGCCGCCCACGGCATCCAGGTTGCGGAGGGCGGCCTCGTAGAGCGCCGTCGCCTCATCGACCGGCTCCGGCAGCGTCTGCCGGCGCGTCCTGGTTGTGAAGTCCTCGAACCGGACCTTCGTGGTGACGACCCGTCCGCCGCCACGGCCAGCTTCCCGCACGCGCCATGCCACGCGCTCGCACAGGTCGCTCAGCATGCGCAGGATCCGCTCGCGGTCGGTCGTGTCCTCGGCGAAGGTGTGCTCGTGCCCGACCGACTTGGCCGCCTCCGGAGCCTGCACCGGGGCAGCGTCCACGCCGTGCGCCTTGCGGTGGAGTTCGGCCCCCCATTCGCCGAACCCGCGGATGAGTTCCCGCCGGGGCACGGCCGCCAGGTCGCCGATCGTCCGAATCCCGAGGCGCGCGAGCGCCGCGTGCATCTTCGGCCCCACGCCCGGCAGACGCCGCACCTCCAGAGGCGCGAGGAACTCCGCCTCCCGACCCGGCTCGACGATCACCAGCCCGTGCGGCTTCTCCAGGTCCGAGGCGATCTTGGCCACCAGCTTGCCGGTCGCCACGCCCAGGGACGCCGTCAGGCCCGTCTCGCTGCGAATCCGCTCTCGGAGCTGCTGGACCAGCGCACGCTTGCCGCCGAACAGACGCAGCGAACCGGTCACGTCCAGGTATGCCTCGTCCACGCTGACGGGCTCGACCAGCGGCGTGAACTGCTCGAAGATGCCCCGTATCCGCCTCGACTCGCGCGAGTACTTCGCTCCGTCCCCGGGCAGGAACACGGCGTTGGGGCAGCAACGGTAGGCCTGGCTGATCGGCTGGGCGCTATGGATGCCGAACCGGCGCGCCTCGTACGAGCAGGTGGAGACGACGCCCCGCCCCTTTCCGCCCATCGGATCGGCCCCGACGACGACGGGCTTGCCGGCCAGCGAGGGGTCGTCGCGCTGCTCGATGGCCGCGAAGAAGGCGTCCATGTCCACGTGCACGATGACGCGTTCGCCGCTCATGGTCCGTCCCCTGCGGATCGGTCGGCGGGCGGTGCAGGCGCGTGCGTCGAGGATGCGTGGCGGAGAGGGGGGGATTCGAACCCCCGGTGCCCTTGACGGGCACAGCGGTTTTCGAAACCGCCCCGTTCGACCGCTCCGGCACCTCTCCGGAGACAAGTATACACGCCGGCGGGCGGGATGCCAACTGACCGCGCAGGGGACGGCTCAGGGCACTCCGCGCGCCCCGGCGCCTCGGGCAAGGCAGGCGTTCACGGGATCGCCAGCACGGTGCCGACGCGCAGCACCCGCTCGTCCGACACCAGATCCGCATTGGCGGCCTGAATATCGCGCCACCGGTTGCCGTCGCCGTAGTACCGGACGGCCAGGCTGTAGAGGGTGTCGCCGGGCTGAACGGTATGCCGGCGCTCCACCCTGGGCAACGGCATGGCCACGGGCGGCTCCGGGGCGGGTCCGACCTCGGCCGGCGCCGTGGCGGCGGCCGGCGCCGTCGGGGCGGCCGCGTCCGTCGGGGCGGCCGCGTCCGTCGGGGCGGCCGCGTCCGTCGTCGGGACGTCCTCGGCGGACTCCCTGCGTTTCATCCAGGGCCCCAGGGCGGACTCGCCCTCGAAGCGTCCCGCCTCCCCGCCCTCGGAGACCGGGGGGAGGTCCGTCGCGGCGGCAGGCGCATCCTGCGCGGGCACCGGCCTTGTCGGACGCCGGACCGGGGCGGCCGTCTCCGGCTCGGGCTCGGGGGGCGTCACGGGTGTCGGTGCGGCCACCGGCCGGATGGCCGCCGGGTTCCTCCACGCCGGCGGGGCCACGGGGGACGGCTCCTCCCGACCCCATCCGGTACGCTGCCACGGCCAGCTCCCGTGCTTCTTCCCGTCGTCACCGGCCAGATCGATCAGGAAGAACCCGAGGAAAAAGTCCAGCATCTCGGTATACCGGGCGTTCCAGACGAACCCCACGTAGCCGATGTGCGGCGCGAAGTGGACGCACGCCGGCGTGTACTCCGGCCCGCCGCCGGTCGCGAGGGACGCAAAACCGCCCAGCCCCCCGTGGCGTATGAACAGCGTGCTGTCGTCGTACTTGTCGAACTCGCCCCAGCCCACGCGTTCCTTCGAGACGATGAAGCCGTAGCAGTTGCTGTAGACGCGCGTCATGCCCAACTGGCCGCCGCCGAAGCCGACGAAATGCCCGTCGATGTTCGAGTAGCCCGCCACGAGCGCATCGAGGCTGTTCCAGTACAACCCGATGGACGGCTCCGTTGTGAACGTAAGGCCGAAGTCGGCCATCTCGAGGAAGTCCTGGACCCGGTGACTGAAGTAGTCGCCCGGGCTGGCACAGCCCTGGGTCGCCCAGAGGACGACCGCGAGTACCAGTGCGCTCTTCACCCTGCCAAGAAATCCAACTCTCATCCCGGTCTCCCGTCCACACACACCATCGGCATGCGGCGCCCGCCGCCCTTTGACTCCCATAGTACGCATACGCCGAGGGCAAAGGCAACGGCCAGGCAGGCCGCCCGTCCGATGGACCATTGAAAGCGCCCGCAGTGCGCCGCCCCCTGCCCCGGCCGGGACCGCCCCGGCGCACCTCAGGTGGCGGCCTGTCGGTCGGTGGCGGCCGCGGCCGCGCCCTCCCCGCCGCCCTGCGAAGCGGCCTCGAACTCCACGATCTCTCCCGCCTCCTCCGCCTCAGCGTCCGGCTGCGTGACGGGGACGACGGCCGTCTCCCACTTGATCAACAGGAACATGGCCAGCCCCAGGGCGGCCGACGTGATGTTGGCCGCCGCCAGACCGACGTAGATCCCCACGCTCCCCATCGCCAGCTTGAGCGCGAACAGCCAGACCAGCGGAATGCGCAGCGCCCACAGACGCGCAATGTGCAGGAACATGATGGGCGTGGTGTGTCCGGAGCCGATGAACGCCGCCGTCAGCACGGACAGAACACCGAAGAAGTACGTCGACAACGGCATGAACAGGAAGAACCGGCCCAGTTCGTCCGCCACGTCAGGCGGCACCAGCTTCGTAGCCACCCAGTGGCCCTTCCACGTCAGGAACGCCAGCGGCAGGAACATGATGGCCGCCACCCACAGGGTGCTCGTCCAGGCCGCCTTGCGCGCCAGTTCCGGCTTGCCCGCGCCCAGGGCCTGCCCCACCACCGGCGCCGTGGCGCCCACCATCGCCTGCGTCGGCGCGTCCAGCACGTGGATGATGCGGAAACCCGTGGTGTAAGCCCCCATCACCACCTTGCCGAACGTGTTGACCATGGACTGCTGCACGGCGAAACCGATGGACGTGCTGCTGCCGCTGGCGGCCGCCGGCAGGCCGACGCGCAGCGTCTTGCCGATCAGCGGCCAGTCCGGCTTCCAGTCAGTCCGCCGGATGGCCAGCCCGGCACGCCCACGCCGCAGGCAGACGAAGCAGGCGATCGCCGAGCCGACCTGGCAGAGCGCCGTCGCCGCCGCCGCCCCCTGCACGCCCATCCGCGGCAGGCCCAACCACCCGAAGATCAGCACGGGGTCCAGGACCGCGTTGACGAGGTTGCCGATGCCGATGATCACGATGACCGTCAGCGTGTCCCCCACGGCCCGCAGCACGCCGCCGTAGGCCATGGTGAACGCGCTGATGGGCATGGCCGCCAGGATGATCCGCAGGTAGGCGGCCGCCGCCGGCCGCACGTCTTCGGGCACCTGCAGCCACCCAAGCACCTGCGGCAGCAGAACCTGCATCAGGACCGAGGCGGACAGCACGATGCCGCACAGCACGAGGATGGTCTGCGCGGCCGCCTGTTCCGCCCGGCGGTAGAGCCTCGCCCCAGTGAACTGGGCCACCAGCGCAGTGCCCGCGTTCGCGAACCCCATCCCGAACGCCACCGTGATGAAGTGGACGGGCGTGGACGCCCCGACGGCCGCCAGTGAGACAGTGTTCTCGCGCCCCAGCCAGAACGCATCGACCATCGCGTAGAGGGCGTGGAGCACCTGCCCGAACGCCAGGGGCAGCGCCAGGCGCAGCAGCGAACGCGACAGCGGACGCGAAGTCAGATCCTGGTCGACCCTTGGGTTGGCTGGTTGGCGTGCCATGGCGTGCGCTCGACGGCGGAAAGAGACAGGCTGTGCATCCTCAAGCTGTGCTGGCGCACGCGGTGGGGACGGAATCTCCCTGACATTCCGAGTATACCACGAACCGGCGGGACGGGAAACGGAAAACCCGACGAGGCCGCAGAAAGACGCGGCGAGGGAGGATGCTCAGCGTGTTGACTCCCCGAGAGCGCACCCCCATAATGAACTCGGTGGCGGGGGCGGCCGGTCGCTGCGGGAACGGCCGGCGCGCACCGACCCGCCGATCCGGTCCCTCCCGGGAGTCGCGACATGGCCGGCCCGCTGCAGACGATCGAAGCCGTCGGAAGCCACTACGAGATCGGCCTGGAGATCGGACGGCAGACGCGTGAGCAGATCCACGTCCTGGCGGGGACTCTGCGCCGGACCGCCGACGATGGTCCCGATGCGGCCGACGCCCTCGCCCGGTACATGGCGCACGTCGAGCAGTACCCCTTCATCCTGGACGAACTGCGCGGCCTGGCCGACGGCGCGGGGCTTCCGTTCGACGCCCTGGCCCGCATCCAGGTCGTCGAGCTGGAGCGCCCTCGGCCCGAGCCCGACGCCTGCAGCACGTTCGTCGTCAAGAACGAGGAACGGCTGCTGATCGGCCACAACGAGGACGGGCGCCGGGAGGACGACGTGTTCGTGCTCCGGGCCGCCTATCCGTCCGGACTGTCCGTGCTGGCGCTCTGCTACGTCGGCAGCCTGCCCGGGCACGCGCCGTTCGTCAACTCGCACGGCGTGGTCTCCGCCTGCAACGCCCTCACCTGCGCCGACGCCCGCATCGGCGAGCCGAAGCGTGTGTTCTGCCGGCGTGTGCTGGACGCCCGCAGCATCGACGACGGAGTCGAACTCCTGGCAGCCGCCCACCGGGCGCAGGGAGAGCATTTCCTGCTGGTCCGGGGCGATCGGACCGTGAGCATCGAGACCTCGGCCACGGCCATGAGCGTCCGCAAGGTCGAAACGAACGACTACCACTGCAACAACTACCTGCACCCGCCGATGCTGAGGCACGAGGCCGCCCCGGAGTCGTCGAACACCTTCGGGCGGTCCGCCCGGGCGCAGGAGGTCTGCGGCGAGCTGCACACGCTGGACGACGTCCGCGCCGCCCTGTCGTCGCACGAGCGGGGCTTCTGCCGCCACCGCGACGGGCGGACGCTGGCGTGCGTGCTCTTCGACTGCACCGGCAAGCGGATCCTGATCGGGCACGGCCCCCCGTGCGAGGCCCGGATGCAGGAGTTCACAGTCGACTGGGAATGGTGACCGGCGCCGAACCGGCCGTGGCCGCCGGTCGCGCGTTCGGCTATACTCACGCCCTCCACCCCGCAACGATTGGAACCGGAGCGACTGATGAGCGGCATCTTCGGCGTCGTCTCGCGTTCGGACTGCATGGACGACCTCTTCTACGGCACCGACTACCATTCCCACCTGGGCACGGAATTCGGCGGGCTGGTCATCCAGGAGAACCGCCTGCACCGGGCCATCCACCGCATGGCCAACGGGCAGTTCAAGAACCTCTTCGACAGCTTCTACCGGGCCTACAGTGGCTCGATGGGGCTCGGGGTGGTCAGCGATTCGGACCCGCAGCCGATTGTGATGGAAACGCGCTTCGGCACCTGCGCCGTCGTCACGGCCGGCCTCGTGGCCAACCGGCGCGCCCTCGCCCGCGAACTCATCGAGGAAGGCATCACCCTCAGCGAGATCGAGGAGGGGCAGGTCAACCAGACCGAACTGGTCGCCAAGATCATCGCCCGCGGCGCCGACGTCGTCGAAGGCATCCAGACGGCGTTCCGCCGGATCGAAGGCTCCATCTCCCTCATGGCGATGACGCGCGACGGCATCTTCGCCGGCTCCGACGGCCATGCACGGCTGCCGCTGGTCGTCGGCGAACGCGACGGCGCAACCGCCATCGCCAGCGAGACGTGCGCCTTCCCAAACCTCGGCTACCAGGTGCGCAAGTACATGCAGCCGGGCGAGATCGTGTTCATCACCCCCGAAGGCACGCGGCAGGCCGCCGCCCCGGCCGGCGGCCGCAAGGTCTGCTCGTTCCTGTGGATCTACACCGGCTACCCGGCGTCCAGCTACGAGGGCGTCTCGGTCGAGACCGTCCGTGAACGCTGCGGCCGGGCACTGGCGCGCAAGGACGATGTCCAGGCCGACCTGACCTCCGGCGTGCCCGACAGCGGCACGGGCCATGCGGTCGGCTACGCCATGGAGAGCAGGCTGCCGCTGCGGCGCGCCCTGGTCAAATACTCCCCCGGCTACGGACGCAGCTACACGCCGCCCAGCCAGGAAGTGCGCGACCAGATCGCCCGCATGAAACTCATCGCCATCGAGGACATCGTCCGCAACAACCGCATCGTCCTGTGCGAGGACTCGGTCGTGCGCGGCACCCAACTGCGGAACCTGACGCTGGGGAAGCTCTGGGACGCCGGCGCCGCCGAGATCCACGTGCGCGTCGCCTGCCCCCCGCTGATGTTCCCCTGCCTCTACAACCTCTCCACGCGCACGCACGACGAACTGGCCGCGCGCCGCGCCATCCGGGCACTGGAAGGCAGCGACCCCCAGGACGTCGCCCCCTACCTGGACGAATCGACCGAGCAGTACCGCCAGATGGTCCAGTGGATCTGCCGCGACGTCAAGGCCACCAGCCTCGTATACCTGACGCTGGAGGAGATGATCGAGGCCATCGGCCTGCCCGCCTGCGACCTGTGCACCCACTGCTGGAACGGCCGCCCCGACTGACACGCAGCCCCGCCCCGTCGGGCAGGCCCCGGCTGTGCGCGCCGTATGTGGCCAGGGCGACCCGCAGAAGAAGGCCGTTGTCGCCTGCCGTATCAGTGTAGATCAGTGCGTTATCTGTGGCCAAAGCCGTTCGTCGTTGCCGTCCTCCATGCCGTCCTCTGCGTCATCGCGCCTTCGCGTCACCCCGCCGTCGTCTTGCCGGGATTTGCCGCTCCATCGCCCCCGGAATGCCATCATGAGCGGCCCCCGAGGCACGAAGGACATCGCCGCACGCGGCGTTCTTCCCCGACCGGTGACGCTTTGATGCGCAAACACAGCCACTTTTATGCATTACGAGGCAAACAGAACGCCCTGTTGGGGCTGAATCTGGCCAGCAAGGGGGGGAAGCTCGCTCGGGCCGGGGCCTGCCCCGGCGGATCGAGGCGGCCATTCCAGCCTTGTCTCGGGGCGTATGTGCGGTTATAATGCATGAAAAGTGCCAGTTTTTATGCATTACACCTTTCCGATTGCAGGAGCGGTGTCACATGGTCCGCGAGGCACTGCTGCTTCAGAAGCGTGAGGTCGAACAGCGCCTTCAGGAACCCTACGTCGTGAGGGCGTTTGAACCAGACAGAGTCGCACATGATCTCATCAAGGTGATAATGGGCCCCCGCCGGGCCGGCAAGTCGTTCTTCGCCATGCACATGGTCCGGGAACTGGGCCGCTTCGGCTACGTCAACTTCGACGACGAGCGGCTAACCGCCGTCGAGGACTACGACAAGGTCGTTTCGGCCCTGGACGGTCTTTACGACAGCCCCCGGCACCTGCTCCTGGATGAGGTGCAGAACCTGCCGAAGTGGGAACTCCTCGTCAATCGGCTTCAGCGCCAGGGATACCGCCTGACCATCACCGGCAGCAATGCCCACCTGCTCAGTTCAGAGCTCGCCACGCACCTGACCGGCCGGCACGTCCGGATCGTCCTCTTCCCCTTCTCGTTCGGCGAGTACGTCCGGTCACTGGGCAGGGAACTGACAGCCGCCGAAACGGCGGAGGCTTTCCGGAACTACGTCGAGGTCGGCGGCTATCCTGAACCGCTCCTGAAACCGATCGGCCGAGCCCAGTACCTTACGACCCTCCTGCGCGCCATACTCTACAAGGACATCCTTGTGCGACACCGCATACGTGCGCCGCAGGGCCTGGAGGATCTGGCCGCCTACCTGATGGCGAACGTGGCCCAGGAATGCAATCCGAACCGCCTGGTCAAGACCACCAGGCTGCGAAGCGTTCATACGGCTGAGAAGTACTTCCAGCACCTGGAGGAGGCCTTCCTCTTCTTCCGCGTCAAGCGCTTCTCGTTCAAGGTGCGACAACAGGCTCGCGCCAACCGGAAGGCGTACTGCATCGACCCCGGGCTGGTCACCTCGACCTCGTTTCGTTTCAGCGCCCAGACCGGCCAGCTATACGAGAACGTCGTCGCCGTCGCCCTCCGCAAGCGGGAGATGGAGGGCAAGCTTGAACTCTACTACTGGAAGAATGGCGAAAACGAAGAAGTCGACTTCGTGGTCAAAGAGGGGCCGCGGGTGACCCAGCTCATTCAGGTCTGCGCCGGCGTCGAGGAGCCGAAGACGAAGGCGCGCGAAGTCCGCGCATTGCTCAAGTGCTCTGAGCAACTGCGCTGCCGCCAACTGCTGGTGCTGACCGAGGATGCGGAAGGCGAGGAGGAGGCGGCATGGTTCGGCCGGAGCGGACGCGTACGGTTCGTGCCGCTCTGGAAGTGGCTGCTCGCCCAAGGCTGACCAGGCAGCCGCCAAGTGTCGACAGCCACCCCACCCCGCCTGGGCCGGCTGCTGTGCGCCGTTTGTTGCCTATCTCCTCTCTCCTCTCTACTTTCCACTCTCTGGGGCGCAGCCCCCGCCCCCGCCCCCCCCGAATGTCATCCTGAGCGCCCCGACTGAGGGCGCGAAGGATCTCGCCGTTCGCTGCACGCGGCTGCCCCGCGCCCCGCCGTGATGCCCCGGCTGGAGCCGGAAAGCGCCTTGACACGTGCGGCTCCCGACGTTTAGGGTACTTGAGCGGGGGCCAGCGGGCCGAGGGCAGTCCGGTTCGGCCCGGCTTGCCCCGAGCGACTGATCCGTGGCGGGGGCAGGCCAGACGCGGCCGGCAACGACCACGCCGTTGTTCGGAGGGCGGAAGACATGCCAGGGGATCTGACCGGCGAGACGCACGATGACGACGTGCAGGCGCTGAAGACAAAGGTCGAGGACGGCTTTCAGAAACGGCTCAGAAGGCTGGGAAAGCCGGTCCGCGGCCGCTCCGGCGCGCTGCACAACGAGAGCTTTGTCCGGATGCTGGTCGAGTCCGCAGCCGACGCCACGGCAGATGACGAGATGGCCATCCGGTTGCTGCAGGAGAGCCTGCAGGAGAAGAACATGGAGCCGCGCAGCCGCGAACTGCTTCGACTGGACCTGATGACCGTGCGGGGGATGTCCAACGCTCCCTGATTCCGCCCCCTTCGGCGCCGCCGGACGCGCGGCCCCGC
>Ga0123328_1002754_pt1 | contig 15562 bp, 11 predicted proteins | sample BioC12SIPDNA_2_FD_89702 | JGI IMG/M metagenome (GOLD analysis project Ga0123328, IMG submission 89702) | Anaerobic biogas reactor microbial communites from Washington, USA - Biogas_R1_A C12 SIP DNA | ecosystem: Engineered > Bioreactor > Anaerobic > Unclassified | place: Washington, USA...
GGATGAACTGGGGATGGACATAGGCCGGTTTCATGCTCATCAGCAGAAGGCCGCCGCTCTTGGGTTGGTTTCGCTGAACGCCGCATTGACCGACGATGGGGAAGGAGTATCCGGGATCGATATGATCGCCGATCAAAAAAGCCAAAGCCCGTTTGCACAGGCGCATCAACGAGATGTTCAGGCACTGATCAAAAAAGGACTTTCCCGACCGGAGCAGCTTGTCGTCATCCTATATTATTACGAACAGATGACCATGAAAGAAATCGGCCAGACGCTGGGTATCTCGGAGTCTCGCGTCTGTCAGTTGCACTCCGGCATTCTTGCGCGACTGCGAGAACACTTGAACAAGGACTGTTTTTGTGAGAGTGCCTGTCAAACACCCTCTCCATTCTGACCGATTGACTTAATACTGGGTCGATTCAGGTCAACACATTTCGTACAGAGCGGCTGTCGGCCACCAAATGGGTGACCAAGTGTTCTTTTTGGTTTAAAACAGCTTTTAAGATGCTCGACTTGGTCTGGTTGCAATAAAAACAAGGGCTAAGCACCAAAAGCACTTTTTTCCCCCGACGGATAAAGTCGGGCAAATCGCTTAGTTCGAATAATGTCATTGCTCGGATATCCGTTTCAATAGGAAGCGGCTGCTCGTTTCCCAGCGGAAGCCACAGCATATCGCCGACACAATTCTGGTGGTCTAAAATATTAAAAGAATTTTCGGATTTTCCCATATACTTACGAAACGAGCTGTGCTCATCGCCCCAACAGGTAGCGGAGGTGACTATAATATCAACCTTTTTTGCTGCTTGCGATGAGTCGATGATGTCTTCGCTTTCAAGAATTTTATGAAACTCTTGGGTTTTAACACGCGAAGGGGCATGCAGACCGACGAATTCGATATCAAATCCATGCATACTGCTCGTTTGAAAAAAGCTGAAGAAGGTGTTCGGGTCGGTTCGCGGCTCATGGATATCAAATCCGGCCACCAGGGCGTGAAGGACAAGGTGGGAAGGCAGCTTGCCTTCGTACTGGGGGAGCATTTGAGCAAAGAGGTAGGTCAGTTTTCGAATGGCGTGTCCACCGGCAAAACCGATATGCACCACGTGTTTGTTCTGGTGATAAAGTTTTTTCAGTAGCTCAATTAAGGCCTCAGCCCCATAGCCGGCAATATCCTGAAACTGCGAAGAGTGCGCCACGCGTACCCCGTCCAGCCAGGGATATTGCTGTCTTGCACGCATCTCCAACTCATATTCCGGCGGCGGGACGAAGCGGATCCATTTGTGCCGCACCGCGTTCATCAGGATCGGATAGGTGGATTCACGTTTCAGATTGGCATGGTAGGTTTGGTTAATGGCAGTTGCAATCTCGGAAAACTTCATGCCGTTGATAAACAGATTGCACACGACCGACATTTGTTCACGACTGTCAAGTTCATCCCATTCGATTAGGGATTTGGCTTGAACTTTTCTGGATTTGTGTACGGTTGCACAAGACGGACTTTTTTTGCTGGCCGCTGCTTTGGGACACATCATCACACCTCGCGTTTTTGTGTATCATTACCGGTTTATAAATCACACCAATGCTCATTCCTAATAGGTCTGCCTTATCTGCCGTTAAGTCCAACAGAGTTGTCACAGAATTTAAAAACTGTGATAATAATTCACAGTTATATATAAACTGTGTTGTGTATTGTTCGTGATTCACAGTCGCTGCAAAAAAATTCTAAATTGTGTATTATTTAATCAATGAGCCATATTAATTGAAAAAACCGATTGACTTCTCATTGCCCTGTCAATATTCTAATCCTTATCGAAAGGCACTGAAATTGTCAACATTGATTATTGTAGAAAAATTGTAAGTGGAGTCAAGAAATAAATCTTGAAAGGATTTTTTTATGACTACCGCCGTTGACACGATAAAAAATATGGATTATCACGCCTATTCTCTGTTTGATCGCGGCGACATCGCTCACTCTGCAAAAACATACTGCAAGCTGATTTCCATCATTGAATCCACATCGCCCATGTTTTCCAGTATCGAAAAAGCGAACTACTATAATAACTGCGGTCTGTCGCTCAAACGCGGTGGACAACTGCTGCCGGCACGAGAGATGTATCTGAAAGCCAATGAGTTAACTCGATATCATGACGAAACGTACCTGAATAATCTGGCTGCCTGTCTTTTTGAGCTTGGTGAATACGGGTTGGCCGAGAGTTACTACCGCAAGGCGATTGAGATCGCCATACGTAAAAACAACGCATTTGATGTCGCGTTTTTTCGTTCCAATCTTGGAACGCTGATGATGTATTGGGGGACGCTGAGTCAGGCGCAGGAGCTATTACTCGATAGCTGTCAATCGCTTAGTACTCTTGGGGCACGCAGCAACTTTGCACACGCACTCTATCGTCTTGCCTGCAGCCTCTATTGGAAAGCGTACTGGAAAGAGGCTCACAAAATGGCCGATGAGGCATTTCGGGAAAAAGCGATTCATCGATCTGCCGATGATCCACGGTCGGCTGAAGTGCGGTTGCTCAGTGCCGCAATATTGCTGGCGATGAATGAGACGTCCAATGCGCAAGACCAAGTTCGATCGGCGTTATCAGCATTGAAATCGAGGGTTTTTGAAACGTCGCCTTTGCTTGGACGGTGTCATCTACTGTTGGCTCAATGCGGATGCAGGCGATCTGTCCCCCATAAAACGGTAAACGCCTATCTGAAAAACGCTTATTATTGTTTTCAAAAAACCTATGATAATACGGATAACCCGGATTTTGCCGAATACTATTTTCGACGGGCTGAGGCCTTGATGGGGCAGGGTCTGCATCGGAAGGCGATGTTTTATTTGCACAAGTCACTGGCCATTCGGCAACGGATTTTCGTCAGCGAGCATCCCGCTTTTGCAGAGCATTACCATCGGATGGGGTGCTGTTATGAGCGATTGGGTGAGTATCGTGATGCAAAAAGGATGTATCTTGTCAGCCTTCGGGCGTATCGAGCGATTCATCCGTATCATCCTCATCTCAAAGACCTTATCGGTGATATGGCAAAGGTCTATACGGATGGACGTATTGCCGACATCTGTGCACGATATTCATACGCCGTCGAAGCCAATCCGCCCGATCTGGTGCGGGAAACAAAGCCCCCGGAACCGACCAAACCGATCCCGCAAGAGCCGCCTTGTGCACCGATGGAACGAATTCCCCACATACAGATTGTATTGACGGCAACATCCGATCAGCAGGCACTGGCAGCGCATCTTGTCGGCCGAATTCAATCGATGGCCGCTTATCATGCACAGGGGCACCAAATCGATCTTAACGTTTTTGTTCAGGATCATCCCGAATCCTCTTCTGCTTCCTTTGACCGGTTTTTGACAACCGATATATCCGACTACGCCAGTCGCTTTTTTGTCTGCCTGGCTGGGAACCATTATTCAAATCCGGCGGTTCTTTCGCAGTCGGTTTTAGCCGCTCAACCTTGGATAACGCATTACCGAGACCGGGCGGAATGGGAACTTTTGGCACGGCATCAGTTTACAGGGTGCACAGGAGGGGTGATTTTCCATGCGAATTGCCCGGTATCCAAATGCGACCTTCAAAACCCCTTATGGAAACTTCGCTCGTTTATTGGCGAGTTCCAGCGATTGAGCCGGCCGCTGCAACAGGTTGAAGTCAAGCAGGTCAAGACGCTCGGTATGCAAAATGCCGACTACATGATGCTCCGAATAAATGCCGCTTTTCTTGCGGTTATTCGTTCAGTTCAGGTAAACAATAGCGTGTTCCATTGAAACCAATGTTTAACTTTTATGTGGAGGTACTGAAAATGACCCTGAAAACCCCAACATTACCCCAAGAAACACAACGCCCCGTAGAACGTCCTCGAAAAGGTCTGGAGGTCGAGAAAACGGAGGTTCGGCAACCCCGTCCCTTGTGGCAGGAACGCATCCAGCAGGAGTTCGGCGAGTGAATTCGCGCTGCCCCATCTATTTTGGTACGGAATCTGAATTTGCCATCCTCGGCAGTAAGTCGGCTCGCGAGCAGTTTGCTCGCGAGCTGCATGCCCTTTGCAGCCGTTTTTTTCCGGCACTGGTCTCCGGTTCGGGCAGGCCCGATATGTACCTGCCGTGGGGACGCTTGTATATCGATGCGGGGCTGCATCCGGAGTGGTCCACCGCCGAGGTGACAGATCCGTGGAGCGTGGTGTATTTTCAGAAGGTGGGCGAGGAAATTCTGTCGGCACTGGCCGAGGCTTTTTCGCAGGATATTACACTATCCCGGCATAATGTGGACTGTTTGTCACATACAACGTGGGGAGGCCACAGTTCGTTTCAGATTACGGACTCAAGACTGGAACGCTATGCACGCATACTGATACCCCATTTGGTGACACGCACCTTGTACACGGGTTCAGGCGGTCTGGATATAGACCTTGAACGTCAGACCTGCCGTTTTTTGATCTCGCCCAGGGCATTCTATTATCGAAGTGTGTTTGATTCGGGAAGTCTTTCAAACCGCCCGTTATTCCATTTAAAAAAGGAGCCTTTGTGCAGTTATTATCATCGATTGCATTTGATTTGCGGTGAGAACCTGTTTTCCAATACGGCTAACTTTCTTGGAATTGCGACGACGGCGCTGCTGATCCTGCTGACCGAGCATCTTGGCACAATGCCGATTTGTGACATTATTTCAGACGATACCCTTGAAAGTTTACGACGGCTTTCGGCGAATCCACTGCTGACCGTGTATTACAAGACACATGACGGCAAGCCCATTCGGCCGCTGGATGTCCAATGGCGATATCTGGACTTTGTCTATTCAAAGCTGGACAGAGAGTTTATGCCGCCGTGGGCGCGTTTTACCTGTCAACTTTGGCAACAAACCCTGCAAAATCTGGAAAAGGGATGGATCGGAGGGACCCAGACGCTGGATTGGGCGGCAAAGCTGAGCCAGTTAGAGAAAAAACTCAATTCATGGGGGCGTTCATTCTTGGGGTATCCCGCTTACTGTCGCCTTTCTACGGATCAGTTGTATGAAATGCTTGAGCTGGACCTTTCCTTTTCCGCTCTTGGGCCATCCGGACGTTTTGGTCACATGGAAAAGCAAGGGCTGTTTGAGCATCGTGTTCAAGGCGTCGCTGATATTGAAGACAGCCAATCCTTTGAGTTTCCGGTGATGGGGCGGGCAGCGGTACGGGCCAGGGTCATTCAACGGCTCTGCAGGGACAAGGACAACCAGTACTATGCGTCCTGGAACAGGATTACCGGGGCCAATCCGCAATCTGAACTGATTTTGAACCGTGTAAACAGCACGGAAGAAAAGTGGACGGATGGGATGATGGATGAAATGGGGGTATTGATGAATGCCCTGAAAAGAAAAATGAACTATTCGAGATGAGGTGTTGGTATGTATGTGGTGGAATTGCCAAACGATTTTCTTGATCGTATTCCGTCTTGGGTCAATACCCTGCTGATGCTGATCAATTCGATGGTTTTGTCGTTTTTGGTGTATGCCATGATAGACTATTGTATCAAAACGCGAAAACCATCGGTCCTATTCAAGAAGTCGGCCTCAAATCTCGATGTGTGGAATAAGATTCGGCAAAATTAATCGCCGATGGCGTACGTCTTATACAATAGACAGAGTTTAGGAGTCAAACGATGAGATGTAAGACAATTAAAACAACGGGAACGGCCGCTATTCAACTGCTGTGTCTGTGTATGGTGTTTTTTCTATTCTTCATCGACTTTTCGTGGGCTGTCCCTAAACCGCTATATGGTTTATGTTATGGGCCTTTTCGGGAAGGGCAAAGTCCGGAAACCGGCGTTTTTCCCACCTTGGCACAGATCCAGGAAGACCTTGAGATACTCCAAGGTACTGTCCGGTCGATACGCACGTATGGAAATGACAATATTTTGTTCCAGATTTCGCAACTTTGCCAAAGCCATCAGCTGGACTGTTATGTCGGGACATGGATCAGCGATGATGCCGAGTGGAATCAAGGCGTCATTGACGGCCTGATTCAGGTTGCGGACGCAAACTACAGCACGACCCAAGCACTGCTGGTGGGCAATGAATATCTCTTGTGGCGGGAGTTTCATTATGAAACGACGCTTATCAATTTGATTACACAGCTTAAGACGTCAGTCGAGCTTTCCGTCTCGACTGCCGAGCCGTATCATGTTTGGCTGGCTCATCCGAATTTGGCGGCAGTCGTAGATTTTATCGGCGCCCACATCCATCCCTACTGGGAGGGGGTTGCCATTGAAAACGCCGCCCAGCACGCCATCGACAGGTATCATCTGCTCAAACAGAGCTATCCGGACAAACCCGTCATCCTTCTTGAAGTCGGCTGGCCTTCGGAAGGCCCGGCGTATGGCGCAGCCGTTGCCTCGCTTGAAAACCAGAGACGATTCCTGAAAGAGTTTGTCTATTTGGCCAAAAAGCATGACATCAAATATTTCCTCTTTGAGGCGTTTGATGAGCCGTGGAAGTCCAAGTACGGCCAGGTCGAGGCACACTGGGGCCTCTGGGATAAACATCGAATACTGAAGGCGGGATTGTCGAATTATCTCTATTCTGATCCGGCCGATATCAATAAGGACTTGATTGTTGATGTCGCAGACCTGCGTGAGCTTGCGATGGATTGGCTTAAGCATTCAAACCCCACCGGTCCGTATCGGCCCGGCGACATCAATCAGGATGGAATTACTAATCTATTGGATCTCAGATTTCTGGCCGAAAAATGGCTTGCTGTGGACTGAAACATAACGATTACTGACAAGGGAAATAATCCATGAAATGTTCGCCTGTGGTGGAATTGGTATGGAATCTGGCCAGTATTGAGGCTGTCTGGATGCATTGTGCGCACATTGAGCCGGAGCATTTCCTCCTGGCAATGTGTGAGCTTTCCAGTGCCCACTACGCGGCTTTTGTGGAGGAGGCGGTTAGTCGAGGATTTGACAGAAAAGAAATTATTGCGGAAATCAACATCCCGCCGCGTATCTGCGGTGCCATGCGGTTTAGCCGAAAAACAGTAACCGCACATGCGGCCTCGTATGCTTCGTCGCCGGAAGCGAAAACGTCATCACTGATACATCGATCCGCCGCTTCGCGAAAAATGTTTTACAAGGCCGAGAAATTTCTCAATGAGATTTCGAAAGGAGATAGGAATGCCCAGTTGCGCACTATTCACTTGATTTATGCGGCATTGGAGATGGAGATTCCCGTCATCAAAGTCCTGATAGAGCAAAAGCAATTTGATGTGCATCGCACTCGGAACGCTATCTTGCGCGGCATCAATCTTTATTTCCCCTGCGCCAATAATCAAAGCCAGCAAACGGAGGCTTCGGTTTCTATCTCATCATCCATGCCGTATCTCAATAAATTTGGCCGAGACATCACCGCTTTAGCGCGTGCGGGCAAGATCGGGCCGTTTTTCGGACGGCAGGCGCAACTCAATGAACTGATGGAAATCTTTGCGCGTAAGGGCAAAAACAACCCTGTCCTGATCGGTGAGGCGGGCGTTGGAAAAACGGCGATCGTCGAGGCCTTTGCGCTGCGGCTGCTGGAGAAAGACATACCGGATTTCCTGGAAGGGGCCACTGTGGTGGAAATCAATATCGGTTACATTCTTGCGGGCTCAAAGTACCGCGGCGACTTTGAAAGTGATATCCGCGGTATCCTCAAAGAGTGCAGCGAACAGCCGAATATTATTCTGTTTATTGACGAACTGCACACGATTATCGGCGCCGGCTCTTGTGAGGGTCAGATGCTGGATGCGGCCAATATGCTCAAGCCGGTACTGGCGCGAGGCGGCTTACGATGTATTGGGGCCACCACAACAGCCGAGTACCAGCGTTACATCGAATCTGACCCGGCTCTTGAGAGGCGTTTTGAAAAGGTCCGAGTTCCCGAGCCAAGCACGTCCGAGACGCTGGAAATATTAAAAGGTTTAAGACCCGGCTGGCAGTCACATCATCTTGTGGAAATATCCGATGCATCGCTGCAAAGTGCCATCGAATTGTCTGTCAAGTTTGACGGCCGGCATCAACTGCCGGATAAGGCGATCGACCTGGTGGATCGGGCTGCCGCCGCGGTGCATGTCCAGCAAGGGAGAATGAGCAAACAGATCTCCGCACAGAACGAACAAGATAATTTGGATGACTTATGCTGTACACCACAAGTCACCCCTCGCCATATCGCCGACGCGCTGGCAGTAAAAATGCATTTACCCGCCGATTTGCTGCATTCTGAAATCAATGTCAAGGCCAGGATGAAACACGTCAGCAAGCTGGAACAACAGCTTAAAGAGCGAATTGTCGGTCAGGATGAGGCTATTGAAACGATCTGCAGCCGATTACAGATTGCCTATGCAGCGATGACTGCTCGCCGCGGGCCTCTGGCAGTGATGCTGTTCTTGGGGCCGACGGGTGTAGGAAAGACCGAAACCGTTGCGGCTATGGCCGAATGTCTATTTGGATCAAGCCGGTATCTGCTTCGTCTGGATATGTCGGAGTTTATGCAGGAACATCATGCAAGCCGCCTGACCGGCGCCCCGGCCGGCTATGTCGGATATGGCCGTGAGGGTCAGTTGGCGGCACATCTTCGCAGCAGACCGCACAGCCTTGTCCTGTTGGATGAAGTAGAAAAAGCGCATCCGCGGATTTGGGATATCTTTTTGCAGATTTTTGATGAGGGACGTATCGCCGATGCGCAAGGCGCCGCAATTGACGCCCGCCACGCAATCTTTGTCATGACGAGCAATGTGGGAGCTAAAGCACGACTCCGAATGGGCTTTGGACTTGATGAGAACACCGAACGACGACAGGTTCTGATGGGTGAGGCGACGGCGGCGTTTCGGCCGGAATTTCTAAATCGTATTGATGAAATGATTGTCTATCGCACGCTGGAGCAGGAAGATGCGGCTACGATCGCGAGAACGCTGGTGCGTCAGCGGCAGGAAACCTACCAAAACCGATATGGCGGCCTGCTGGAGATTGACGAGTCGGTCGTCAGTCGTATATTACAGGATGGCTATAGTCCCGAATACGGCGCACGCCATCTCCGCCGTACCATTGAACGGCATATCGATATTCCGATTGCGCAATGGCTGGCCGCAGAGAACGCCCGCGATGCCCATACGATACGGGCCGAGTTTGACGGCCAAAAAGTCACCATTCGCCAGTCTGAACTGGAAACCTTATGAAAGAAATGCTTTATCAACCCGGCGATTGGATCGGCTCGCGGTATGAAATCCAAAAGGTACTCTGCCGCAGTGTCAACTCCTATCTGTATCTGGCCTATCGCCATGACGATAAAGAGACCGTAGTTCTCAAGACGCTCTCGGACGAAAAACAAGCCATGATTGGCATGTATGAGGAATTCAGACGCCAAGTTAACACATGGATTCTTGCTGACCGACATCCCCATGTTCTCGAAGCCCGCTGGGTGGAAAACGAATCGGCGAGGCTATTTTTGGAATTGGAATATATTGAGCCGGATGAACTGGGCCGGGTCAGTTTGGCGGATTTTCTGAATTCTTGGAATACACATCCTGTCAAGATTTCTGACTATTTGGTATGGGCAATTCAGTGCTGTTTGGGGATGGAACATCTTCAAATGAAAGGCATTAGAGCACATTGCGACCTGAAGCCTCAAAATCTTCTCATTGGCCGACAGGGCATTCTCAAAATTACTGATTTCGGACTGGCAAGCATCGCGCATCCCCAATATCCGTGGATCGAACGCTATGTCGGCTGCCTGAAAGAAGAGCCTAAGTTAACATCGCCTGTGTTTCGAACGATGACGCTGTCAGACGATGCGTTTACGGCAGGCACACTGGGCTACATCGCCCCGGAGCTGTTTGACGGTCATTCCGCAGATGATCGAAGCGACATCTTCAGCTTAGGTGTCGTCCTCTGGCAATTGCTGACCGGCAGCAGTACGCTTCCGATTGAGATGTCCGAGATTTCTCACTGCGATATTGCCCACACATGGGTTCAGAAATACCGGCAGCAATACAACGATTATGTCAAGGCCCTGCAGGACAGCATTGTCCCCGATAATCCGCTTTCGCAGGTCGTTGCAAAATGCCTGTGCACCGATCCCTATGGCCGATTCGGAAATTTCCCTGAGCTTCAGGAGGCGTTGGAAAGACTGTATATACAGGAAACGGGAAGTTCGTTTCAGGCGATGGAATCTCCGCCGCGCACTGCAATTGAACACCGGCGCAGGGGGATTTGTCTGGAATTTGCCGGCAAATATAAGGAGGCTTTGGATCATTACGATCAAGCTATCGCGCTGGATCCAGCATGTGTTTCGGCCTGGACAAACAAAGCAGGGGTTTGTGTCTATGGGCGGGACAAAATGACAAAGATGGATTGTTTGGACAAAGCCTTGTCAATAGACCCTCATTTTGTCAGGGCATTGAACAACAAAGGGTTGGAGTATTCAGACCAAAAAATATATGAGCAGGCCGCAGACTGTTTTGACCGTGCGATTGAAAATGATCCGAACTATGTCAGTCCGCTGGCCCACAAGGGGATGATACTGCATCTGCAGAAAAAATATTCCGAGGCACATGACTGTTTTAACCGTGCGATTGCACTGAATCCGCGAGATACCCGGGCCGTCTTATCGCAATCCGGCCTTCATGCCGAAGAGCAGAACTGGCAGAAAGCCCTCAACAACATTGACCATGTGCTGGCGATTGATCCGCTGAATATTACGGCCTGGAATCGAAAGCTGTATTTTCTCAAGCTGCTGCAAAAAGAAGATGTCGCATCCTTTTGTATTTGCCGATGGTCCGCCGGCCGCCGCCCGCACAGACCCGAAGACAGCCCTTATTATAGGCCGACGGACATTCCGGTCAATGATAAGTCTGTCGAGGTTTTAAGCAGAAATTATAAACCGGACCCCAAACACTATTTAGATTTGGGATTGTCTTCTTATATCGCTCAAGACGGTTTTGAAAGGACATATTACGATTTTGCGCTGATCGTCGATCCGCGCTGCACGGCGGCCTGGTTGAAAAAACATAAATATTATCAGGATCAGAACAATTTCGAGCAAGCCCTCTTCTGTGCAAAGATGGCGACGCTGCTGGAGCGGAACAATGCCCGCGCCTGGGAAGCATGCGGCGCCACGGCCTTGGGCCTTCAACGGTATGAAGATTCGCTTGAATACTGCCGCCGAGCATTGGAACTCGATCCTAATCTGGAAAACGTCTGGTACACCCAGGCAACCGCCGAATTTGAGAACAAACAATACCATGAAGCCTTGACCTCATACCGGCAGTATCTCAATAAGACCTCCTCCGGGGAAGAAGATGAGATTGCGCAAGCCAGACAGCGAATTGGCGAACTGAAAGAACTGTTACAATGTGTATAAATCGACTGCGGCAATGACATGGTACGACATACGTTCCGATGAACGACGATCGGCAAAGCAAGCGATGTGCGGACGGCCGTTCCGGCGTAAAACAGGGCACTTTTCCGGACTATCCGTCTTTATCGGTACACCCCACCAATGCCTCTTGGGGTGCAAAAACTACAATTTCATAAGCTCTTTGAAAACATATAGTTAAAAAGTCATCGGACGAACATAATTGCAGGTGTTTCGGAGATTTGATAGACTCTGGAGACTATGAAACAGAGACGATGGATCACGATAGCCACGTATATTGCCTATTGCATTGATAAGGAACTCTACAAGGCGATTGAATACCTCAAAACACAAGTAGAGGTCTTGATTGAACAACAGGAAAAGCAGGACAAACGGATTTTGTTGACCCATCATCAACGGATACGGGTTGCCGCCCAAGCTAAGCGACGAAGTCGCACAATGTTGGAACAATGTACAGTGCTATTTACGCCCGATACAGTGATGCGATGGTATAACAAGCTCATTGCTCAAAAGTATGATGGCAGCAAGCATCGGGGTAAAGTAGGGCGGCCACAAATTGCACCTGAGATTGTTTGCATGGAGCGTTTGGGTGGACTGTTGAAGTCTTATCATAGGTTGGCTGCATAAGAACAGCAGGGGGGCTTCAGCTTTGGAATGAGACACACAATCTGTCTGTGGATCAAAAGAATCGTTACATCCATATTATCAATTTACGATGTTTTAGAGAAGTCTGCGTAAGCAAATTCGACAAATATCAGCAAGCTTCAGGCCAAATTCCTGAATATTAACTTGTTAATGAACAAAGATTTAGGTGCAGATGAATATTTGCACGGTACGCCCATGAATATAGTAACACATTTTGAGTGCTATCCTTATTAATGCAATATTATCCAACAAAAAATTCGATATTGCCCGGCTCGGCAAATCGGCTAAGTTCAGTAGTCAGTTTCACTCTGTCCGATGCAGATGTTTTTTGATATTGGTAATGCATCGAAATCCGATTATCCAGGCTTGAGACTGTTTTTAAAGTAAGGTTATTAAGACGGCTCTGCAAAAATTTAGTTAGTTTCGATTCCATATCCTGAAAGACGGATTTATCGACGGAAATGATGAGATTTGTCCTGTCAGCAAAAGAGAATTTATTTCGTATCAGCCATTGAATGCTCAAGACTATAAAAACAAAAATAAATACGATTACTGTAATAAGATATGTTTTTGTTGCAGCCCCGATGGATGTCGCAATCAGCAGCATCAGATAGCCGATCTCAGCAGGGTCTTTAATGGGAGTTCTGAATCGGACGAATGACAACGCACCCAGTAATCCGAGAGAAAGCGGGATAGAGCTTTGAATTCCGAGGAACAGTGCAGTTATTGCCGGTCCTATTATGAGAAAGCATCTGTCAACTCCTGCACCGATATTGCGGGATTTGTAAAACACCTGGTACGTAACATAAACCGCTATAGATGCAATTAAAGAAAGACCAATTGCAACTATCATCTCGGCTGGTGTAAATTTATCTGCCTGCAGTGACATGAAAAGAGCATCTTTCAACGTATTCATATTTATTACTCTCCTGTTTAGAACGGTTCTATCCGACCTGAGGGCGATGTAAGCCCTGCTGAACCTGGTTTGTCCATTTGTGCTTCAAGACAAGAAGCGTATTTTGAAAATCTTGTCCAGTCTATACCTGTGCTGCCGATAGGTCGAATCGACAAAGGTATTTCCATCGTAGGTCCCTTGATTTCGATGACTGCACCATCGAGAGTCAATCCGGGCTGGCCGTAACCATACCCATGGCTTGTTAAACTGGAGTTAATTCTCCAGTCCAAAGACATTCTTGTACCTGTCAGAATTTCCATGAAACGCAATCGCTCATAAGAAATCATGATAACAGGCATCAGGGCTTCATCGGAAAAATAACCGAATTCCGCCAGCGTCTGTATTATTACATTCCTGTTTATGATTGTATTGCCGTTCTGAAGTTTTCTTAGCCGCTCGGCGGGCACGAGAAATTTCCTGCGGTTTTTTCTGCTTGCAAAACCTCTTTTTGCCTTTAATTCCAGATAGACAGGAACATCTCCATCTTGGCAGGCCGCATTGTCGTACCACCTGATGCGAACTTTATATCTTTCGTAGTTTCCGTCATCTGATTTTTGAAAATGATCCAAATCAGGCGTGTCAAAATAAAGGCTGTTGATTTTTCCATGCGGGTACTTACCATCCGGCAGGCATAGATGAGTCATCATGCTTCGTGCGAAAGCGACTCTTTCCGGGCAGACGAAGAACTTACGTTCAAACCGTTCCCACTTCTCGTCCTGTTCAGATGTTTTTTTATGCGTAGAATGTTCGGAGGTTAAAAGGGCCATCCCATGCCTCCTCCAAACATATTAAACATACCTTGATTCTGTGTATTTTGGTTACGACTTGGTTTTTTCCCATCCAACTGGTCTATGACAGATTGTCTTCGTTCTTTAATAAATGGTTTAAGCGGCGGGGCGCTCATTCCAAAGCCTCCCATACCACCCAGCCCGCCTCCGCCAATTCCGCCCATACCAAAGTTGCCAGCGCCAAATCCACCCATATTAAAACCGCCTATACCGAAACCGCCCATTCCTGCTGACGCAGTTGCAGTTGCTGCCTGAGTTCCCTCAATACCAGTTTCAAACTCCTGATTGGAGTAGAATTTAAGAGTATCTGCTTCAACATAGGGTCTTATTATTTTAACAAGTTCATCTATACGTTTTTCAATTACACCTTCGGCAAAACCACCTTTTAATAATTGTCTTAGATATTGATGATATTTGTCCATGTATGGTTGATGTGCCAAAATCCGTGTTACCAGAGGTCTATCTGCTGCGATCCCGGGCGGCATGGGTTCGTCAATCGGGAAATCTGCAACATTTCCATTATATCCTGTAACCAGTGTCCCGAAAGCCATATTAAGATCCCATGGAATAACCGTCATTTTGCCATCGGCTTCATAAAGGTAATAATTGTGTGATACAGCGCCGTTATAATTATCAAGATGAACTATTAGAGATGAGACGGCGAGAAATCTGAGAAATAAATCCACATCCAGAACTTGTTCTATCCGGGATGCAAACATATCATCAGTAGATTTATTTAAAATATCAAGAAAATGAAACAATGCGCTGTAATCCGAATCATTCTCGTTTGTTTTAAGCGCCATTTGTTCTAACAATCCGCCAGGCATTCCGAAATTCATCCCCATCATTCCACCGGGCATACCGTCACCGGGTACTTCTCCGGGAAATCCCTGAGGAAAGCCGCCCATCATCCCGCCGAAAGCTCCGGGGAATTGTGCTGTCTGTCCTTGTGCATCCGGTACATTCGGTTCTGCCGGGAATCCTCCCATCCAGTTAAAACCACCGGGAAGCTGTCCTTCCTGGCCCTGCGGCATCTGCCAGCCGCCCATCATCCCGCCGAAAGCTCCGGGGAATTGTGCTGTCTGTCCTTGTGCATCCGGTACATTCGGTTCTGCCGGGAACCCTCCCATCCAGTTAAAACCACCGGGAAGCTGTCCTTCCTGGCCCTGCGGCATCTGCCAGCCGCCCATCATCCCGCCGAAACCGCCCATTAACGGCGCAGTTTGTGACGATGTTATGGAATCATCGGATAGTAAATCATTTACTTGAAATCCTTCTCTTTGCAAGGTACGTATTAAGTTCCTCAGCGTCGTACCGCCAACTTTGATATCAAGATTATTCTTTGTTGTATTATCAGCAGTCTGAGGCATACCAGCCTGCTGCTTTTCGACGTCCTCTTTCGTCCAGTTTAAACCTCCCGACGTAGGCTCGGGCTTATAAAGATTGCCATTGGGATTTTTGAAGTTTCTGCGAAGAAAGGTTTTATCTATCTGTTCGACAACAGTATATAATCCCAGGTGTGTTTTATTAACCCAGACATCTGCAAAAACGGCACGCGGTGTGGGTAAATCCATCTCTTTAAATAACTCATAGCCTATGATGTCTCTGATAAATGATGGATCCATGAATCCATTATTCAGATTTAATTTTTTGATGCCGCGAAAAGTCTGGGCTATGTTAAAAAAATTAAAATCAACCTTAATAGGCAGTCTGCCGCTGGTTCCTGCTGACATTAAAGACGAAAAACCCTTAGGGCGTATGGCTACATTTTGATA
>Ga0123328_1002761_pt1 | contig 15546 bp, 10 predicted proteins | sample BioC12SIPDNA_2_FD_89702 | JGI IMG/M metagenome (GOLD analysis project Ga0123328, IMG submission 89702) | Anaerobic biogas reactor microbial communites from Washington, USA - Biogas_R1_A C12 SIP DNA | ecosystem: Engineered > Bioreactor > Anaerobic > Unclassified | place: Washington, USA...
CAGGGATTCGTTCTCGATGAAACAGAGCGGATTGTTCATCTTGCCGATGTCATGGTACAGCGCGCCGGCGCGCACCAGGTCGGCGTTGGCGTCCACCGCCCTCGCCACGGTATCGGCCATGTTCATCACCTGCAGGGAGTGCTGGAAAGTCCCCGGGGCCTTCTGTTCCAGCTCCCGGATCAGCGGGTTGGACACATCGCACAGCTCGATGAGCCGCGAATTGGAGACCAGGTTGAAGATGCGCTCGAACAGGTAGATGAGCGGATAGCCCGCCACCGTCAGCATCGAGCCGACGAAGAGGCTGAGCAAGGCCCGCCACACGTTGCCGGCCACCAGGTCCGCCGCGTGGAAGCCCAAGTACACCAGTGCCAGCACGGCAAAGGTGATCAGGGCCGTCACGAACTGCCGCCAACCCCGGTTGAAATAGCGGAACGCGAGGACCGCGACCATACCGGCCACGAAAAACATCACGAACAGCACGGCTCCGTCATGCGAAAAGATCAGCAACGGGAGCAGGGAAACGACATAGACGGGCACCACCACCCGGTTCTTCATGAACGCCTGCAGAAGCAGGGCCGCCAGGGTGAACGGCACGAAATACAGGATCTTCTCGTCCACGCGTTCCAGGATCAGCGTCACGGCCGCGAACAGCATGAACACGACCATCAGATACGGGAAACGCGTGTCGGAAAAAAGCTTCGGATTGTTGAAATAGACGGACAGGAAGAGCAGGGCAACGATCGCCAGCGCGATCAGGATGTTGCCGAGCACCATCAGCGCCGGCTCTCCTTCGTAACCCATATTCGCTTCGAATTCACGCTTGTAGGAATCCAGCATCTGGGCGATCTCCGCCGTCACGATCTCCCCTTCGCTGACGATCAGCTGCCCCGAGGTCACATAACCCGACGTCGGAGAAACGCTGGTCGCCGACTCGGCGTGGACCAGGGCCGTGGTCTGCTCGTCATAGATCAGGTTCGGCACCAGCAGGTCGTAGGCGCCCGTAGCGAGGAGGATCGAGTCGACATTGGCGTCGGAGACGTCCGAAAGGTCGGCGAGCAGCCGGGCGCGGGCCTCCGTCAGTCGGTACACTTCCGCCGCCGGATACTTGACGGCCCGCTTGTCCCGCTGGATGTAGATGACCTCCGGCAGCGGCGAAGCATGCCGGCGGCCGCCTTCATCTTCCAGCACGCCTTTCTGATAGATGGCGCGCATTGCGGAAACGACCGCACTGCGCAGCCTGCCCAGCTCCAGCCGTTCGGCCGAACGCAGATTGCGGCTTACCGTCTCGTCGGAATATTTGTAATACGGGATCGCTTCCGTCGCCGTCCCTCCGCGCTCCGCGAGGATCTGTTCCTCGGTCTTGTAGATCGGGAAATCGAACTGTGCATACAGCGTCTCGTATTTCCAGGTCCGGCCCTTGTGGTAGTCGTAGGCGAACTTGGCACTCCTCGGGATGAGCAGCACAAGCAGCAGGAACGCAATGCCGAGCGGGACGATGATGCGGAAGGAATCCTTTTTCATGGACAGTTACTTGAAAGGGCTGCCCGGTTCCCGGGAGACATAGCTGTAGGTCCATTTGTCCAGCAGGCGCGGCACAAGGTAGTGCGCGTGCACCGTCGCGCGGCCGAGCAGGCTCAGGATGACCTGGGACCGACGGCGGCGCAGGGCGCGCGAAAGCCGTTTCGCGCACTCTTCCGCACTCATCAGACGGCCCTCGTCGAGCGGTGTATCGCCCTGGGGGGAGCCATCCGCCGTAAGGGCGGCTTTGCGGACATTGGAAGAAATGTAGCCGGGCGCGAACACGAGGACGTTGAGTCCGTCCTTGAGGTGCTCCATGCGGATCGCATCCAGAAAGCCGCGGATGGCGTATTTCGATGCACTGTAGCCCGTCCGGGCCGGCAGGGCGGAGAGGCCGGCGACGGAGATCACGCCGACCACGGAGCCCTTCGTCTCCAGCAGGTACGGGAGGGCGAACTTGGTGCAATGGACCGTACCCCAGAAATTGACGTCCATCAAGGTACGGATCACCTTGAGATCCAGGTCCTTGAACATCGCGCGCATGGACAGGCCGGCGTTGTTGACCAGGATGTCGATGCGCCCGAAACGCGCCACCGTCGCCTCCACGAGCGCGCGGCAGTCCGCTTCCTGCGATACGTCACAGCGCACGCACAGCACCCGCTCGGGCGGAGCCACAGACGGAGCCAGTTCGAGCAGTTTGTCATAGGAACGCGCGGCCATGACGACCTTCGCGCCTTCGCTGCCGAACTGACGCGCAGAAGCCAGTCCGATGCCGGAGCTGGCTCCCGTCACGATGATGACCTTGTCTTGCAGGGTGCGCATGGGGAACTCTACCTGATTGTCATTTCAGCGATGTCGTCGCCGTCGTACAGGCCGGCATCGAGTTTCGCCTTGATCTCCTTGAATGCCTTGAGGGTATATTCCACGTCCTCCATCGTATGGGCGGCCGTGCAGACGATGCGGAAGATGATCATGCCCTTCGGGATGACGGGGTAAATGACCATCGAGCAGAAAATCTTGTAATTCTCGCGCAGGTCCTTGGCCATCTTGGTGGCCTGGGCCACGCCGCCGAAGATATGGACCGGCGTCACGCAGGCCTGCGCCTCGCCGATGTCGAAACCTTCCTGCTTGAAACCTTCCTGGATGGCATGGGTGATCTTCCAGCATTTCGCGCGGAGCGCATCGCCTTCCGGGGAGTCGATGATCTCCATGCGTTTCATATTGCCGATCACCAGCGGCATCGGCAGGGACTTGGCGTACATCTGCGAACGCATGTTGGCGCGCAGATAGTCGATGATCTTGTGCGGACCGGCCACGAAGCCGCCGATGCTCGCCATGGACTTGGCGAAGGCGCCGATGTACAGGTCGATCTCGTCCATGACCCCGAAATGCTCGGAGGTGCCGCGCCCGTGCTCGCCCAGCAGGCCGAAGCCGTGCGCGTCGTCGATCAGGATGCGGAACTTGTATTTCTTCTTCAGGGCGGCGATCTGGTCCAGGATGCCCAGGGCGCCGGTCATGCCGAACACGCCTTCCGTGATCAGCAGCACGCCGCCGCCGTTCTCCTCCGCCACCTGGCAGGCGCGGGCAAGGACTTTCTCGCAGTCGGCGATGTTGTTGTGGCGGTACTTGTACTTCTCGCCGATGTGCAGGCGGATACCGTCCAGCAGGCAGGCATGGCACTCCGCGTCATACACGATCACGTCGTGGCGCGCCGTGAGCGCGTCGATCGTGGACACGATTCCCTGGTAACCGAAGTTGTACAGGAAGGCATCCTCCTTCTTTTCGAACTTTGCGAAGGTTTGCTCGAGCTGCTCGTGGTAGCGGGTGTGGCCGCTCATCATGCGGGCGCCCATCGGATATGCCAGGCCCCACTGCGCGGCCGCATCGGCATCCGCCTTGCGGACAGCCGGATGGTTGGCGAGGCCCAGGTAGTTGTTGAGGCTCCAGTTGAGCACCGGGGTGCCGTTGAAAATCATGTGCGGACCCAGCTCGCCTTCCAGACGGGGATACATGTAATAGCCGAATGCCTGGGAGAAATACTGCCCGATCGGGCCGCCGCTGTCGCGTTCTATTCTGTCAAAAATATCTAACATGGGAATGACGGTGTTGGTTAAGGTTATGCGTCGATGTTTGCGTAATGTGCGTTTTCTTCGATAAACTGGCGGCGGGGCGGAACATCATCGCCCATCAGCATCGAGAAAGTCCGCTCGGCGGCGGCCGCATTGTCGATGGTGATCTTGCGCAGGCGCCGGCGGGACGGATCCATGGTGGTCTCCCACAGCTGGACGTCGGACATCTCGCCGAGACCTTTGTAGCGCTGCACGGTGTAGCCTTTGTCGGAGCCTTTGCCGAGACGCAGGGAAGCCTCTTCACGCTGCTCCTCGGTCCAGCAATAGACCTCTTCCTTGCCCTTCTTGACCAGGTACAGCGGCGGAGTCGCAAGATAGACGTAGCCGTTCTTGATCAGGTCGAACATATAGCGGAAGAAGAAGGTCAGGATGAGGCAGGCGATGTGCGAACCGTCCACGTCGGCATCGGTCATGATGACCACCTTGTGGTAACGGAGCTTGCTGAGGTCCATGTGTTTCTCGCCCGTCTCGTCCTCCATCGCCACGGTCACGCCCAGGGCGGTGTAGATGTTGCGGATCTCCTCGGAGTCGAAGGCGCGGTCGCCGGAGGCCTTCTCCACGTTGAGGATCTTGCCGCGGAGCGGCAGGATGGCCTGCGTCTTGCGGTCGCGGCCCTGCTTGGCCGTGCCGCCTGCGGAGTCGCCCTCCACCAGGAAGAGTTCGCACTTCTCCGGATCGCGCTCGGAGCAGTCTGCCAGCTTGCCGGGCATGCCGGCGCCGCCCAGCGGGGATTTCCGCTGGACCATCTCGCGTGCCTTGCGCGCAGCGGCGCGTGCCGTCGCGGCCAGCACGATTTTGTCGATGATGGTCTTGGCGAAACGGGGATTCTCCTCCAGGTAATTGTCCATCGCAGCGGCCGTAGCCTGGGAGACGGCCGAGGTCGCCTCCGGGTTGCCGAGCTTGGTCTTGGTCTGGCCCTCGAACTGCGGCTCGGCGATCTTGACGGAGATCACGGCCGTGAGACCCTCGCGGAAGTCCTCCGGGGCCAGATCGCCCTTGAACTTCTCCAGGAGCTTGTTCTTCTCCGCGTATTGCTTGAGCGAGCGGCTGAGGCCCATCTTGAACCCCTGCAGGTGCGTGCCGCCCTCGATCGTGTGGATGTTGTTGACGTAGGAATAGATCTTCTCCGAGTAGCCGTTGTTGTACTGCAACGCAATGTCGATCGGGATGATCTTGTCGGAATTGACGCAGACCGGCTCCGGAATGATCGTCGAGGCGCCGGCGTCGAGGTATTCGATAAATTCGCTCAGTCCCTTCTCCGAATAAAAGGCCTCGGAACGGAAGACCTTGCGGCCGGTGGACTTGGACTCGCCGGCGGCGTCCACGACGAACTCGTCCACCAGTTCCCGCTCGTCGGTGAGCCGGATGCGGATGCCCTTGTTGAGGAAAGCCAGTTCGCGGAGGCGGGCGGCCAGCGTATCATAGCGATACACCAGGGTCTGGGTGAAGATGGTCGGATCGGGATGGAAGGTGATGATGGTTCCGGTGTCGGAAGACTCGCCCACGACCTGCACGGGCCCCAGGGGCTTGCCCTTGGAATAGTGCTGCTCGAAGACCTTGCCCTCGCGGTGCACTTCGGCGACGAGCGAATCCGACAGGGCATTGACGCAGGACACGCCCACGCCATGCAGACCGCCGGACACCTTGTAGCTGTTCTTGTCGAACTTGCCGCCGGCGTGCAGCACGGTCAGGACCACTTCCAGGGCGGAACGGTGCTCCTTCTCGTGCATTCCGGTCGGAATGCCGCGGCCGTTGTCGCGGACCCGGATCGAATTGCCTTCCAGGATGCGCACGTCGATCGTGTCGCAGAAGCCGGCCATCGCCTCGTCGATGCAGTTGTCCACCACCTCATAGACCAGATGGTGCAAGCCGCGTTCGGCGATGTCGCCGATGTACATGGAGGGGCGTTTGCGGACCGCTTCGAGGCCTTCGAGAACCTGAATACTGTTTGCGGAATACTGTTCTTCCGCCCGTTTCATCTCATCTTTCTCTATCATCTTGATATCGTATTCATAAAATCTGATAAAGATACGAAAATTATCGGTATTTCCTTACAGTTTCATGCTGAAACCCAGGGTCAGATACGGACTCTTTTCGATATAGCCGGGCATGCGCTCGATGGCCATTCCCAGCAGGTTGCCTGCCTCGGCCCAGAGCGTCCAGCGGGCGTCGAAGCGGAACTCGCCGGTCAAGCCCAGGTTGACATAGCCCGGAATGTCTTCATACACGCCACCCAGGGACTTCCGCAAGCTGGCGGCCTGCAGGAACACCCCGGCGCGGGTACGCTGCTCCCAGTTGTAAACGCCGCGCAGGTCGACGGTCAAAGCCGACGGCGAATAGCCCGGCGCCGCCGCGGCCAGTCGCATGTAGGCATAACGGAAACCGCCGTCCACCTCCAGCCGGGGGCTGGTCCACATTCCGCGGGCCTGCACATAAGCCGCCGTAAGGTCGGCCGTAGTCACGCTCAGCAGCGAGGCGATGGGCATCGACAGGGCGGACACGTAACCGCCCTCGAATTCATACTGCAGACGGGAGCCCCAGCGCCCCACGGCACCCGCGCGGATGCGAAGCTTTTCGCGGGAGACCACGGCCGTGTTTCCCGCCGTCAGCGGGAAGAAATGCTGAAGCCGCTTAAGGTCATCATGTCCCTGGAGGACCGGCCCGCCGGACACGCCGGCATACAGTTCCATGTCATAGTCCGCGAGCGCCAGGCGCGCCGTCACATCGGGCGCCAGCACGAAACGCCGATCCTCGCCCGTCACGGTGGCGCCCATCCGCAGACCGGCGTCGAAGTCAATCTTTCCGAAGCGGAAATCCAGGTGCGGCTTGACGGTCATCACGCCGGCCGCGACGCTGCCCCCAAAGGCCACACCGTCCTTGCGGAGCATGTCTATATCCGCCGTCAGGTCGAACAGGATCTTGTATTTCTCCTGGAGCACGGGACCGAACGAAGCTGCCGCATGGATATTGCTTGCGCCCACGTGGGAAGGATCCCAGCTCTTGGGGAAGGAATCTCCGGAATAACGGTAACGCAACTCGACGTCATAGAAGAAGGGCCCCGTCTCCGCTTCGCGGGACTGGATGCGCCCCATCACGAGGCCGGAATTGAAACCGGCGACGAAGGCCGGATCGGCCACACGCTCCCCGGAGTGGATCCCCTCATAGCCGAAGTGGTACGACAGGCGGGCTTTCGGCCGCAGGTACTGGCCGTTCAGGGCCAGGCTGGAGGACAGGTCGTAGCCGGGCGCCTTCACACCTCCGCCGTTGCGCAGCCGGTAATTGCCGGCATAGCCCTGCATATCCGCGACGATCCCGATCTTGAAATCCTCTTCGTCCAGCAGCTGCGCGGCGAATTCCAGCTGCGGGTGGAAAGCATACCCGGCTCCGGCACGCAGGTACAGGCGGCTTCCGTCGCGCTGGCGCGCCTCCGGCGTCACTTCGATCCGGTATGGGGAGAATTCATAGGATCCCCGGTACGGCGTCTCGAAGACCGAGTAGTCGAAATCGTAATCGAAGCGGAACAGCGAATCGGGCACCGACATCCCGGGCGCCTGTTTCTGGAAGTCCTCGAAACGGGTGCGGTAGTCGTTGGTCACTTCGACCGTCTGGTTGATGTTCTGCGCTCCGAGCGGCGCGCAAAGCGCCAGCAACGCAAGGGCTGTCGATATCTTTCTCATACGCTTATTCTTCCATTAATTCACCGAGACGTTCCAGTCTCATCTTCACGTTCTCGGCCACGTCGTCCGTTCCCTTTTCGGGCTCGTATCCGTCCCGGATGCTTTCGAATGTGGCCTTGGCCTGGGCATATTCACCCTTCTCCGCGAAGGAGTCGCCCAGTACGATATAGGCACGGGCCAGCCAGTAGGACTGTTCGCCGGCATTCTGGGAGAAGGCATACACCTCGTCTCCCACCGCATCGAACTTGCCGGTGTCGTAGAGGTTCTGGATCACCATGAATTTCGACTCGGCGCCGATGGCCGTGGACGGATCCGCGCTCAGTTCGCGGAACAGGGCCATGGCCTGGTCACGGCGGGACGTCGCGAGGCTGGCCTTCGCCTTGGTGTAGACCGCCTCTTCCCGCAGGGCGGCGGAAAGGCCCCGCTGCGCCGTCAGCTCATCCGAACTCCGGATGGCCGTTTCGTAATCCTTGCTCCGATAGGCGGCGCGCATCATGCCCAGGCGGGCCGTCTCCTTGTTGGCATCGATCCGGGCCGTCTCCAGCAGGGTCTGATAGCCCTGGAAAGCATCCTGATAGCGCTCCAGCGCATAGGAAAGATCCGCATAGCGGAGCCGGGAAATCTCCGTGAAGGAGTTGGCCGTATCGACCTGGGCGGCCTTGCCGTAATACTCCACGGCCTTCTCTTTCTCGCCCTGGGCGTTGTACGATTCGGCCAGGTAGAACTGCGCCTGGTTCAGGTCCGCCCCGCCGGGATAGTTCTCCAGGTAGTTGCGCAGGGTGGGGACCGCCTGCTGGTAGTTGCCGGCGAGGTAAAGCTGCTCGGCCGTGTTGAAATACATCCGTTCGCGGTCGGCGTCGCTGCGACTCGCCGCCAGCGAGTTCTGCTCCACGTATTCGAGGAACTTTTCCGGCTGGCGCCGCGTCCGGTAGATGGATTCGATGGCGGTCATCGCCTCCTCGGCGTATTCGCTCTGCGGCATCATCGAGACCACCTTCTTGTAGCTTTCGAGCGCCTTGTCGTAGTCCGACGCGTTGCGGTACACCATGCCCAGGCCGATCAGCGCCCGGGCCACGTAGGTATTGTCCTTGGTGGTCTCGCGCAGACGCGTGAAGGTGCGGATGGCGTCGTCGTGGCTGCGCAGATCCATCTGCGCCCGGCCCAGCTCATAGTAGGCCTCGTCGCGAAGGGGTGCGCCCGGGGAGGATTTCTCGACGTTGGACAGGGTCGTGACCTTGCGGCGCCGGTCGCCCATGAGCCCGTAGGCAAGCGCCTGCTGATACCAGGGATAGATATCGTCGGCGGAGAAATACTCCGTCAGTTCCCGCTGGTAAGAGGCGACCGCGGTGCGGTAGTCCCTGCGTGCGAAATCGCAGTCCGCCCGCCGGGTCAGCGCATCCCTGCGGTAGAGGGCGTCCCCGGAGGCGATGTAGGAATCGAACCAGCGTGCCGCCGAGGCGTAATCCGCCTGCTTGAAGTAGCTATAGCCGATATTGTAGGGCAGCAGCCGGGACTCGACCGTACCGTACAGCGCCTCGGCGTTGTACAGCTCCGTGAAGAGCCGGGCCGCTTCGGCATAGTTGCCGGCACGGTAGTTGGCCTCGCCCTGCCAGTAGCGGGAGAGCTGGTTGAACCTGTCGGTGCGGGGGATATAATAGGCCGTGGCCCGGAAGAAGGGAATGGCGTCGCGGTATGAGCCGTTCGTGAACAGTTGCTCCCCGCGCAGGAAGTTCGCCTTGGTGTAATTGCCCAGCATGTCGGGCGTGAGCTCCTCGATGTTGTCGTAGGCTTCCACCGCCCCCGCATAATCGCGGTCCACCAGGGCCGCCAGGGCCATGTAGCCGTAGATCTGGTCCCCGCGGGCCTTGGTGGACCAGCGGGAGATGTAACGGGCAAAGCCCGAAGTGTCCTTGTTGAGGTCGAAAGCCAGCTTGGCGTAGTTGAACGCCGCATCCTCGGTGATCTCCGGGTCGAAGTCCACCACGGATGCGTCCCGGAAAGCCTGCATCGCGGACACCTGGTCGTGCGTGCGGAGATACGCGTTTGCGAGGTGGTAGTTGGCAACCTGCCCCAGGGAGTCCGAGCGGTCGGTCATCTTCGTGAAATTCTCGATCGCGCCGGCATAATCGTCCACGGAATACAGCACCGTGCCGGCATAGAAGTAGTCTTTGCGGTTCATCCCCTCGTGGGAGAGGTCTTCGTAGTACTCCCGGGCCTTTTCCTTGTCCCCGCGGATCAGGTAAGACTCCGAGATGATGCGGGCCAGGCGCTCCCGGCGGGGGGCCGGCACCTCGTCATAGATACGCTCGCCCTCGCGGATGGCATAATCGTAGTTGCCCTGGTTGAATTCGCAGTCAACGATGTAGAAGTCCGTCAGTTCCGTGAAGCGGGGATCCGCGGAAGCCTTCCAGAATTCCGCCTCGGCCTGTGCGAACAGCTTGTCTTCATAGAGCATCACGCCCGAGAAATACCGGGCGCTCGGGGTGTAGTCCGACTGCGGGAGCGACTCCAGCAGGGAGAAGAAACGGGCGGCTTCCGCGTAACGGCCCAGGGCAAAAGCCGAATAACCGCACTTGAAGACATATTCGGGCAGGTCCCCTTCCTGCAGGTCGTCCATCGACACGAAACCGAACTCGGTGGCCGCCTGGCGGTATTTTCGGGCGTCGAACAGGATCCTGCCATGCTCGAAATGGAGCTTCCCGGACAGGGTGGAGGCCGGGTAGCGGAGCCGGTAATCGTCAAAGAGCTCCGGGTAATCGTCCGTGCGCATCTTGATGGCGCACAGGACTTCATAGCCATCGGTCAGGGCATCGTCAGGCATCGATTCAAAAAGCGCCCGCGCTTGTTCGTACATTCCGTTCTCGTACAGACGGAACGCACGGCGCCAGGTCCCGGGACCCGCCATCGCCCCCGTCGACAGAATCGTGACCGCAAGCAGGGAGGTCACCCATGATTTCACTCGCATAAATATTCTTATTTCCAATCTGACAAATTTACTCATTTTTACGCTATATTTGTAGAGTGCATCTTTTTTTTTACCCGCATTATGGAAGAAAACAGCACTCCCCTCATTTCTTTCTCCGAGGCTGACATCCTGGGCGGAGACAATGTCGTCATCTACGGGCTTGACCTCGAAGTGTTTCCCGGCGAGATCGTGTACATCGTAGGCAAGGTCGGAAGCGGAAAGACCTCCATTTTCCGCACGGTCACGGCGGAGAACCGCCTGCACAGGGGCTCCGGCCGCGTCTGCGGCTACGACCTCCGCAACCTGCGCCGCAGGGATGTCCCGCAGTTGCGCCGCAGACTGGGCGTCGTGTTCCAGGATTTCCAGTTGCTGATGGACCGCAGCGTGGAGGCGAACCTCGCTTTCGTGCTCAAGGCCACCGGATGGAAAGACAGCGCCGCCATCGCCCGGCGGATCAATGAAGTGCTGGAAGCCGTGGGTATGACCACCAAGGCCCACAAGATGCCCCACCAGCTCTCCGGCGGCGAGCAGCAGCGCATCGCCATCGCCCGGGCCATCCTCAACGACCCTGCGCTGATCCTGGCCGATGAGCCTACCGGCAACCTCGACGACGAGACGGCGGAGGGCATCCTCCAGCTGCTGGGCCAGATCAACCGGGAGAAGGGCACGGCCATCGTGATGGTCACACACAACCGTTCCATCTGCACCCGCTATCCGGGCCGCATCTTCGAAACCCGGGACGAAGCCTGCCGGGAGATTACGGCATGACGGTCCGCCAGCGATACGAGGGAGTCCTCGGCTATTTCCGGGACAACGTCCCCGTAGCGGAGTCGGAACTGCATTTCGACTCCCCCTTCCAGCTGCTCGTGGCCGTGATGCTGTCGGCCCAGTGCACCGACAAGCGGGTAAACCAGACCACGCCCGCCCTTTTTGCCGCTTATCCCGACCCCGAGACGCTTGCAGCCGCGACATTCGAAGACGTCTTCGCGCTCATCCACTCCGTCTCCTACCCCAACAGCAAGGCCCGCCACCTGATCGGAATGGCCCAAAAACTGCTCGCCGACTTCGGCGGACAGGTCCCCTCCGGCATCGACGATCTGATGACCCTGCCGGGCGTGGGCCGCAAGACGGCCAATGTCGTCGCCTCCATCACCTGGGGCGAGCCGGTCATTGCCGTGGACACGCATGTGTTCCGCGTTTCGCGGCGCCTGGGGCTTTCCCGGGGCACGACGCCGCGCGCCGTGGAGCTCGACCTGGAGCGTCACATTCCCATGGAGCTCCGTCCCATCGCACACCACTGGCTGATCCTGCACGGGCGGTACGTGTGCAAGGCGCAAAAACCAAACTGCGCGAGCTGTCCGCTCACGCAGTGGTGCAAAGAATTCCAGGCTTGACCCCTATTTCTTCCTTCCGAGGATTCCGCCGAGGATGGACGTTGCCGCACCCAGCACACCTGCGCCGGAGCCGCTTCCGCCGCTCTTCAGGGACAGGATGATGTCGTTGAGGTCCACGTCGCCGTCACCGTCGCGGTCTCGGATGACATTGGAGAGCTTGCCCATGACCATGGGGATGAGGCCCATCAGGGCGTTGTTCGTGCCCGATCCGAGGTTGAGATTCTTCAGGATATTGGTCTTGAAAAGGTTGCCCGCCAGTTTGGTGACCGGGCTGGTGGCAGCGTTGGTCTTGCCGCTCAGCAGGGCGCTGATGACGTCCACGCCGCCGGGTTTGGCGACCGTCTGGGTAAGGCTGCCGAGCACGGAAGAGGACATGCCGTTGAGAATCTGGGACTGGGCGCCCGAAGGGATCTGGACGCCGCCGACAGCAGACTTGACCTGCTGCATGATAAGATCGCTGATAGATGCCATAATTATGTGTAGATTTGAGGTTTTCAGTCGCAGAACTGTTTCTTCAGGGCGGCGATCTTCGCATCGGCGTCCCCGCCCTTGGCCCCGAAGTAGAATTTGATCTTGGGCTCGGTGCCGGACGGACGCACGGACACGACGTCGCCCGCCTCGTCGAAGAACTGCAGGACGTTGGACGACGGCTGGCCCGTCTTCTCCGGCTCCAGATAGTCGATCACCTTCGTGACCGGCGAGCCGCAGAGTTCCTGCGGAGGGTTGGCGCGCAGGTCCACCATCATCTGCTGGATCTCCCGGGCGCCCGCGATGCCCTTGCGGACCACGGACACCAGGCCTTCCTTGCGGTAGCCGTATTCCCGGTAAATACGCTGCATCAGCTGATACAGGGTCAGGCCCTGCTCGGCCGCCCAGGCCGCGCATTCCGCCACCATCATCGCCGTGACCTGCGCGTCCTTGTCGCGGACGAACTCTCCGATGTTGAAACCGTAGCTCTCCTCGCCGCCGCAGATGAACTCGCCGCCTTCGGCTTCCTGGCGCTTGACCACCTCGGCGATGTACTTGAAGCCCGTGAGAACGTTGTACACCGGGACATTGAAACGCTTGCAGATGTCGGTGATCAGCTCCGTGGTCACGATGGTCTTCACGACATACTTGCCTTCGCCGAGCTTGTGGAGGTCGTTCCAGCGGTTGAGGATGTAGTAGGTCAGCATGGCGGCCGTCTGGTTGCCGTTGAACAGGACCATCTTGCCGTCATTGTCGCGCACGGCGATCCCGAGGCGGTCGGCATCCGGATCGGAAGCCATGACGAGGTCGGCTCCGGTCTCGTCCGCCTTGTCCAGGGCCATCTTCAGGGCGGCGGGCTCCTCCGGGTTCGGGGACACGACCGTCGGGAAATCACCGTCGGAGATGTCCTGATCGGGCACGTGGATGACGTTCCTGAAGCCTTTGCGCCGGAGGATTTCCGGGATCAGGCGGACGCCGCAGCCGTGCAGCGGGGTATAGACGATCTTCAGTCCGGCGTGCTTCTCGCACAGCTCCGGGCTGAGGCTCAGGGACAGCAGGTCCCGCAGATACAGTTCGTCCACGTCGGCCCCCATCGCCTCGATCTCTCCGCAACGCAGTCCCGCTTCAAACTTGACCATCTTCGGGTCGGTGATCCTGGCCACTTCCGCCACGATCTCCTTGTCCACCGGAGAGGTCACCTGACCGCCGTCGGACCAGCTCACCTTGTAGCCGTTGTATTCCTTGGGATTGTGGGAAGCCGTGATCATGACGCCGGCCACGGCGCCTTTCAGACGCACGGCATAGCTCATCTCGGGCGTCGGGCGGATGTTGTCGAAGATATATACGTGGATGCCGTTGGCGGACAGCACGTCCGCCGTGATGCGGGCGAACTCCTTGCTGTTGTTGCGGGAATCATAGGAGATGCAGACCTTCGGGTCGTCGCCTTCGCAGTGTGTAAGGATGTAGTTCGCGAGGCCCTGGGTCGCCATGCCCACCGTGTAGCGGTTCATGCGGTTGGTGCCCACGCCCATGATGCCGCGCAGGCCGCCGGTGCCGAACTCCAGGTTCTTGTAGAATGCGTCCTCGAAAGCGGCCGGATCGCCGTTGCGGAGCTGGATGATCTTGATTTTGGTCTCCTGGTCGAAGTCTCCGTCGAGCCAAGCCTGGGCCTTCAGTTCAAATTCTTTCATATGGTTTATATCGTTTCAGTATTTTCGCCGGCTTTGCTCCTGCAGCCGGTGTCCTCCCTGTCCCGCAGGGCGTCTCGCTTCGCTCGACCCCTCCCATCTGACGATGGGCCCCTCCCTCTTACGTGCCGAGGGTGGCAACGTCCCTGCCGGGACAGGGAGGACACCGGCTACAGATCAGCTGGGTAAATATAAGAAAAAAACGGGGAAAGTGTTACTTTTGCGGAAATGAAACGGAGTTTCGCGGATATTTTGGCCGGATTGGACGGCGACCGGGCGCGGAAGGTGGCCCGCAAGCTGCCCGAGTGGGCTTCTGTCGACGGCCTCGAGATTCCCTCCGCCCTCTCCCTGGAGCAGTGCTCCTCCACCGCCACCGCCCAGTACAAAGCCTCCCTCGTTTCCGCGTGCCGGACAGGCTGCTGCTGCGGCAAAACCGTGGCCACCCATGGCCCCGTAAATGGGAGGGGCCCGCTTCCGGAAGAAGTGGGAGGGATGAGCGAAGCGAAATTTTGCAGCAGCAGCCTGTCCGGCAAAGCGGAAGACGGGATGCTGGTTTTGGACCTGACCGGAGGACTGGGGGTGGACAGCTGGGCGTTTGCCCAGGTGGCGGAGCGGGTGGTGTATTACGAACGGGATGCGGAGCTGGCCGCGGCGGCAGATCGCAATTTCGCGCGGCTCGGCGCGACGGGCATCGAGGTCCGCTGCGAGACCGTGACACCCCGCACGGAGCTGCCGGAGGCGGACCTGATCTACGCCGATCCGGCCCGTCGCGATGCCGCCGGGCACAAGGTCTTCCTCCTGGAGGACTGCACCCCGGACATCCTGACCTTGCTGCCCATGCTCCTGCAGAAAGCCCCGGCGGTGCTCCTCAAACTGTCTCCGATGGCCGACCTCGCCATGCTCGCCGGACGGCTGGGACCCTCCCTGCGGGAGATCCACGTCGTCGAGCTCGACGGCGAAGTCAGGGAGCTGCTCTGCCTGCTGCTCCGCGACACCGCCCCGGCCGAACCCGAAATCATCGTGGCACGGCTTCCCGAAGCCGCTGCCGTTTCGCCGGAAGCAATCCTCCGTTTCCGCATGACCGACGAGCGGGAGGCAAGCGCGGTGTATGCCGAGGGCGTGCAGCCGGGCGACGTGCTCCTGGAGCCCTGCCCCGCCCTGCTCAAGGCCGGCGCGTTCCGCCTGCCCTGCGAGCGCTGGGGCCTGCGCAAACTCGCCCCTTCGACGCACCTTTACCTCCGACCTCCCGTCCCGGGCGCAAAAACGGTCTCCAGCGCTCCCGGCGAGCCGAAAAACAGCGTCCCGGGCGCAAATGAGGCCTCCAGCGCTCCCGGCATCCGCTTCTTCAAGGCCCGGCGCGTCCGGGAAGTGCTGCCTTTCGGTGCGGCCGCCTTCAAGCAGCTGAAGCAACGCTGTCCCCGCGCGGAGATCACCGCCCGCAACCTCCCGCTGGGCAGCGACGCCCTCCGCAAGAAAATGGGCATCGCCCCGGGGGGCGACACCCACATCTTCGGCTGCCGGCTCGCGGACGGCGGCGCCGTGCTGATCGTAAGCGAAAAAGCAGTCTAGGAACGCTGCACGTTACTTCTTGGCGTTGACGCAGCGGGATTTGATATAATCATAGACGAAGTCGAAATCCTCGTCCCGGACATAGACCTGGTTCTTGTCGAACAGCTGGTTGACCTTGATCAGGTGCAGCCGGCGGCG
>Ga0123328_1002767_pt1 | contig 15521 bp, 12 predicted proteins | sample BioC12SIPDNA_2_FD_89702 | JGI IMG/M metagenome (GOLD analysis project Ga0123328, IMG submission 89702) | Anaerobic biogas reactor microbial communites from Washington, USA - Biogas_R1_A C12 SIP DNA | ecosystem: Engineered > Bioreactor > Anaerobic > Unclassified | place: Washington, USA...
AGGAGATGATTCTCAATATCTTCGACTTCGGCGACCGGCAGGTGGGGCAGGTGATGACGCCGCGACGGAAGGTGCAGGCCATCCCCAGCGACATGCCGGTAGACGAGATCATGCGCTTTGTCGCCGCGAGCCGTAATAGCCGCTTCCCGGTCTTCGAGGGCGACCTGGACCATGTTATTGGCATCCTCCACCTGAAGGACCTGCTCTATCACCGCCTGCGCGGGGAAGGCGCTTTCGACCTGCGGCTGATCTTGCGCCCGGCCCCGGCCGTTCCCGAACAGCTCCCCGTCGAGACGCTCCTCGCCGCGTTCAAGCGGCAGCGCCTGCACATGGCTATCGTCGTGGACGAGTTTGGCGGCATGGCCGGTATCGTCACTCTGGAAGACCTGATCGAGGAAATCGTCGGCGAAGTCCGGGACGAGTTTGACGTGGAGAAGGAGCCTTTCACCCGGATCGAGCCGGGCACCATCGAAGTGGCGGGGAACTATCTGCTCGACGACCTGAGCGACCACGTCTACCTGGGCGACGAGGAGTCCCTGCCCGACGTGGAGACCGTGGGCGGCCTGATCGTCAGCGGGCTGGGCCGGCCTCCCCAGTTAGGCGACGAGCTGCTCTACGACGGCGACGTCCGCTTTACCGTGCTCGACGTAGACGGTCTGGCTGTGGCGCGAGCGCGGGTGAGCTTTCCTGTGGTCACCGAGAACGGCGACCACGGTTCCCGCCACACGCGGGCGGATAGCGCGACGTAGGGGCGGGTTTCAAACTCGCCTGTACAGACCGCCCGTACAGTCCCAGTCCCCCGTAAAAACCAGCCGGCGATAGCTCAGAGCGCGTAAACGTCGCCGAATTTCTGCGTCACGTAGGCGACAAACGGCGCGTGGCTGAGCGGCCGGCCCGTGGCCCGCACAACCAGCTCGCCGGGCGTGAACTTCCGGCCGTGCTGGTGGATGTTCTCGCCCAGCCAGGCCAGCAGGGTCGTCGTCTTGCCCTCGGCCAGCTCTGCCTCGATCTCCGGCTTCTCCCGGCAGGCGGCGGCGAAGAACTGCGCCGCGTACAGGTTGCCCAGGGCATAGGTGGGGAAGTAGCCGAAGCTCGGCCAGGTCCAGTGGATGTCCTGCAGCACGCCCTGCGTGTCGTCGGGGGGCACAATACCCAGCAGCTCGCGCATTTTGTCGTTCCACGCTGCCGGAAGGTCCGCCACGGCCAGCTCGCCGTTGCTCAGCGCCTGCTCCAGCTCGAACCGCAGGATGATGTGCAGGTTGTAGGTCAGCTCGTCCGCCTCCACGCGGATGAACGAAGGCTGGACCTTGTTGACGGCGAGGTAGAACGCCTCTGCGGTGTACTGCCCAAGCTGCGCGGGAAAAGCTTCCTGCAGGCGCGGGAAGTGGGCGCGCCACCAGCCCCGGCTGCGCCCGACGATATTCTCGAAGAGGCGAGATTGTGACTCGTGGATGCCCGACGAGGTGCCGCGCGCCAGCGGCGTGCGCGCCAGGTCGGGATGCGTGCCCTGCTCATAGATGGCGTGCCCGGCCTCGTGCATGACGCCCAGAATGGCCGGCGGCAGAAAGTCGGGATACCAGCGCCCGGTGATGCGCGCATCGTAGCGGGAAAAGCTGGTGGCGAAGGGATGCACGGCCGTGCCCATGTAGCCCCGGCCAAAATCGTAGCCCAGCGCCTCGGCGAGATAGCGGGCGACTTCCTTCTGGCGCTCCACGTCGTATGGCTGGTGGAGCAGGCTGTCGTCTACCGGCCGGCCCTGCTCCTGGATGGCCTGCAGCAGGGGGGCGGTCTCGGCCTTGACGGCGTCAAAGACAGCGCGGACCTCTGCCGTCGTCGTACCGCGCTCGTACCCTTCCAGCAGCGCGTCGTAGGGTTCCTCGTCGTAGCCGTAAAGCTCGGCTTTCTCACGGCCCAGGGCCACCATCTGTTCGAGCAGAGGCCGGAAGCTGGCGAAATCGTTGTTGGCCCGCGCCTCGCGCCAGACTACGTGCGCCCGCCCGCTGGTCTCGGCCTCGCGCCGGACGTAATCGTCCGTCAGCTTGCGCGTGCGGTCGTAATCGTAGGCCAGCCAGCGCACAAGACTGGCCTCGAAGCTCTCCTCCGGCAGCCCCTGCACCTCACTCGCCGCGCCGGCGATCAGCTCGCCCACTTCGTCGGCGACAAACATCTCGTGCAGCAGCCGGCGCACCGTGGTCATCTGCTGGATGCGGATCTCGTCCGCGGCCCGGGGCATGATGACCTCGCGGTCCCAGGCGAGGAGCTGGGCAGCGCGGTCGAGGTCGTGAAGCTGGTGAACTTTCTGGAGCAGGGCGCTGAACTCTGTAGACATCGTTTCTTTTCCTATGAATTAGACGGCGGCATTGGGTTCATCAGAGCGACGCGCCGCTCTCGTAGAGTGATTTTTCCAAATCTTGCTACATGCCGAGCATCATCCCGCCGATGATGGGCGCGAGCTGGGAGAGCGGCTCGCGGTAGGGCATGTCGAAAACCTCGATGAGCAGAAAGTCGAGGATGGCCCAGAGGCCAAAACAGCTCACGGCGATGAGCAGGATGGAAGCGGCAATCGCCAGGATAAGGCAGCCCTGGGCGCAGCTCAGGCTACCGGCCGGCAGCGTGCGGATCTTGGAAGCGCCGCCATCCGTACGGGTCACCCGTTCCGGCCCGCCGACGACCGTACCCTCGACAATCTCCTCGATAAAGGAGCGCCGGCCCACAATCGGCCGCCCGCTGCCCTGACAGCCATACGCCGAGCAGCGGTCGCCGTTCGCCCGCCAGCAGGCGACGTGGTGCCGCGCGGCGTCGTCCGGGCAGACGATGATTTCCTGCCCGTCGGCGAACGGTTCCTTGCAGAGGGCGCAGCTCTCTCCCAGGAAGGGAGAGTGCTCGTCGATCAGGATGGGTCGGATGGCCATATACGGATCGCGCGGAGCAGGTTTTCCCAGAGCAGGCGCCAGAAGCCGCCCCGCTGTGCTTCCTGCCGGCGCCGATGCTCCTCCCGCTTCAAGCGTTTCGTACGGCCATTAGGCGAGGGAATCGTGCGGACGGGCTGGCGGGCAATGTCGCGGTGGTCGATGACCAGAGCCGGTTCCAGGTCGTAGGCGCCATAGCGCCGCACCTCTGTGCCGCTGCAGCCCAGCACGGCGCAATGCCCTCCGTTGCGATGCCAGCAGGCATGATGATAGAGCGTCTCGCAGGCCGTGCAGTAGACAGGGGCCATGTCCGGCCGGTCTACGTTCTTTTCGACCGCCCCGGCGCAGATGGGACAGTTGAGGCTGAGCTTATTCGCCTCGGCAATATCGTCCTGCGTGATGCGCAGGACTCCGTCTCCGTCGTGCTCGTTCATCGTCTGCCTACCGACAGCTTCCTCAGACATATACGCCAATTTTAACATAAATCAGCCTCGGCGTAACGTCACTTCACCTCTTCCTCACCACCGGCGCAGACACTCACCAGGAAGACGCCGCCCACGAGGGCCAGGGGAAGTCGTAGGGCTGCACGGCCGTCTGTTTCCGGTCCCAGCAGAAGAAGCCGCTCCTGCGCGCCAGCGGGTCGAGCACCAGGGCGATGTGCCACTTCTGGGTGAAGAAGTTCTGGTGAATTAACAGGTCCATGCCGGACAGGAAGATACCGAAGCCCGGATGGGTGTGATACCAGCCGACGATAACCGCCTCTTCGTTCGGATAGCGCTCGTGCAGCCGGTCGGTCACGTAGCGCCAGCTCTCCGGCGTGTAGGTGACGCTGGCCCCGTGCATGCGCGTGTGCTTGGCAATGATCACGTCGCTGACGTGGACGACGTAGCGGCCGTCCGGCTGCTTCTCCGGCGGCGGGCCGATGAGCATGCCCGCCACCTCGCGGTCGAGGCTCGACAGGGCGTGGGCCTGCGCGTCGCGGAAGGCCGGCTCGTTGATCAGAATGTCCACCGCCGCAGGCGTCGGGTGGCCCAGCGGGCGGCGCAGGCCGGCAATGCGTATCTCGCGCGGCGGCGCTTCTGGTTCCGCGACCGCCGCTTCCGGCGGCAGCATTCCTGTGACGGCGACCTCCGCTTCGGAAGGCGGGGGCGGCGCCACGGCTGCAGGCGGCAGCTCACGTTCCGGCGGCGCCTCAGGGGTCGGCGCTTCGGCGACTCCGGTCTCGGCCTCAGCCTCAACCTCTGGCTCTGCCGCGTCGTCCGCGCCGGCAGGCGGCTCCGCGTCCGGCGGCTCGGGAGCGGCCGGCTCGGGTTCTGGCGTTTCTACCTCTTCAACTGCCAGCGGCTGTTCGGCGCCCGCCTGCATTGGACGGTCCTCTGGTTCGGCCGGTTCCTCCTGGCGCACGACGGAGCCTTCCTGGTCCAGCAGCTTGATAGACAGCTCGATCTCGTCTTCTTCGACCAGCTCGCCCAGCGGCTGCTCCCGGTAAGCCGCCCAGATCTCTGCCTCCAGCGAGTCGGCGTAGGCGGCCAGCTCGGCCAGCGTGCATTCGTGCAGCGGGCGGGGCTCGCCGCCGCTCACGGGCACCAGGTCGGGCGGCAGCAGCGTCAGCGTGAGTGTCGCCCGCTCGCCGCTGCCGGGCAGGGTGATGGTTATGATGGCAGCGTAACCCGGGTCATTGGCAGACGTCATCGACAATATTCCAGAGTGATGGTTGGCTCAGCGGGCGAGCGCAAAACGAATGGTGCAGGTAGCGGCGCCCGGAAGCGGCGTACCCTGCCGGCTGAGCGGTTGCAGGAGCAGCTCGTACTCGCCCGCGACGTACTCCGTCGTGTCCCAGGCCAGCAGCGGGCGCAGGGAGGTCGCCCGCCGCACCGTGTCCATCTCGAACCAGCTATCGCCGCCCACCGGGCGCAGCGCAATCGTATAGCGGCGCGCATCGGGCAGGTTGGCGACTCCGGCAATGGCGACCTGCTCGCCGTCGCCCACGTCCAGCGTGGTCCCCGCTACCGGCGCGTAGAGCCGCACGTCCGGGTCCGGGCAGCTGGCGACGCCGCTGTTCTCAGCCAGCGCCAGCCGTTCGTCGAGCAGGGGCAGCGCCGCCGCCTGCAGCGCCTGGTTCTGCCGGTAGAGCGGCAGCACGCCCAGGGCGAGGAACAGGAGCGAAACCAGGAGGACGGCTGCCGCCGCACTCAGCGCCAGCCAGGGGCCCAGAGCGGGCCAGGCGGGTACGGCCGTGCTCACGCGGCTGTGCTGGGCGAGATGTTCTTCGTAAGTCTCGGACCACACGGCGCCGCGCACCAGCCGCCAGGGGAAGACAGGACCGTCGTCGCCGTTGCGCCCCATCTCGTAGAAGCCCGAAAGCGGCGTCACCTCACGGCCGTGCCAGCCGAAGAAGCCGGCTTCCTTCCGGATCGGGTCCACGACGAGGGCCACGTGCCAGGGCATGACGAATGCCGCCGACTGCACGACCACGTCGTCGGCCGAGAAGAAGACGCCGAGGCCGGGGTGGGTGTGGAACCAGCCGACGATCTGCAGCGCCGGGTGCTGCGCGTCGCGCTCCCGGTTTACGTGGGCCCAGGCGTCGGCGTTAAAGGTGAAATGGTATGGTCCCCGGTCCTCGCTGGGCGCCGGCAGGGCGGCGGACACTTCCACGTAGCGCTGCCCGCCATGCTCGTAAGCGTGCCCGAGGAGCACGCCGCCCAGCTCGCTGGCCATCTGGCTGTGGCTGTGCGCGCGGATCTGCTCCAGCGCCGCCGGCGCGATGAGAATGCGTACCTCGTGCGCGGCCGGTTCTGGGCCGTGGCGGTGGTAGCTACCTTCGTGCAGCGGTGGCTCGCGCACCGGCAGCGCCGGCTGCTCAGAGTATGCGGATACCGAACTCATCGGAATCCTCATCCTCTTCCAGCTCGTCGATGCCGATGACGATGCGATCCGTCAGCGACTCGCCCTTCAGCGGGCGGTCGTCGATCGGGAAGAGGTGGCGGTTGCGGCTGGCCCAGGCTGCCGCTTTGGAGTTCATCGGGTCGCTGGGGTCGAGGTTCTTGTACTGGATCATCTCACCCAGCGATAGCAGTAGCTCGTCCAGGGTCTTGGCCGGCCACCAGGCGCCGATGCAGACGGCGCCCGTCACGTGGATGTTCGGGTGGAAGATGGGCGTGACCCACTTGAGCTGCGGCTGCTTCAGCGGGTATTCCGCGTGCAGATAGATCCGCACTTCGTGATTTTCGCGGTAGACAGGCTGCCCATAGGCGTTGAGACGCTCCACCCCCTTGCAGGTGAAGCGGATCAGGTAGCGCTCCGGCGGGTCCGCTTCGGTGGCCACGACCTGAATCAGGTTGCTGCGGTCCTCCAGCTCTTTGACGCGCTTATAGTCGTTGCGCAACCGGGTCTCGCGAATGTCAAATGACATGGTCTATTCCTTGGTCAGGCTTTAGGGCGGGTTTCCTGCCCGCCCTGGCGTACATCCTGATAACGGCTAAAAGCCGGCATGACCATTGCCGGGCAGCAGGTCCGAAGCTGCCGTCTGCTGGCCATGCCGGCAATGTATGACAAGAACGCTATCTCTCAGCCGGCGGTCACTTCCGGGAAGAGGCTGAGGATGTCGTCCACGGCCACGCCCGCGTCGGCCAGAGATTCATCCTCGCCCAGCCGCTTGCCCGAAGCGCGGTGGTCGAGGCGGTAGGTGATGGGGTTGGCGCCCTGTGTCGTGGGCAGGCCCATCTTGCTCACCAGCGCCGGAATGAGGCGGCGCATCGGCACGTCCGCCGGCAGCTCCACTGGGGTTTTCTTCGAGCCGGTAGGATCGTAAACGATAACTTTAATGCTTGCCATCTGTAAGAGCCTCCATTGTTCACACTGAGCGCCTGGCGCCCATTCACTAATCTGTACGCAGGACTGCCGCCAGGGTTGCGGCCCGTCCGGCGCGCCTACGCAAAGGATAAGAAGCTATCGCGGTCGCCGGTCATCTCCAGGTAGAGACGCTCCTGGCCGTTGCGCGCGCGGATGATGCTCAGCGGCGCCACGTCGAACTCTGCCAGCGTGCGGTCGAGATAATCTTCTTCGCCGGTGATGCGGTGCGTGAGGATCATCTCGCGCCGCTCGCCGCAGTTCGGGCAGGTCGCCGCGGTCTCATACAGCCGGGCCATCTTCTTGAAGACAGGCTCGACCTGCCCGCAGGCGCTGCACTCCATCGCCACGACCACTTCGCCGTCGAACTCCAGCAGGGCTTCGCTGCCCAGCCGCTCGCGGGCCACCGCCAGCAGCTCGGCCAGCGTCGTGCCCGAATGGACCTCCGGTAGCTCGACAATATTCTCCAGCCGGCTGTGGCTCATGCAAAAATCTTTAACCGGATACTCGGTGTTGTAGATGTCGTTGGTCAGCCCGTTGATCAGCAGCGCCTTGCCGGGGTCCACCTCCAGACCGTGGATGAGCTTCAGCGCCTCCTGGGTCTGGAAGGCGGCGACGATGCTGGCGCTGGTCGGCGTCGTCGGCACCTTGCCCTGCAGCAGGTTCTGCCGGGCGAGCAGCGGGCAGGAATAGCGCAGGTTGATCGCCTGGTAGTCGGCGTCGCTGAGGGTGCATTCGTAGCAGGCGCCCCGGCCGGGCCAGAAGACGCGCACGATGCCCATCAGCTCCTGGATGGCGCCGTCCACCCAGGGACGACCCACTGCCCACGATGCGCGGTTGATGCTCAGGCGCGCCTCGCGATTGTCCAGGCAGCCGACGATGGCGTCCACGTGGCGGTAAACGCCCAGCCCCAGGTCGTAGTTGATGTCGCCGTGCCAGGCCTTCACCTTCACGTCGGGGTTGAGCGCCTTCACGCCCTCGGCGGCGGCATCGACCTTGCGCCTCCCGCGATCTTCCGCGCGGAAGAGCACGGAGCGGCTGAGGTTGGAATCTTCAATCGTGTCAAAGTCGGCGATCAGCAGGTTGCCGATGCCCATCAGCGCCAGGTTCTTGAGCACTTCGTTGCCGAGCGCGCCGGCGCCGACGACCAGCACCGTCGCGTTGCGCACCACCTCCTGCTGCCACCAGCTGATGTAGCCAAAGGTGTGGTAACGGTCGGTATCCGGATCGGTGATGACAAGTAGTTCTTGTTCTTGCATATCTTCCATCGTTCTATCGTCCGCGCAACCGGGCGCCCGGCGCGCTGATGAAGTTCTGCGTGGCGACGAGCGCGCCATCCGGGTTGTAGGCAATGCCGATGCCCACATGGGTCCATATCGGGTTCAGCAGGTTGCCCCGGTGGTTGGTCAGGCTGCGCGGCTGGTTCATAAAAGCGTTGTGTATCTCGACCACGGCGCGGCTGCCGCGGGCGGCCTCGCCGTAGACGATACCGATGTTCTCGCCGCAGGCCACGTAGCCGATGCGCGCCCGGTCCAGCCGTTGCGCTGCCGTTATGCCTTCCGGCGAAACGTGCGCGACGTACTGGCGGCGCAGCATGTCGGCCGAGTGCTGGCGAGAGGCCGCCGCCAGCCCATCGTGCCAGACCAGCTCGGCCGTTCCCACCCAGCTCGGCAGGTGCTGCCGGCGCGTCTCGTTGACCAGGCGGAACATCAGCCGCTCAAACTCGGCGATGTCCGGCTCGGCCTGCGGCTTCGGCCCTGCCGGCGCCAGATCGGCCGGGGTGATGACCAGCGGCGCGCCAACGGCGGCGTCGGGCCTGATCTCTGGCGCCAGGTCTGCCGGCGTGATCGTGATGACGTCGGGGGCCGGCGGCCGGCTGCGCGTCAGCCGCGTGGCGCGCTCGATGTCTTCCTCGCTGAGCTGGAGCCATTCGTCCATCGGCTCGTCCTGTTTCTGGTTGTCTGGCTGCCGCTTCTGCTCGCTCATCCGGCGGGCTGGCTGCGGTGGTAGAAGGGCAGGGTGAAGCGCGTTCGGTCGGCGTTCAGGGTGATCGCCTTGCGCTCGACTTCGCCGCCCAGGTCGCGCGGCCAGGTGACGTCCACGTCGTAGGTCAGCCCTTCGTGCAGGCGCACCGGCAGCTCGGCGACGAAATTACCCTGCCGGTCGGTGGTGCCGGCGACAAAGCTGCGGATACCCTTGCAGCTCACGCGCACCTGCAGCCCGTAAAGCCCCGGCCCGTCCGGATATTCCTGGACGACGACGTGCAGCTTCGTCGTCTTCAGCTCCTCATTGCCGAACATCTGCCGCAGCGCCACGGTCAGGCCGGGCCGCGAGCTGGCCGAGGAGGCCGGCATGAGCACGCCAGAAGCCGGCACCGGGCTGGGCGGCGAAGTCGGCTCCACCTGCTCGCGCGAAATGGTGATGGGCGGCATGCGTTCTGGCTGGCGCTCCGGCGGCAGCTCTTCTTCAGAGATGGTCAGCGGCTCGCCGCGCTGGGGCGGAACGGGCTCTGGTTCGCTGTCGGGATCGATGCGCAGCGTCTCGCGGGCCACCTCGGGATAGCGGACCGGCACAGGCGGGCGAAAGTGCGGCGGCAGAGGGGCGATGGGCGTGTTATCCGCCATCTCACTCAGACCGGCAGCCTGCCGGGGACGGTAAGCCAGCTGGCGGGCCAGCTTGTCGCGCTCCGTCGCGCCCCGCTGGACCTGACGGCGCATGTAGTGTGCGGCGCGGGCCAGGATCTGCCCGGCCGGGCTGTAGCGCTCCGGCGGCAGGTCGGGGTCGAACTGGTAGAGCGGGTACTGGCGCTGCCAGGAAAAAGCCGCCACCACCAGCGCCGCCCACTCGGCCGGGCGGGCGGCGGCCGACGCTGCGCCGAACGCGGCGAGGCCCTCCAGCGCTTCGAGGTCAACCAGCCCGGCGTCGCCCAGCAGGTCGTAGAGGGCGACGCGCTGCGCGGGCGGCTGTTCCAGCAGGCCCGCGAAGTCGCGCAGCACAGGGTCGCCGGCCACGTCGGCCGAGCGCAGCAGCGCCCGCGCGCGCGATTCGGTGAAGGCAGGCGGCGGCTCTTCGGCGCTGGCGTTCAGGTCGGCGACGAGGAAAGCCGCCAGCTGTTCGGCAAAGAGGGGCAGCCGGTCGTCCGGTAATGATTGGATCAGCTGTAGAGCCTTATCTTGCGTCATACGCGTGCTCCTAACGAGAAAAAAAGGTCGTCTCTTGTTGCTGCGCAAAACAGTCCAGCGCGGGCTCCTGAGCGGGCGCGTCCAGAAAGACGGTCACGATCTCCCGGGCGCAGGCTCGCGCACTCAGCACACCGTGACTGGCGCCGGGAAACGCATAGAAGTAGGCGGTGTCCAGCGTCGCGGCCACCTGTTCGCCCCAGTGCGGAGGCGTGATCGGGTCAAACTCGCCGGCCAGGATAAGCGTCGGAATCGCACTGCGAACGGGCTCGTTCTCCAGAGCGGGAGCGGGGGCGACCTGCCAGATGGCGCACTGGTCGGCCTCGGCGGCAAGGAAGCTCGCCGCAGCCGCCTGCAGGCGCGGGTGGAGGGTGTCTGTGACCAGCACCATGTTGCTCAACCCATACTCCTCGCGACACATCACCGCCGCACTCGCACCTTCGCTGTAGCCGTCGGCGATAAAGGCGTAGGCGTAGATCAGGTCGAGCCAGTTCGTCACGATTCCGCTCTCCAGCTCGGCAATGTAGCGCGGCAGATACGGTATAGTCTCACCTGAATAGAGAGCCCAGTGTAAGATATTGATCAGCGAGTCGCCGTCCACCGCCACGTCGTAGAGCTGGCCGTCTCCCCGGTACTGCAACTGCACGGTTAGCGGCTGGGCGTCAAGCCTATCCACCAGCGCATAGAAGCGATTTTCCAGATCGGGGAACGCCACCGCACAGTGCGCGTCAGCCGCACAATGGCTGAACAGGAGACTGAAGGCACGCGCGCGGTGCGTGTGCAGGGTCGCGAACATGTCTACTTCGAGCGGCACCGTCGAATCGAGGGTCGCGCTGCGCACCGCGTGCGGGTAGTCGCGCATCGCCGTCAGTGCCAGCCGCGAGCCATAGGACACGCCGTAGAGATTGACCTGATCGTAGCCAAGGGCGAGGCGCAGGTCGTTAATGTCGGCGGCGCTCTCGGCGCTGTTGTACTGTGTCAGGTCGATGCCGGCGGCGGTTAGCCTCTGGTAGCATGTCGTGTGAGCGGCTTCGGCAGCCTCACGGCGCACTTCCGGCGGCTGCACCTGGCCCAGCAACGGATAGACGGCTGCCGCTACCTCCGGGCAATCGAGCGAGGGCTGGGAAAGCCCCATGCCGCGCTGGTCGAAGACAATCAGGTCGCGATTTGCCAGCGCCTCGCCGAAGTTATTGGCCACCCAGGGCGTGCTGATGACGGCCTGCGCGCCAGGACCGCCGTGCAAAAAGACGATCGGGTTACTCTCCGGTGTATTGCCGGCGGCATGGACGATGGCGACGGCAAGCTGGAGCTGCCGGCCTCCGGCGGCGCGCCTGTTCTCAGGTACAGTCAGATAGCCGCACGTGACCGCACGCTCGCCCAGTTGAAACGGGCATTCGCCTTCCGTGAAGGTCGCTGCCGTCGTTTCCGGCGTGGGGGTCGGCGGCAGCAGCGTGGGGGTGGGCGCCTGCTGGCGCTCGGCAGGGGACGTGGCGCTGCCGGCTACCGGGGGCGCCGCCAGAGGGGCAAGCGCGCTCGTAGGGCCGGGAGCGGCCTCCGGCTGCTCGGCGCAGGCGACCAGAACGATCGCCACGACGACCGCCAGTACGCCATTATCGGCTATCCGGTTGGCTGAACGCATCTTCGTCATCGGCGCCAATCCCGCGCAAAGGGGGCGATCTCAGATCGAAACCGCCCCCAGGGGCAATCAGTGATCTAGCCTGCCAGGCTGCTTTCCAGCCGATGCAGACCTTCCCAGGTACGCATCAGCTCTTCGATGTCGGAGACAGATTCCAGGTCGATCTCCATCGCCTTGCGCAGCTCCTCGTCGTGCAGCTTGCGGTCGTGCTGGCGCAGCATCGGCTTCACCAGATGGTTGTTGAAGTCGCGCTCGGCGCGCGTCGCTTCCAGCCAGAAGAGGCGGCGCAGGCGCGGCAGCAGGTTATCGTCGCCGAACAGGTCCTGCACAATCTGGCCGAAGATCTCGTTGGTCTTGACGGCGATATTGTCCAGCCGGTCGGCGTAGCTCGGCTCCAGCTCCGCCAGAGACATCGGCTGTTCGGGCGTCTCGCCGGGGAAGCTGATGTCCAGGTCGGGCATAGCGACGGGCTCGTCGAGAATGTTGATGGCAATCTCGTCCTCGGCGGGCTGCTGCTCCGGCGCGGCGGCTGGCTGGGCCGCCTGCCGGGCCCGCCCGCGCAGCTCCTGCTGTACCGCCTCGGCGCCGTGCAGGATGGCGTCCAGCACGCGGTCGTTGTCAGGCAGGGCTAGCTGTTCTTCGCTCTGCTGCAGCCGGACGTGAATGGAGCGCTCGGGCTGCACCAGCTCGTACATCGTCGCCTGGCGGCAGACCTGGCGGAAGTTCTCCGTCACCCGGCCGACCAATTGGTGGTAAGCCCCTTCCAAGCTCAGCGTCTCGCCGGGCACGTCGGGCAGGGTGTAGCTGTACTCCTGCCCGTAGCTGGCGCGCTCCAGGCGGGCCAGGATGTCGTGGGCCTCCAGCGTGCGCTGCAGCTCCGCGGCGATGACGTCGGCGACCTCCGGCATGAAGTTGGAGACTGCTTCCTGCATGACCAGCTCAACCTGATAGAGGATGCGCTTGATGGGCACTTCGATGCCGCTGGTGCCCCAGACGAGGCTGTCGTAGGTCACGTCGCGGTCGTCCCAATACTCGGTGCCGTAGCTCTCCAGAAGCGTCTCGATCTCGCGCCGCACGGTGTCCTGGACCATGTCCCTGACGCCGTTGATAGTGGGCCGCAGCAGCGCGCGGAAGCGTTCGTCGTTGTTCGTCCGCTGGCTCAGCTCCAGAAGCGCGTTATGGAAGGCGCGGGGAAGCTCCTTCTGCTGGCGGATGAGCACGTTCTCGTAGCGGCGCTCCTGCATCGCCTCCCAGCTCGTGGAGAAGGGCGGGTGGACGCCGCGCGCGGCAAGCTGTTTCTCATAGTAGAAACGCAGCGATTGCAGGGCGTTGCGCACGCGGGTGCTGGCCTCGCGAAGCTGGCTGCGCACCCGGTCGTTACGGATAAAGTTGATCAGGCTCTCGCGCAGGAGCGGCACCTCGCTCAGCTCCAGCAGCGCCGCCTTGGTGTCCGGGTCGAGCGGGTCGTCGAGGTTCAGCCCGCTGCCGCCAATGGCGCGTAGCTGGTCGGCGAACGCCTTCAAGATGCGCTCGGTTTCGCCCTCGAACTCGCCGGGGGCGTGCTCCGGGTCTTCCACAAACAGGGCGGACGGGGCCATGACCAGGAAGTAGGGGCGGTTGTGACCGCGATCCGCGTAGCGCTCCCAGTAGTTGGGGGCGATGTAGCGGGTCACTTCCTTCACTTCCAGCTCCGCCTGCGGCAGCCCGGAATTGAGCCGGTCGAAGGCCTGGCGCACGTTGGCGCCGTTGACGACGAGGAAAATCTTGGAAGCGGCCTCGTCCAGATCGCTGCCGCTGAGGCTGTGCAGGCGGTTCTCCTTGATCCAGTTCACCGCCGAGAGGGACTTCATCTCGTCCACGCGCTGGCGCCCGGCGTCAGTGACCAGGACGATCATTGCGTCCTCGCGCTTCATCTCCTCCAGGGTGATCGTCTCGTGCAGCTTCATCCCGGCGCCCAGGCCCGGCACGTCCACGATGCGCAGATGGCCGTCCATCAGCAGGTTCGGCTGCCCGGCGCGCGGGTGGATGCGGAACGTGGCCGAGCGCACGAGGCGGATCTGCCGCTGGTTCTTGTTGCCCTTGAAGCCGTCTTCACGCAGATGTAGCAGCGATTGCTCGTCGTCCAGGGGCAGGGTCTGCGGCGGGGGCGGCCCGTTCTGGAACATATCCTCGTGCACCTCATAGGTGTCGATGCAATCGATGAGAATTTCCAGGTATTCGTCGCGCTCTGTCTTGGCGTTGTCGCGCCCCTCTTCCATGATCGCCGCGATGTCGGCGCGGGCCTGCTCCCGCTCCGCCTGGTTGGTGATGTCGAAGGATTCCATCTCGCTGAGCTGGCAGAGACGGCGCACCCGGGTGGCAAATTCGTCGCGGTTCCAGAAGCTCAACGTCAGCGACTCCGGCTCGTCTTTCTCCGCCTGCTCTATGTAGACGATGGTGCCCGTTACGGCGGTCACCGCGCCCGTAGGCAGGAGGTTGCGGCCCAGCAGGGCGTTGATCAGCGTGCTCTTGCCCACGCCGGTTCCGCCGAAGAAGACCAGCGTATAGGTGCGCTGGTCGAGAATCTTCTCCGCTTCGGCGATGCTGTACTGCGCTTCGGGGACGGCCCGGATCAGATAGTCGCGGGTGCTGTCGATAGTCTGCTGCAGGGCCAGCCACTGCTCCACCTGCGGCTCGCTGATGTAGGGGAGAGACTGCAAGGACTGTCGCAACTCTTCGTAGCGGTCTTTTGGCTTTGTGGTCATGTCCATCATCCTCAAAACAACCTGTTCCTTTCTTACTCATGGCCGCGGCCCGTGGCAACGCGCTGGACGCGGACGGGGTCTACTGACACCCAATACGCGATTCGGCGTCAGGAGTTGCGCGGGCCGATCTGGTTCTCTATTTTACCACACCGGCCTACAACCGCTGCGCTTCGCGCGCGTAGAGGATGGTGGTACACTTCGATTACACACTTTTTCCTAACAGACTGGAGCAAAAGATGCGCATAATCCTCTATCTGGGCAAAGGCGGTGTCGGCAAGACGACGGTTGCCGCGGCGACGGCGCTGCGCAGCGCCGAGCTGGGCTACCGCACCCTCGTCGCCAGCACCGACATTGCTCACAGCCTCGCCGATTCCCTGGACACGCCCCTCAGCGATAAGCCTGTCGAGGTCGCCGAGAACCTCTGGGCCCAGGAAATCAGCGTGGTCGCCGACATCTACAACTACTGGGACACCCTGCAGGAGTTCGCCTCGGGCATTATCGCCGGGCAGGGCATCAACCGCGTCGTCGCCGACGAGCTTTCCGCTTTTCCCGGCATGGACGAGATCGTCAGCCTGCTGCACATCAACAAGCAGGCCAAAGAGCGCAACTTCGACCGCCTGATCATCGACGCCGCCCCCACAGGCGAGACGATCCGCCTGCTGACCATGCCCGATACCTTCCGCTGGTACGCCGGCCATCTGGCCCGGCTGGAGCGCGGCGTCATCTCCCTCTTGCGTCCCTTTGCCGGCCGCCTGCTGCAGGCCCCGGCCGAAGTCATGGAGGCGCTGCGCCGGCTGGACGAGGCAACGGCCGAGCTGCGGGCCACCCTCAGCGATCCCGAGGTGAGCAGCTACCGCGTCGTCGTCCAGCCCGAAAGAATGGTCCTGCGCGAGGCGGAACGGGCCATCAGCTACCTCGGCCTTTTCAACTACCCTGTCGATAGTGTGATTATCAACCGCATCCTGCCCGAGCAGGGTATGGGCGAGTTCTACGAGAGCCGGCGGCAGGTTCAGCAGAAGTACATGGAGATCATCGAAGCGACTTTCAAACCGCTTCCTCTCTGGACCGTTCCCTACTATTCCTACGAGGTCGTCGGGCTGCAGGCGCTGCACCAATTGGCGCTCGACTGCTTTGGCGACGAAGACCCCGGACAGATATTCTACAGAGGGGTCGTGCAGGAAGTGGTCGAAGGCGAGAACGATAC
>Ga0123328_1002768_pt1 | contig 15515 bp, 9 predicted proteins | sample BioC12SIPDNA_2_FD_89702 | JGI IMG/M metagenome (GOLD analysis project Ga0123328, IMG submission 89702) | Anaerobic biogas reactor microbial communites from Washington, USA - Biogas_R1_A C12 SIP DNA | ecosystem: Engineered > Bioreactor > Anaerobic > Unclassified | place: Washington, USA...
ACTCGTTGATAGCTTCAGGATGAACAAGTCCATAACCAAACTCATCATAGATATCCTGGACATCTATGATCATAACCTCCAGATTACCCCCTGAAGGGGTTTCCCTATGATCGGCCAACTTTTGAGCTTCACTTAAAAAAACGTTGTGCGAGATGATAAGATAATCCGCTTGATTTGTGGGTAATTGCAAATTTGAAGGGGATCGTTCAACAATGTCTTTAGCAAGTATTGTCTCTATCGTCGATGAAGAAGCTGCCCAATAGTCCTTTCGAGTAATAATTTCATCCTCAAAAGTTAACGAATATCCAGGTCCATCAGGTTCAATGGATAAGCTTGTCGGGTCAAATTCAACAACATTACTCGGGTCGCTTACATCAAATAACATTAAACCATCAGTTGTAAATCCGGTAATTGGAAACCGCCAGGTTCCAGGGATGTCATAAGAAAAAACAAGTTCTCCTTTGGCAGGATCCACAGCAAATTCGCTGGGAAAACTGATCTCGATCCAATCAACAAGGACGAGATCTATCGTAACACCAGTATCATTAGGTAAGTAGAGTTCCACCGTATTTTCACCGGGAACGAGGATCGAAGCATCAAATACCTCATTAACCTGATGCCAGGTTAATCCATCCCACTCTGCCTCTGCGACATCTACACCATTGACTCGAATGATCATGTGATGATCCGGGTTTAAAGAGTGATCTAAACTACCAAAGATAGCTGCTTTGAGGTTTGCCACTCCTGTATGCGGTGACATAACTTGAAATTGTTTGGACCATGAAAGCGGATTGCTGCTGGTAGCATATAAAGAAGCCCAATAGAATCGTTCAAAATCGTCCGCTCCTGGCAAGACACTCCTGTAATAATGGTTTTCTTCAAGATGATTCTGGGATTCATAATACAATGGCGTATCACCAATACCAGGCGTTCCGTCGCGTATGACTGAACGTTTGCCAACCTGGTGACCAAAGGTCAGCCAATAAACATTTTCGTCAGAATATTTGTTTTGGACTGCTTCCCCGTAAAAGATTATTGCATCTTCGGGGTTAAAAAAAGTGTCTTCTTCCCCTTCGACTTTGATCGCTATTTCTTCTCCCCGGGAGTAGAGTTGAAATGTCCTTGGATCTATTGTATCAACAGGTAAGCCAGCCAATTGTAATTCGACATAAGTCAGTTTGAAGAAACCGTCCTTTTTTACCAAGACTTTGTATGCATCGTCAGGAGGTGACCAACGTCCGATCGTATCTTCTGAAATATTTGATAGATTGACATCTTCGCTTGGGTTATCAACAACAAAAGGCAGATTACTACGCCATTCTGCAGCCTCCTGGTAATTCAGCAACAGCGTTCGGTAAAAATCCTCATAGTCCATGGATTCTTCCAGGTTTGTTTGTAATGATACCTTAGCAGTACCTGTAAAATGAATGCTGATTACTAACGATTCATAGATGGTCAGACTCTGATTTAATGGATTATATTGAATCGGATGGACACTAATCCCTGCAATCCGTTGATTCCTGGATACACCATCGTTTGTAATTTCAGCTAATCTATCCGGAAATGGCGTGCTAGACTCATAGAATTCTGGGTATTTCTCATATTCAAAAGAGTAAATTGGTTCACCCACTGTTGTTTCAGATAAGCTAATCGTCATTTTTTGTGTCGGTTCTGGGATAATCGGGTTCGAAAGATCGACAACATGAGATATCCCAGGAATGACGTTGACGGAAATATCTACACCAAAAGGCACGCCAATGGTTTGGGTTAAATATGGGAGTTGAGGCGCGCCAGGTGTATTCAGTCTATCCCAACCCGGTAAATGAACAGAACTAAATGTCTGTCCTTCTTCCTCAATTGTCTTTAAAGAGATTAACTCCCATGGTACCAACACTTCAAAAGTAACTCCTTCGATGGACGAGGATTGTAAAGTAACAGGACCTGGGATTTCTGCTTGAGCCTTGACATCTGGTTGCAAGTTGTTAACAAAGAGGCTCAAACATATTGTGGCAATAAATAACCATCTGATTTTCACATTCATTTCAAATCTCCTGAATACTAAATTTCAAAATTTCTGCAAAAAGTAAACTTTACGGCATCTAAAGGTCTGCTAGAATATCAGATCCCAATTCATAATGATATTGATGGAGTGATACTTTCTCACATAATAAGGCTAAACGTTCCAGAATTAATGGCATCTTCTCTGATAAATAGTAAGGGATAAAAGCCGTCTGTAGTAGAAATTCCATCGCCTTTGCTGATGGAATCTCAGTGACACCTAATTTGCCCTCTCTTTCCAAAAAGAATACTTTCCTTAATGGAACGCCATTTGGTGAACACATCTTATCGCGTTCGTGCCAGGGGGTGCCAAATATCCAAAATTCCCCATCCAGGTATCTGAGGATCACCTGGTCTTCACCCAGTATCTCAATATCGGCATCTTCCATAAGTTTTTCAGCGAGTGTAGATTTCCCGATACCAGACCGACCGACAAAACAATATCCTTCACCGTGATAAGCTGCCCCAGCCGCATGTAAAACCAGGTCTCCAAAAAGAGCCAACCAGTTAACCATGATACGAATATCAATGCTGGATAATGGATAAAATGGTTTTCCTTCCAAGTTTGAAAAATCACCGATTAGTTCTCCCTGTGTGAAGGTGGGATCAATCAAAACCCATTTTTCAGGAAATTGCCGAGGAGAGTGGAAAATCAGCTTCCCGTCGACTGTTTTCCACAAAGCCCAAATTTCCGTTTGGCATAAAGGAATACCCAAATTGCCATCTGGAATACAGGTATTTTGGGTAATACTGATAGATAAGGCTTTATTCCCCAATTGGTTCAGCGGAGAGTTGCGAGTATCTTCTACAAGAAATTTATCATAAATAAAAGGGGCAGCTAGATTTAAACCGCTGTCCCTTCCTTCAATATTAATTCTTAGATTGGCGATACTCAAAACCAATCTGTTTTTTAGCTTCATACTTTTAAAGACCAATATGTTTGATTAGCATAACTTCTAAATATTTGTTTAACAAAACAAGATTCCGATTAATGACAGAATAATCAATTTAAGGCGTCCCCCCAGGATCATAACAACCAGTCATTATTTGACAAGGAACGTCCCCAATTTTAGCGTCCATGCTTGTTGGACTTTGATTACATGCAGCCAATATCGCCGTTTTAATCTCCAGTTTGACCCGTTTTACTTCAGGTGTTGAATATTGTTTTTTAATCATAGCGCTCAATAACCTCCATTGTTTTTTCCTCATAAATTTTCTGGGCGTTCATACTCCTTTGTCGCCCGTACTCACACACAAATTTTACTACAGATTCATTATCATGAAATAAAGCTTGTGACCAGCCTGGACAATGTGCACAGAAGCTATTAGTGTTACAAGTTGTGCAAGGACTGGATCTTGTTCGCCTTAGCTTTCGCTGGTCACCCAGTTTTTCCCAGGCTTGTAATAAAGACATTTCCCGTAAACTAAAGGAGGGCGTTCGAACCATTGTACACAAGCTCATCCGACCCTGGCTGTCCAGATGAAATTATCTTAAACCTGCACCACATGAAAAAATCCGCTCGTCACGATTTTTTAATCCAGCTAAACGGTCCATTTCTTTTATGACCGCTTTCCGCCGTTTTTCATCCATCGTATCGAGACCCACCAATATTTTTATCGGTAACTGCACTTCCTGTGGGAAAGGACTGGTTCCATCAAGGCGCGGCCAAAGCAAACCGTCATAGCGGAAACCCACCTTATAATGCTCTGCCAAAGCAACCATTTCCTGCAGCTCATCCACATTAACGGTCGTCAATTCAGATTTTAATCCTAAATTTATGCCCTGATCCAAAATGCGTTCTATGCCTTGAATACATCTCGTAAACGAACCTGGCTGACGTGTAACCGCTTCATAAACCGGTTGTGATGCGCCATATAGAGAGATATCCACGCTGAAAGGTCGAATTTCCCCTAATAATTCTGCAATCTCTTGGGTGATCAGTGTGCCATTGGTAAATAGAATTACCAACAAGCCCTTCCTGCGAGCATAGGTATAGATTTCAGTAAAATCCGATCGCAAAAGTGCTTCGCCACCTGTCAGTGTCAGAAACAACATGCCTGCTTCAACCATTTGATTGATGATATCTTTAATTTCAGCGGTAGATAGTTCTCTTTTGCGAACTGATTCATTGTTGGCTGCTTCGTTAATAAAACAGTGTTGGCAGTTCAGGTTGCAGCGATTGGTGACTTCAAAAGTGGCACTGATCGGGAAGCGCTTTCCAGCCAGTGGAGCGACAAGAGATAAGCCCCATTCATCCATATCAATACTCTTAATGCTGTGACAAATCATGCCGACACCTGCTCAACTGCGCTGATAGACATCATCTCCTCTATAAATGACTCAAGATCAGTTTGAACGGTTTCTTGATCCACATCATACTCGTCCAAAACCGCCTGCTGCAATTCAACAACAGTACAAGGTTTCTCCAATTTTTCCCATAAGAAGGCGCCTAAATCGTTTAGGGTATAGATGCTGTCCATATTAACCACATTTTTATTGATCGGCACCAGTATCATTTCCTCGATAATTCTTCGGAAGATAAAATTGGCATTACGCATATAGCTCTGTTCGACAATTTTCATAAATCTACCATTTCATTTGCAAATCAACTCAATCGTGTAAGATTACCACTTGTGTATATTTTTTTTGAAGGTTTTAAAAACATATCAACTGAATTAAACCTTTGATCCTCTTAACGTGGATTAAAGACTACTATTATGACGAGCTCGGATTGCAGAATTCTTCTGGTTACCACAGTGTTAATTGTAGTTGAGCAGATTCCACAATCCGACCAGTCTATCCACGTTAATCCAGGTTTAGATTACATGACAAATTTTGTCCTTATTCTATGACCATATATGAAAGTGGACCATACAGGTTAGTTACAAAGGAGAAATCCACATCCTCCAGCCAGTAGAAATATTCAACATCAAATTTCACATCTGGATCGAGGTATGTATACACTGCTCCTGATGTGCTCCCAGGCGACTGGCTCGGAATTATGTCGCCGTTTAGTCTTTCCTTCAATCCTTCTATACCTTCTGCCCTGTAAACATTAAAACCAAGGTTTTCTTCTTCACTGGAGGTCTCCCAGGTAAGAAGAATGCCCTCTTCACTAGCTGTGGCCCCAAACGAGACAAAACATGCATAAGTAGAATCACAGGTTGCTGTGGTAGTGTTGTTGCTCAAATCTGTGTCCGTTGTTCCTGCTGTTACAGTTACAATATTGATCTTGGAACCTTCAGTAAGTGTAACGGGAATATCAATCTCCCATTTCGCTGCAGGGTCATCCTCATAATCTGGTAACGGGGTTAGAAGTTCGCAGGTGACCGTTTTCCCTGTAACAGTGCATGAGCCCTGTGTATTTGAACCGCCTGTATAGAACAATGTTGAAGTCCACCCTCGATTTTCATCATAAATTACACCTTCTGGTAAAGTGTCCACGATCTTAACCTGGCGAGATGAACCTGGGCCAGCGTTCGTGACAGTAATCTTGTAAAACTCATCGCCAGTAGCACCGTCAAAGTTTCGGCATTCCTTACCCACCGCTACATCCGCGGTAGGTGCATCAATCTCAGCCCACAAGCAGGCTGAATTGTTTGAGAATTCCTGGGTGATATATTCAGTTGATACTGAGGTTGAGTTGAAGGATTGATCACATTTTTGTCCATTGAGTCCTTCTGAAGTAAAACCTAATATGTTTACCGTATAATCGCCATCAGGGCAAGTGAAGGTGGCTGCCAGATCGGTTGGCTGAACCACGTTAACCCGATCCGGGCAGGGTTCGTCACCAGTCTCGCCATAATCACATTCACCCGCAGCATTTGAAGTCTCCTCCAAGAAAAATTGTGCATCAAATTCGAATTCGGATGAGGTTGTACCATCGTTACAAGTTACTGGCACGGTGATGGTCAATTCAACCGATTGAAAGTTGTTGTAGTCACCTTGGTCCCCATAAGCCCATGAATAAACGGGATTATTATAGTGCGTGAATGCCCCTAAATAAAAAGGCGTTCCTGCAACAGGAGTGATGGGACCGTCATTTCCATCAAACCCAAAACCGCTTTGATTATTAATAGATGTGTCTGAACAACGAACCTGAGTCCAATCTCCATCAACAAGTTCAGTCTCACGGCCGTAGACGACCAGATTTTCATCCGTGTCGTAGTCGGTTCCGCTCCAATCGGTTTGATCCCACCAAGAATCTAACCACCTTGATGTGCTCGTTCCGCCAGAAGCCCAGCGTGAGCATTCTGCGTCATCTTCCACATCTGCTTGGTAACCTTTGACCAACGCAACGGCATCATCACCGCTATAATCAAGAGCGTCGTCAGTTTGCTGCTCTGTAACGAAATCATAATTATCATCGGCAAGAATATAAGTATTGCCGTTTTGCAAGAGGTAACTATTCAAGGGAATTCTGGCAGAAGGCGTGGGAGATCCATCATCATAAATAAAAATCCAGTAATCGCTCATATCTATGCCGCCACCCGTGCCGTTGTATATTTCAATCACACGGCGTTCGTAAGGCCAAAAAATAAAGGTGCCAGCTTCATGATAGTATTCCGAAATGAACAATTCAGTGGGTGTACATCCTGCCACTGAGTGAGCACCCAGATAGGTTCTGGTGCCTTCGACATAGCCTGTCCACCCAGATAAATCTGAAGAACCTTCAGGATCTCCAGCACAAACACTCGCTTGCCTAACCAATGTGCGTTCTCGAGTTTGTAAATCACCGCCACCGTCCCAATACGATCCTGGATCAACATCGATCACTCCGACAACATCGAGGATCACACCATCCGATTCATAGGTATCGATTGTTCCCCAGATGCCGTCAACATTGCCGACACTGAAGGCATAAGCAATCCCGACAACCAACAGGGATAAACCGATTACACCGCCAATGATGTAAAAAAATCTCCTTTTCATTATTCATCTCCTCTATTCAAAAAGAACTTGTTGAATTTCACTATCCTTACCTCCCTAAGTGCCTTACAAATGAAGGCAAAGAATACACAAAAAGATTTGATTATTATAAATATAATATAACACCTGCAGCATCAACCGTCAATAGTGAGCGGTTTTTGAATTCGGCATCAAAAGCCTGACAACAATTCCAACTATTCTTTTGTTTTTTTATATTTCTCTCCTAACTACAAAAATTTCGTTATTTAGGTTTCCAAAATATCCTGTTTAAAACTACGAACCAATTCACATTAACGATCAGCAAATTTACTCTGGATACACAACAGTTGCCAATCAAGTTCTCTCTCACAATGGGTCAAAATAACCGCATGGATCAGGTTGAGAAAACCCTTCTCTTGCCGCACAGAAAGCCCATTCATTATCGATATTACCAATAAGATAAAAATTTTCTTCGATCCTCCATTTAAAAAAGCCGTCGGATGATGGGAGTGTGTAATCACCACTCACAAATGACTTATCTGTTTGGTAAGAACCTTCCAGGTTCATGCTTATCCCACCATTATCAAATACACCAATCACAGAATCTCCAGAAATGGTAACGGTCAGAGTTCCAGAGCGATAAGTGCCGTCAGACTGCGCCAGGTAAGCTATCCAGTCTCCCGCCCAGCCCGATAGCAGAGTGGGGGAGGGTGTAAGGGTTACGGTTGGAGTGTTACTAGGTTTGACTGTTGCTGTGGCTGAATTAGCCGGTTTTTTGCTCGGTGTGTTGGTGACTGCGGGCTGGTTTGGCATGGTCGCAGCCCTGGTTTGCGTTACGATCGCCGGCGGTAAGGAACTATCGGTTGGCTGCGGTGATGACACTGCTGCTGTTCCGGCTGGAATATCGGACAGAATTGCTGCCGCCTCGGTAGGAGTTGATATTTCTCCGGATAATTGAGTTTGAGGAGTCGCTTCCTTAATAATCTGACCGGGCGAAAAGGCATTGGTGATCTGTCGTTCTTGCTTGTTTGAGTTTCCACATCCAAAAAGAACCATACCCAGCAACAAAAAAAATACAAAAGAAAACAGGATTGGACTATTTCGTTCAGTTTTGTACACTAATATCCGCCTGGATTGATTGTACTATTTTTTTTAATAAATGGGGAGGAGGTTTAAGTATGTAGTAGGAGTTTTCCAAATTACAAAACAGCTTTCCGGTCTTTTTCGGTACAATTAGGCGATGGCATCGCGATTGGTCTACAAAGGTTGTTTCTGAAATGCAACAGGATTTCGATTCTTTACGCACCTTATTGAATCTGCTCGAGCCAGGTTGCCCATCAGAAAAGCAGATTGAACTTCTGTGTTAATTGGCTCCGGACCAATGGGAAGCGCTCATACTCGAAGCCAAAAATCAGGCTATCCCATCCATTCTATATTCCCTTCTGGTGGAGTTGGAAAAGACCTGCAATCTCGACTTCCCATCAAAAGTACAACTGCGTCAAGGTTACATCATTACAGCTGCACGAAATACCTTAATCCTTCACGAGACAGAACAACTGCTTTCGAACCTACGAGATGCAGAGATCGCTGTCGCAGGGTTAAAGGGCATTTTTCTGCTGGAAAATGTGTACAACAATGTCGGCGCAAGACCGATGAACGACATTGATATCCTTATCAGAAAGAGAGATCTGGCTGAATGTATCAACGTTTTGGAGAGGCTTGGTTACACTCCAACTGGTTACTTCTGCTTGGATGACCAAAATATCGACACCAAGCACGTCCCGCCAATGCAAAAAGAAGGCGGAGCGATGGTGGAGGTGCATTGGACGTTGCTGGAAGAGGACGAGCCTTTTACCATCGATGCTGATGCGCTCTGGGAGCGCACCGTGCCCGCCAGGATCGCTAATTTGGACGCACTGGCCTTAAGCGTTGAGGATTTGGTCTTACACCTGTGCCTTCATCTGGCATACCAGCATTATTGACCTGGGTTTGAGGGGTTTGCTGGACATCGCCCTTGTCATACACAAATTCCGCCCAGAGATCGACTGGCAGAAACTGATCCTAATCGCCGGATCCTGGGGCGCGGAGAGCGTCACCTTGCTGGCGTTAAAGTTGGTTGAAACACAGTTGAAGGTTCCCATCCCGGCAGAGCTTGTCAATTCATTATTACCAGAAGGCATTCCGCCCAGCCTGCTTGAGCAAGCCCGCAGTCAACTCTTGGGTCGGGAAAGATTCGGAGACCAATTAACCCCGGACCTGGTCAAAATGAATACAAGCAGAAATTTAATCTCAAAGATCAAAATAGGGTTTCAACGCATCTTTATTCCCCGCCTGGCGCTCGCCCGGCTCTATAATGTTCCCCCAACTTCCCCGAAAATCTATGGACTCTATTGGGTCAGATTACTATATTTGATCAGGACTTATGGTGGAACACTAAACAGGTTGAGAAACAAGGACAAGACAACCGGACCTGCCCTTCAAAAAGCCGAAAGATCCTACGCCCTACACGATTGGATGAGTCCGCATAAAAAGTAGGTTCTGCCGCAATGCCGAAATTCTCCGTCTTTGCGCGGAGCGAAGCGACAAGGCAATCTGCAGTTCAGACGGTTGACAAAAATGAAAGTCAGATCGCCACGTTTCACTCGCGATGACGGAAGATCAAGCGAATTGCCATACCCTTCACCTTGGGTACAGTTAATTGTGGGTGAGACAAAGTGCCTTACAGGCGTACCAACATCCCTATTTCTGCGGCACTTCCCGGCATAGGTTAGGCTGAACTGCCGTCGCCCGGTTGCCGCAGAAACCAAAGCGTTCTTCACTCGACCCGACAAACGTGTCCGTGGAATTCATCCGCCACCAGAAAGTGCCCTTGCTTGAGGCGGTTTCCCACTCACCCTCCACCTGGCTGGTCTGCGCAACGATGTCACCGGTGAAAATAAAGTTGATTCCGTCGATTTTGGCTAATCCAGTCACGTTTGTTCCGCTGACCTGAACGGTCAATTTCGAGGGTGTGTAGCCACCCCTGGTGTTCTGATACCAGATATTCCAGACACCCTGCCATTCAGTAAGGCCAAGGGTTGGATTGGGCGTTTGGTAAGGATATGCCATTGCGGTCGGTGTGGGTGCGACACTGGTAGGTTCAGTGCCGACGGGATAACTGGTAGATTCAGATCCTGATAATGTGGGAGTCGGCGTGTCACCAGGCGCATTTGTCGGTAATGGTTGGGAGGCTTCCGGAGTGACCTCAGCATCCCCGCTAGGAGGAAGCGCTGTATCAACGATTTCAGGAGTCTCCGGCTTGATCGTCTTTTGCAGCGTCGCCACGACATCCCCCTGGAAATGTTCCACCTCCAATTGTCTCCTTTGACCGCATCCGGAAAGGAGGAAGACACAAACCAAGATCAACAACATTTTCCGATTCATCAAATCGGATTTTATCATGGACGGATTGTTTGGCAATTAAATTTTGGCGATAAAAGAGTGAATCGCGCCCGCTAGACTTGATTCTGCATTCATTAAAAAAACCAGACCTGTCGGAATAGACAGGCCTGGTTCTAATTTCGAGTTCTACTGAACGGTAGAAGTAAAAATTTACTTCGTGATCAAAGGCAAAAACAGCCAGTTCCACCAACAGGTAACAGATACGGCTTTCTCTTCATTGACCATAAATGGATCCAAGCTGTATTCTTGCAACCAGTAGTAATATGTCTCACCTGGAAGCACATCCGGATCAAAGAAGCTGTAAACCGCGCCAGAAGTGGAACTAGGAGGATTCAGGGTCAGGATCATGTCTCCGTTGTTCAGAGGCACTCTTTCTCCATCCTGAGTCGCAGAACGGTATAGTTTGAAACCTAAGGTGTTGGTCTCACTGAATGTCTCCCACGTCAACATCACACCACCCGGTAGCGAATTTGCTACAAAGCTGCCAAGAACAACGCCAGTTGGGTCACGAGGATTAAAGTTGACAAAGGTGCAGTTAGTAAGCTCATTGTTCTGCACGGGGATTCCAGTGACTGTTCTGGTTGATATCTCATATACGACAGGTGTTGAAACCCCATCAATAGAACAAACCGCGCCAACAAAGGTGTAATAATCCTTCACAGTGTCCTCAACGATATCAAGCGTGGCCTCAAGATCACCACCCAGATTAACTTTGAAGTTGACATTTCCGGCATTAGTAGTTGTTTTCGATGGACTTGTCTCGTCTAAGGAGTCGTCGGTCGAGGTGACTGTCGCCTTAAATTGCCAACCAGCAAGGACAGGATCATTGGCCGTGACTATCCAGTTAGCTGGGTTTAATCGATCCGTTAGACTTGTGGTGATAACCTTATTGACTGTCACCGATCCACCGCATAAGCTTATGACTAAATCTGATAACGCGTCCGTCAATTCTGTTCCAAATGTGGTCGCCACGTAATAATCAGCGGTAGTGATGTTGCCGCTAGAAGGAACAAACGCCTCGGATCCTGATATTGCCTGCAATCTGGTAACACTACCTCCACTGATTCCAATGCCGAGCCCCAGCATATGGATGCCGGCTGCTTTAGCTTCTTCAGCCTCAGGGATAGCATAGGTCAGCATGGTCGCATAAGAACCGCTCGGTGTAGGTGGTGTGTCCCCATCATGTCCACCCCAGGTGGAGGGGTCTCCATCTGTGGCAAAAACGATCATGTCGGGAGCGTCACTTGGATCAGTGCCATCTTCAAATTGCAGACGCGCCTTACGCAAGGCGTCATCCCAGTTGGTTCCAGTTCCAGTAGTGAGAGCGTTAATTATGTCATTGATTGTGGTGGCGGTCGTAGGACTCAAACGCACCCAATCCTGAACACCAGCTGTATTTGGGTCTAAATCCAGGATTTGGGCTGTAAGATTAAAAGTCACCAGGGACACATTTGTCGGTGTGTTCTGTAGAGCAGTCACAAAGCTCGTTAGTGCGGCTTTATATTGAACCAATTCAGCAGAACTGATGCTGCTTGAAAGGTCAATTACTAATACAATATCCAGACCGCAGGAGGCGGTCAGGTCAGGGTTGGGATAAGTGTAGTCGGTTTGCAAATCGATGGTGTCTTCAGCTGCAAGTGTATAGGTTGTGCCATCCAAACTTGCCTGGGCGCAGACCTTGTAGGTTCCAGAGGTGGTTCCTGAAAGAGTCCAGGAGGCGGTGGCGGAATAATCCTCAGCGGTGGACCAGCCTGTATCACCTGTTGGGCAGGCAGTTCCATCTGGAACATTTTGAAAACGCATGGTGGTTGGCGTTGCTCCACCAAAGCTCATATCGAGGATGACCTGCTGTGAGCCGGTGGTAGCGATATCGCCGTTGATGACCATGCCCAGGTAGCTTTCCGAAACAACACCCGTCAGGTTGACAGTCTCTAAAAGTGTCCCGCTGGTATGGCTTATGCTGCCGCTGTAAGTTCCGACGGCAAGGCTTTTCATGCGGACGTAGATGGGGGTTTCGCTGACAATACCACCCGTTTGGGTCAAGGTTATTGGAGAATTGGTGAATGTTACACCATCCGTTGATATCTCAAAATCTAAGGTAGGTGGGGTGATGGTGATATCCGCTTCAAGGTTATACCCGCTGACGGTGTAGGTTTTTATATCAGAAACCGTGCTGGGCAGCGCATAGAACGAGAGTGCGTCCGGCGTGACGACGATGGTCGGCTCAGTGGATTCCACACAGTAATGCACATTCAGTCTCGGTCCAGAGTAGTCGTCATTTTCACTTGAAGCAAAATCGATTCCACCACTTTTGGCATAATCCTGGATTATGATTCCATAATTATTTATTGAGCCATCGTACCAGCCTTGAAGTAAATCAATTCCTGCGGTATTTAAACTGGCTGTTTTGTCTCCAGCGCCACTCGTTCCTTGAAGAGTTCCCAAGACTGTTGTGCTACGATCATTCGATCCTTGCGCGCCAGCTGTTTGCCAGTCAGCCGTGGTTCCATATTCAAACCAGTCTGCACCTGATCCGGCCGAACTATCACCCTCAACCCAATCCCGCAGCAGTTGGTAGATCTCATAATCATCACTACCATTTGTATCTGTTTCATAGACGATTAAATCTGCGCCATCAATAGTCGCGTTAGCAGGAATGCTGCTAAAATCCCACTTCAAGAGCGCAGATGCGTCTGGATCGCCATCTACTGTAAGCTCTGTACTTGAACCATAATTTGTATTCCGATAGCTACGGGAACCGTTAATATAGGTATCTTCTGTTGCAACAAGGAGGGCATAATCACAAAGATTTACCGTCGGCGTTATTGCTGTACCGCTGACAACTACGTTTGCCTGGGGATTGGAAATATTTGTAATCGTTCCGCCCAACTCTCCTGCAGTTTGTGGTGTAAAGCGCACGTAAACCGTTTCTGAAATTGCTCCACTTACCAACGGCAAGGTCAGACTTGAGGTAAAACCGCTGCCTGAGCTTGTGGAAACCAGGAAATTCTCCGGTGCAGTGATTTGGACATCGTTTACAAGGAAACTCCCTGATATTGTGTAGGAAAGCTCTGAGAAGCTTCCCACTTCTGTTTCAGGGAAAGTCATTGAGCTCTGGTTAACCGCGAGATTAGCAGTGCCCGTTCCACCCGTAAACGACCAGGTGCCGCTGGTAGTGCTCAAACTGCCATCACTGGCAACTGCATACCATTCATATTCCACACCTGTCGAAAGGCCTGCCCAAGAGGTTGAGGCCGTTCCCCCGCTGGCAACCCCTGTTGCGGTACCAATCAGCTCAAAGGGCGCTACGCCACTGCCTTCCATGTCATAAGCCATGGTGAACTGCTCATAATCGTTAGCGTTCGTTCGATACGTACCTAGCTTCGGTGAATAGACTTGTGCGTATATCTCATTAGTTCCAGGCTTAAAAGTTAGCAGGCGCAGATAATCGTTATCGCCAAAATCCTGGTAATCCGTCAATAAAACGTGGATAGTATGTCCATCATCACCAGCCGCGGCAAGATAGGCTGAACCATCTCCAGAATTGTGCATGTGACCACACAGCATCAGGAAAAGATTGGGGTTGTCCTTTAAAGCATCGTAAGTAGCCTGGTATTGCCAGGTATTGTTAACATTCAAAAGGTTATGCTGCACAACTATGCCCCGTTTGTCAGAGTGTGTTTTGAGCAGCCCATCCGCCCAACCCAGCGCACCTGTACCAGCATCGTATTCCAGGTTGATCAAGATAAAGTCCATCCCGCCGGCTGTGAAGAAGGAATAATTGTTATAATTATCTTCCCCGCCGGTGTAATATCCCTGATACCAGGACTTACCAGTGAAACGTGAACTACCAAAGTAAGTGCTGTAATAAGTGGTCGAGGAGTAAATCGCTTCATCATGATTGCCCGGTCCCACACTGTATGGTACTCCAGCCGTGTCCAGAAGGTCAAAGGCTGCATCTGCGGCTTGCCATTGGGTGGTGCTGTTTGCCGTCTGCACGATATCACCCAGGCTGATCACAAATACCAAGTCATCGCCAGTTGGGGAAGTATAACGGTTAGCAATCCATTGAAATTGGGCGGTTAGTGTCGCTGGATAGCTTTGAGTTATTGTCTGTGTATCAGGAATAGCAATCAACAAGAAATCTTCCGCCGGTGTTTCAGCAGCAACAGGCCGCCCGTAGAAAGAGACATCCATGATGTCCGCGTCAGGATCAGTGACCGTGACCTGAAGGCTTGCGGGAATGCCAACACCTGTCGCATTGTCCTCTGGGGTTACCAATGTGGGCGCATCAGGCGCTGTGTTTGTTGACCCAGCTTCCTCCGCCAGCATGAACACGCTGGGACCGTAAGATGTACTGCTGCTATATCCCTGAATTCGAACTGAAAACGAGTTGTCAGTTCCTGGATTGATTCCAGTCCATCGAGCAACGTTACCGGCTGCTGTATTTTCACCAGTACTAAATCGTACAGAATACGGATCAATTTCAGTAACGGTAGAGGTGCTACTATTCGTGGCAGAGTCAATACCTGAAATTGTAAATTTGGAAATACGGCTCTGATAATCAGTTGTTGATCCAGCCCGATTGGCAGTTGTAGCAAATGTATAAGTCTTACCTGCAGAAAGGTTGGTAAAAGTCAGGTCAAGATAAGGTGTCGAAGAACTCCAATAAATTAGACCAATCGGATTGACAATGCCATGAAAAGTATTGTATGCATCTGTTCCTTCGGTAGATTCAGTACCGTCAGAATCCCCTGTACCTGAGTAACTCACCGTCCCAGAGGTAGTAACGGCCACATTTACAGCAGTATTTGAGCCTGTAGAATAGTCTACAAGTAAACCTGAGCTGGTTGCCTCCGAAGATATTGTATATTTAGTGATATCAGTCTCTAGCTGACCTGCGCGAAAGACAACGTCGTTATATGCTATCCAAGCATAATCAGCTGCCCGCGCCTCCCCGACTCTGCTGATCTGCTGGCCGGCGAATTCCAGCCCGCTGGGTATGAATAACGAAATCAAAATAATAATGGTGATTGAAATTTGAGCGAAACGCTTCATGATATCCTCCTGGTCTTTTCCAGACACTTTTTAACCTATACAGTTAAAC
>Ga0123328_1002769_pt1 | contig 15514 bp, 11 predicted proteins | sample BioC12SIPDNA_2_FD_89702 | JGI IMG/M metagenome (GOLD analysis project Ga0123328, IMG submission 89702) | Anaerobic biogas reactor microbial communites from Washington, USA - Biogas_R1_A C12 SIP DNA | ecosystem: Engineered > Bioreactor > Anaerobic > Unclassified | place: Washington, USA...
ACGCCCTCGTCCACGAGGGCCGGGAAGTCGATGATCCTCTCCCAGTATTCCCGGCCGAAGAGCAGCACCGGCATCGACTTGACCTTGTGCGTCTGGATGAGGCACAAGACCTCGAACAGCTCGTCCAGAGTGCCGTAACCCCCAGGGAAGACCACCAGCGCCACCGCTCTCATCATGAAATGCAGCTTCCTGAGGGCGAAGTAGTGGAAGTTGAAGCAGAGATAGGGTGTGATGTACTCGTTGGGTCGCTGCTCGAACGGGAGGACAATGTTGAGACCCACGCTCTCAGCCCCCACGTCGCAGGCTCCCCGGTTGGCGGCCTCCATGACGCCGGGGCCGCCGCCGGTGACGACCACGACTCTATAGGGACCGCGGACGGGCTTGGCGTCACCCGTCTTAGCCTGTCCGGCCAGCGACCCGGATATCATCTGGGCCAACCGGCGGGCCTCCTCGTAGAAGCGGCTCTTCTCGGCGAGGGCCCGGGCGGCGCGTTCTTTCTGCGCCGCTCTGGGATCGTCCGGGTTCAGGGCGGCTGCCCGGCGCGCGTTCTCCACCAGGGCGGCGGCGTCCGCAGGTGCGGGGATGCGTGCGCTGCCGAACATGACCACGGTGGCTGAGATGCCACGGTCCCGCTGGAGTATCTCGGGCTTCAGGTACTCGAGCTGCAGACGGGCGGAACGGAGTTCGTCGCGGAGCAGGAACTCCGGGTCGGCGAAACCCAGTCTGTAGGCGGGCGAACTGGTTTGAGGGGTCTCTGGGTCGAGGTGGGCATGAAGGCTATCCTCTTCAGCGGATGGAAGGATCCTGCCGGGCTCGCCCTGTCGCCCGGTTCGCCTACGGTCGGGCTGTGCCATGAGACCAGCTCCTTACGAGACGCTCTTTTCCTTGCGCAGGTCTATCACGCGCTGCGCCTTGCCTTCACTTCGCTCGATAGAGCCCGGTTCCTTGAAAGTCACACCCGTGTTGATGCCGATGATGTCCTTGATGTTCTTCTGGATGTTGCCCTTCAGGCGGACGAGGGTCTCGTGCTCGGTGAAGGTGGTGATGTCGTCGGTCGAGAGGATGCCCTGGGTGACCTCCTGATAGAGAGTGGGGCTGATCTCGACCTGCACGTCCAGGTTGTCCAGAGCGCCCTTGCGGTCGACCACCAGCCGGTAGTGTGGCTCGACCTGGGGCGACATCAGGAGCACCGATTCCACCTGGCTTGGGAACACGTTCACCCCGCGGATGATGAGCATGTCGTCCGACCGGCCGAAGACCCGGGCCATGCGGGTGTTCGTGCGCCCGCAGCTGCAGGGCTCGGTGGTGAGTTGGGTGATGTCGCCCGTCCTGTATCGCACGAGCGGGAAGGCCTCCTTCGTAAGGGTGGTGATGACAAGCTCACCTCGTTCACCCTCGGGGAGCGTCTCACCCGTCTCCGGGTCGATGATCTCGGGCAGGAAGTGGTCATCGGCCATGTGAAGCCCGGACTGAGCGCCCACGCACTCGCATGACACTCCAGGGCCGACGATCTCGGAGAGACCGTAGATGTCGCAGGCCTTGATGTTCCATTTGCGCTCGATGTCCTGGCGCATGGCTTCCGACCAGGGCTCGGCCCCGAAGACGCCCACCTTCAAGGGGAACTTGGTGACGTCCAGTTCCAGTTGCTGGGCGACATCCCAGACATAGAGGGCGAAACTGGGGGTGCAGCAAAGGACGGTGGTGCCGAAGTCCTGCATGAGCATGAGCTGCCGCTGGGTGTTGCTGCCGGAGATGGGGATCACCGACGCGCCCAGCAGTTCCGCGCCGTAGTGAGCCCCCAGGCCACCTGTGAAGAGGCCGTAGCCGTAGGCGACCTGCACGATGTCGTCTTCCGACGTCCCGGCCCCGGCGAGAGAGCGGGCCATGACCTGAGCCCACATGTCGATGTCGTTGCGCGTGTATCCTACCGTGGTGGGCTTGCCGGTGGTGCCTGACGACGCATGGATGCGCACCACGTCTTTCATGGGGGTCGCGAAGAGTCCGAAGGGGTACTCGTCGCGGAGGTTGTACTTCCTGGTGACCGGAAGGCGCTGCAGGTCGTCGAGCGTGCGTATCTGCTCGGGCTTCACCCCGTTCTTGTCAAATAGGTACTTGTAGAAGGGGACGCGATCGTAGACCCGCTTCACCAGGGCCCCGAGGCGCTCTTCCTGGAGCTTCTTTAGGTCCGCCCGGTTCATGCACTCGTGTTCGCGGTCGAAGATCATCTCAGATTCCCCTTGTGTGGTGCCCGACGCCGGCTCGTGTTGCCTGAGCGATGGTATAGGCAGCCGGTCCGAGCGTCAACCGTGGGACCTGTGTGGAGAACGTCCGCTCCGTGAGGGGCGTCCGGGCCGCCGCAGGGCATGCGGGCGCGTCAGACCTTGAAGGCCGAAGGGCAGATATCCTGAAGAGCGCACTCGGCGCAACGAGGGCGCTTGGCGTCACAGACCGCGCGTCCATGTTCGATAAGCAGGTAGGTGAGCTGGAACCAGTCCTCCCTGGGGACGATCTCCATCAGCTCCCGCTCGATCTTGTCGGGGTTCTCGGAGGAGGCCAACCCCAGTCTGCGGCTGAGTCTGTTCACATGGGTGTCGACCGCTATCCCGGCGTCGGGATCGGAGGCATAGGCCTGAGGGTGGGCGTTGCCGAGCACGATGTTGGCCGTCTTCCGGGCCACGCCGGGCAGGGTAAGCAGTTCGGCCATGCTGGAGGGGATCTCCCCGCCGAAGTCGGCCAGGACCTTCTGAGCCGCCCCGGTGATGTGCTTGGTCTTGTTCCGGAAGAACCCGGTGGGTCTGATGTCGGTCTCGAACTCAGCCGGGTCGGCGGAGGCGTAGTCCTCGACGGAGCGGTACTTCTCGAACAGCCTGGTCGTGACCTGGTTCACCATCTTGTCGGTGCACTGGGCCGATAAGATGACGGCCACCAGCAACTCCCAGTCTGTACCATAGTCGAGGACTATCCCGGCTTCTGGGTAGGCGGCCCGAAGACGGGCTACGATCTCGCCCGCCCGCGCCGCCTTGCCGCTCTTCTTCGCCATGGCTGCCCAGCCACCCCTCGGTTGTGGTTTCCGCTCACGCGACGCGACTCCGAAATCACTAAGAGCATCATACGATATCGAGGTCCCCTGGACCCCTGTTGCGGCGGCTTCGCCTTGTTTACAATGGTCGCGTACACGTGTCTGAGCCGATCGGTATCCAGAAGGAGCTGCCGTGGACTTCTATCAGGGAAGGGTCTTGCGGGTCGATCTCAGCGCCGGAACCGCTGTTACCGAGCCTCTGAACATGGAGTGGGCCCAGCGCTACATCGGGGGGAAGGGCCTGCTTCTTCGCTACATGTGGGAGTACGTCGCTGCCGGCGTCGATCCCTGGGCCGCCGACAACCCGGTCTTTCTTGTGACCGGTCCGTTCGCCGGTACCACCGTCAGCACCGCCTCCCGCCTGGTGGTGGGGGCGAAGAGCCCCATCACAGGCATCCTCGACGACAGCTACGTGGGCGGTTCGTTCGCCCCCGAGATGAAGTTCGCGGGATACGACATCATCATCATCAAGGGGATAGCCGCGTCGCCCACGGTGCTGTGGATCAAGGACGACAAGGTGGAGTTCATCCCCGCCGGCGAGAAGTACTGGGGTCTCAAGACCTCTGAGATCGAAGAGGCCCTTCGCTCGGATCTGGATGAGAACGCCAAGGTGCTCTCCATCGGGCCGGCGGGAGAGAACCTGGTCCCCTGGGCTTGCCTCAGCACCGACCAGTACCACAAGGCCGGCCGGGGCGGCCACGGAGCCCTGTTCGGCTCCAAGAACCTCAAAGCTGTGGCGATCCGTGGCACCGGCTCTGTGCGGGTGGGAGACGCACGGGCCTTCCAGGCCGACATCGAGCGCATCAACCGCGAGCACGTACTCACCGACTTCAATCTATGGGCCAATGAGGAGGGCACGCCCATCCTGGTCGACCCCGTGAACGGCGCGGGGGCCCTCCCGACCCGCAACTGGTCGCAGGGGAGCTTCGAGGACGCGGACGGCATCAACTCCGAGGCGTTCCAGAAGGTGAAGGTGGCCAACCGGGCCTGCTACCAGTGCGCCCTTGGGTGCCGCCAGGTCCATCAGGCGGGCGGCGTCAAGTGCGAAGGGCCCGAGTACGAGACCATCGCACTCTGCGGCTCGAACTGCGGGGTCGGCGACATCGAGGCGCTGATGCGTTTTAACCACGAATGCGACGAATGGGGTCTTGACACCATCTCGTCGGGTTCCGTCGTGGGGCTGGCGATGGACATGACGGAGCGGGACATCGTAGATTTCGGGCTCCGCTTTGGCGAAGTCAAAGGGTATCTGGCGGCGCCTGAACTTATCGCCAAGCGTGAAGGAGTGGGCGCGTATCTTGCTCTGGGAGCCCGGGCCCTCGCCGCCGAGCACGGGGTGCCACTGCTGGCGATGGGGGTCAAGAACCTGGAATGCCCGGGGTACGACCCTCGCGGCGCCTTCGGGATGAGCCTTGCCTATGCGACCGCCGACCGGGGAGGCTGCCACATGCGCGCCTACCCCATCTCGGACGAGGTGCTCGAAGGAACGCGACCCGCCGACAGCCTGGACGGCAAGGCGGAGCAGATCATCAAGGGCAACGTGGCCAACGGGTTCATCGGGCAGAACTTCAGCTCGCTGAAGTTCAGCGGCATCTGGTGCGATTTCTGGGCCGTCGACCCCGACCAGCTGTGCCAGATGCTGAAGCACGTGTGGAAGAGGGGATTCACGGAAGACGACATCATGCTCATGGGCGAGCGCATCTGGAACCTCGGCAGGCTCTTCAACCTCCGGGAGGGGGTGGGGCCCGACAGGCTGCCGCGCAGGATGTACTCCCCCGAATTTGCCCACAAAGAGGGGCCCTCGGCGGGCAAAGCGATAGGTGAGGACGCTCTGGAGAGCGGGCTCCAGGAGTACTACCGGCTCCGTGGTTGGGACAAACGGGGCATACCCACCGAGGCCAAGTTGGCCGAGGTGGGGGTGGACGTACGTCTGTAGCCGCCGAGCGCGAGAAAGGACACCCATGCCTCACGTGATGATCGCTCACAAGAAGTGCACCGGATGCCACATGTGTGAGTTGGCCTGTTCGGCCTGGCACGAGGACGCCTACCGGCCGTCGGTGGCCCGCTTGTTCGTCGATGTCGACCCCACGGCCGCCACCGTCAGAGGCCACACCTGCCTGCAGACCGCCTGTGCCAAGTGCGAGGAAGCCTGTCCGCAAGGTGCCATCAAGCGCCATGGGATCACGGTCACCGCGGTCGGTCTCGACCCCGTCGAGGGTGAGGTGCTCGTTGTCGACGAGGAGCTCTGCACCAACTGTGGGATCTGTTATGACGTGTGCCCCCAAGGGGTGATCCACGAGCACCCCGACCGGCACGTGGCGTTCAAGTGCGATCTATGCGGCGGACAGCCGCAATGCGTGGCCTTCTGCCAGAACCCGCATGTGCTGGCGGTGGAGGTGCATTTGGGCAAGTCCGAGAAGGCGGCGGCCTCGGCTTAGGGGGCAGGCATGGCAACGGCCCATATCAGACTTCCGGTCGGCATAGCCGGCTCTGAGGGCCCCTCACGCATGGAATGCGAGGGCCGGACGGTCTCCGATGCCCTGGCCGACTGCGTCGCGCGCGAACCGCGACTGCGGCCCCGCATCTTCCGCGAGAATGGCAGTGTTTGGGTGGGGGTCTTCGTCAACGGCCGCAACATCCGCCAAGGCGACGGCTTGGAAACGGTCCTTGCCGACGGGGACGAGATACGGCTTCTCCCGCCCCTCGGGGGAGGATAGGCTCATCAGCACGGCGAAATCACCATAGTGGGCTCGATTCGCCGGGAGGACCTCAAATAGGCAGTGCCATTCCACAACGTCTCATCGTGGGTATCACGGGTGCATCGGGGACGGTGTACGGGGTCAGGCTGCTCCAGGCGCTCCGCGAGATCTCTGTCGAGACTCATCTCGTGATGAGCGAGGCGGCGATACGCGTAGCCGAGCTCGAGACCGGGCGGACCGCCGAAGAGATCGCCGGGTTGGCCGACGTTTCCTATCTCCCCGACGAGATCGAGGCTCCCATCTCGTCCGGCTCGTTCGTCACCATGGGCATGATCGTGGCGCCGTGCTCCATCAAGACGTTGTCGAGCGTCGCGCGCTGCGCCAGCGACACTCTTCTGGCCAGGGCGGCCGACGTGGTCTTGAAGGAACGGCGCAAGCTGGTGTTGGTGGTGCGCGAGACGCCCCTTCATCTGGGACACCTGCGTCTGATGGAAGATGTCACGGAATATGGCGGGGTCGTCCTCCCGCCGGCCCCCGCTTTCTATCACGAACCCCGGACGATCGACGACCTTGTCGACCAGACCGTCGGGAAGGCGCTCGACCAGTTCGGGTTGGAGCACGCCCTCTTCAAGCGCTGGCGCGGCGGATGAGGGGTTCTTCTGAGGAGGCCGGCCTGCGCGCCCGCGTGGCGGGGTACCTCCGAGCGCACGACACCATGACCATCGCCACCGCCGATCCCGTCGGGAACGCCCCTCACGCGGCCTGCGTCTTCTACGCAGTGGATGAGCAGCTCCGGCTGGTCTTTCTCAGCAAGCCGGCGAGCGTCCACGGTTCGCATATCGGGGAGCTGGCGCCCGTGGCGGTGACCGTGACCGAGCAATACGTGGACTGGGAGAGGATACAAGGGCTGCAACTGTGGGGTGAAGCGAGACTCCTTGGCGGGACCGCCAAGGCCGCGGCGCTCACCGTATACCTGAAGCGTTTCCCGTTCGTGCGTGACATCATGGCTAAGCCCGGGCTTGCGGACCTGATCCGGGGCATGGGTGTATACAGGGTGACACCGCACCGGGCGGCGTTCACCGACAACACCACCGGGGTCTTCGGCCGCGAGGTGCTCGAACCGGTGACGGAGTGACGGCATGGAGATGAGACGGATCGATAGGACGAGCATGGAGCGACGGCGCCGCGAGCGGCGCCGTCGCCTCCTCTTGCGCTGGCTGGTGCTGGTCGCCTTTGGCGCCATCGTGGTGCTGGCGGTGCTGATCGCCATCCGGGGTTGTGGCGAGGATACGACCGAACCGGGCTCCGGAGGCCAGACCACCACCAGTTCGGGCGCCTCCGGCAGCACCGAGGGAACCGAAGGGAACGAGGGCACCGAGACCACAGACGGCGACGGCGGGTCGGACGGCCCCGCCACCTCGGGTACCCCTGCCGTTTCGAAGACCATCACCACGGTGGCTCCCGGGCGGGGGGATCCCGATGAACCGGGTGATATCCGTACACCGGGCTCCTTCTACGGTCCCATCAACACCACGTTCGAAGGGCTCACGATGTTCCGCGGGAATGCTTCCCGCACCTACTACGGCGAGGGTCCTGCTCCGAAGAACCCAGAGATCCTGTGGAAGTTCGGGCCGATGGTCGGCAGCTCCAGCGAGGCGCTCGCTTCTCCGACCGGAACAGGCTGGACCGGCCAGCCCTGCGTCTTCGAGCGTGACGGCAAGACGTGGGTGGTCTTCGGAGCATATGACTGGAAGATCCACTTCCTGGACGGCGCCACGGGTGAGGAGCTGCTACCCGCCTTCAAGGGCGGCGACATCTTCAAGGGCTCGGTCGTGACTGATCCTGACGGCTACCCTCTCATCTTCATGGGGTGCGCCGACGACAGGTGGCGGATTATCGCCATCGACCGGGACGCTCCTACGGAGCTCTTCCACTTGGATTCGAACGAGTTGCCGCGTCGCGTCTGGTACGGAGATTGGGACTCCAGTGTGGTCATCCGCAACGATTACGCGTTCCTCGGCGGCGAGAACAGCCACTTCTACATACTCAAGCTGAACAGGGGCTACGGCTCCGACGGCAAGGTGACCGTGGATCCGGAGATCGTGCTCGACTGGCCCGCCTGGACGGCCTCGCTCATCGAGAAGCTGGGAAGCAAGGACGTTTCCGTCGAGAACTCGCCGTGTTTGGTGGGAGACCGGGTCTACTTCTCCAACGGCGGCGGTCTGGTGCAGGGCCTCGACGTGAGCGCCACCCTCAAGGAGCTGGAAGAAGGCGAGGCGCCCGCCACCGGCGCGGAATCGTATCCGAAGGTCTTCCACTACTGGACCGCCGGGGATACCGACGCTACCATTGTCGCCGATGAAGAGGGCTACCTGTATGTCTGCCAGCACTCCGACAAGCGGTCGAGCACGGCCGTGCAGCGCTATGAGGACGTGGGGCAGATACTGAAGCTCGACCCACGCAAGACCGGCGAGAACGAGACCCCCCTGGTCTGGTCGCAGAAGGTGACCAAACTGTCCGGTGGCGAGTCCGGTGTATGGGCCACCGCGTGCCTCTACAAGAACATGCTCTACGTGCCCACGCATGGGGGCGCGCTCCTGGGACTGGACCGGGCGACGGGGGAGGTCGTTTGGCAGAAGCAACTCACCGAGCATGCTTGGGCGAGCTGCGTGGTGGTCGACCGCACGCTCATGGTGGGAGATACGTACGGGGTCTTCCACGCCTGGGACGTGACCGACACCCGGATCGATCCCCCTGTTCTCTGGGAGCTCAAAGTGCCCAGCGGGAGCGCCCTGGAATCGACGCCCGCGGTGTGGAAGGGCAGGGTCTACGTGGGTTGTCGCGACGGCTACTTCTACTGCTTCGGCGACCAATAGGCGGTCGTGCGGCCCTCTCGCTTCTCGAACGGGCCGCAACCTGACCAGAGTCTGAACACACGCACCGGACGCCCCGCCGCCCGCTCATGAGAAGACCCCTTCCGGCCGATAGTGGTCCTGAGGGAGGGTTTGTCCCCTACTGGCACAGTGTCTCGACTCCGAGAGGTCATGCGTAGCCCAAATACGTGGATTTGCCCCGGGTGCGGCAGGACTGTCGTTCTACCGGCGGACTGTGATACGGATGGCCTCAGGCAGGATCACCGCCGTCTGGATCAGCTTGCCCAGGCTCTATGCGGGTGCTGGGTAAGCCGGCTGCCCAGCGGCGGCGTCATCCGCTTTCTGGAGACCATATTGGACGGGAGCGGGTTCTCTGACGATCAGAATCTCGGCTTCTTCGCGGGGGAGGCCTGACCGCCGACCATCTCGTTCCAAGAGACTGTGTTGGCCACGTCAGCGGCGCGCAGCCAACCACGTCGCGCCTCCTGTATACCGAACCTCAGGTTCTCGAAGTCACTCGGGCTGTGGGCATCGCTGCAGATGACGACGGTGGCGCCCAGTGCGACCGCCCGGCGTGCGGCCTCCGCCGTGAGGTCGAGCCGGTCTGGTGAGCCGTTGATCTCAAGGTAGGTCCCCGTCTCAGCAGCCAGTCGAGCCAGAGCCTCCACGTCCACCTCGTAGGGCTCGCGACGCCCGATGAGACGTCCGCTGGGATGGCCTATGGCTCGCACATAGGGGTTCCGCATGGCCATGGTGATCCGCTCCATGATCTTCTCCCGCGGCTGGCTGAACCCCGAGTGGATGCTCGCGGTGACGTAGTCGAGGCGGGCCAGAGCGTCGTCGGGCAGGTCCAAGCGGCCGTCGGCCAGGATGTCCACCTCGATGCCCGTCAGGACCTGGATCCCCTCCAGTCCGGCGTCCAGCGCGCGGATGGCCTCCATCTGGGCCAGCAGCCGCTCTGGCGTCAGGCCTCCCGTCATGGCCAGCGACTGGGAGTGGTCGCAGAAGCACAGATATTCCAGCCCCCGTTCTCGGGCTGCCAGGGCCATATCCTCCAGGCCGGCACGGCCGTCGGTCCAGTCGGAGTGGACGTGCAGGTCTCCTCGCAGGTCCAACGGCTCGATCAAATCAGGAAGGGATCTTGTTTCGGCCGCCTCGATCTCGCCCTGGTTCTCCCGCAACTCAGGCGGGATGTAGTCGAGGCCCAGCGCTTCGTACACGTCCTGCTCCGTGGGGCAGGTGATCAGGCGGCCGGAAGCGAGTTGCTCCACGTGGTACTCGCTGATCCTGTAGCCGAGACGCTGGGCGTAGCCGCGGAGAGCTACGTTGTGGTCGGCGCTGCCGGTGAAGTGCTGCAGCAGGTTGCCATAGGACTCGGGGCGAACGATGCGGAGGTCGACCCCCAGACCGGTGTGCGTCTTCGCTGCCAGCTTGGTGTCGCCGCGTTCGTCGACCCCGGATATCTCGGGCAGGATGGAGAACGCTTCCATGACCGCGCTCGGGTCTGCGGAGGCCGCCACCAGATCGATGTCGCGGACCGTGGCGCGCAGACGCCGCAGGCTGCCGGCGTACTCAACCGCGGTTACCGCCGGCATAGCGCGCAGGGCCTCCACCAGGCGCAGCGCCTGCGGTTCGACCGAGGAGCGGAGACGGCGGAGCTCGGCGCCCCCGGCCGCGCGGGCGTCCCAGGCCTCCAGGGCCCGCAGCAGCTTGGCCTCGGTCTTCTCACCCATCCCCGGCACGTCGCGGATCCTGCCCTCGCGGCACGCCCGCTCGAGGTCCCTGAGGTCGGCGACACCAGTCGACTCCCACACCAGCCGGGTCTTCTTTGGGCCCATCCCGGGAAGCCGCATGACCTGCAACAGCCCTTCCGGGTAGCGTTCGCGGAGCCTCTCCAAGAAGGCGATCTCACCGGTCTCCAGGTACTCGAGCACCTTGGTCTCGATCGCCCGGCCCACACCGGGCAGCTCCCGCAGCTCACCCCTGGAAGCCATCTCCGCTATCGAGACCGGATGAGCCGCGAACAGAGCGGCTGCCTTCTCGTAGGCCAGGATGCGGTACGGGGAGTCCCCGTCCAGCGACAGATAGTCGGCTATCGTCTGGAACACCGCGGCCAGGTCGGGGTTCGAGGGCATGCGGGGGGCGTCAGCGGACAATGCGGTAGCACCTGTGGATGCGGGGATTGCGGGCAAAATCGGGAGGGACGGTCTGTTTGGTGACGTCGGTCACAGCGAACTCTTCAGTCAGTCCCTCATCGAGCTTGAAGCGGCGGTAGTTGGTGGAGAAGAGCAGTACCCCCTCCGTCGAGAGAAGCCGGGCGGCCGCTCGGATGAGCTCCCCATGATCGCGCTGGATATCGAGAGTGCCCGTCATGCCCTTGGAGTTGGAGAAGGTGGGAGCGTCGAGGAAGATGAGGTCGTAGGCGCCGTCAGGCGGGCCTGCCGTCCGGGCCAGCCACTGCCGGCAATCAGCCCGCACGAGGCTGTGCCCGGAGCCGCCGAACCCGTTCAGGGTCAGATTCCGGTGCGCCCAGTCGAGATAGGTGGCGGAGAGGTCGACCGTGGTGGTCGTCCGGGCTCCTCCGGCGGCCGCGTAGACGGTCGCCGAGCCTGTGTAGGCGAAGAGGTTCAGGAACCGCCTCCCGGGCGCGAGCCGCCGGATGATCTGCCGGGTGACCCGGTGATCGAGGAAAAGGCCTGTGTCGAGGTAGTCCGTGAGATCGACGAGAAAGCGCAACCCGCCTTCTCTGACCTCGAGGAAGCGACTGTCGTCGTTCAGCTTCTGGTACTGGTCGGCTCCCCGCTGGCGGCGGCGCACCTTCAGCACCACGTGCTCCGGCGGGATGTCGAGGACCTCCGGCACCACCGCCATGACGTCGCGCAACCGGCGGCGTGCGCGCACCGGGTCCACGGTGCTGGGGGCCGCATACTCTTGGACGTGGGCCCAGTCCTCGTAAAGGTCGACGGCGACGGCATACTCGGGCAGATCGGCGTCGTAGAGACGGTAGCAGTGGATGTCTTCACGGGCCGCCCAGCGGCGCAGATGCTTGAGGTTCTTGGTCAGGCGGTTCGCGAACATGACGGCGCCCGCGTCGCGGATCGCCGGCGGGCGGCCCTCCCGGGGGATAGAGGTGGAGGCGCCGCCGCCCGGCGGCGCGCCGATGTGAAACAGGAGCAGCTTGCACTCGAGCGGGCCGTTATATAGGGAGTTGACCCGGTGGGCTCTCAGGCCGAGATAAGCCCCGAGCTCAGGGTTGCCGGTGAAGACCGCCGCCTCCCAGCCCTGGAAGCCTTCTTTCAGTCTGCTTCCGAGGGTCTCGTAGAGAGTGGTGAGCTCCGCGAACTCCCCCAGACGCTTCCCGTAGGGCGGGTTCGTGATCACCAGGCCGGGGGCCGCGATCGGGCCGGTCGTCGTCTGCCCGGCACCCGGCGGGGTCTCCACGGCCGGAGCCAATACGGGCCGGGTTGCCGCCGGCGGAGCCGTGAAGTGGGCCAGCGCTCTCTCCTCGAAGACGATACGACCGGCCAGGCCGGCTCTGCGCGCGTTGGCACGCGCTGCGCCGATGGCGCGCCTGTCGACATCGGAGCCTGCGAGCGGCGGCAGCCCCTTGAGACCCTGCTCGCGACGCTCACGAGCTTCTTCGAGGAGCCCCTCCCAGACCGCCGGGTCGAAACCCTTCCAGCGAAGAAAGCCGTAGTAGTCGCGCAGCAGCCCCGGAGCGACGTCGGCCGCCATGAGCGCACCTTCTATGAGCAGAGTGCCCGACCCGCACATGGGGTCGACCAGAGCGCCACCTGCACCGGCGATCCGGGGCCAGCCGGCTCTGAGGAGGATGGCGGCGGCTAGGTTCTCCTTGAGGGGCGCCCCGCCTCCCTCGAAGCGGTATCCGCGCTTGTGCAGGCCTTCACCTGACAGGTCGAGGCTGAGGAGAACCTCCTCCGGGGTGACGTGGAGGTTGATGCGCACGTCGGGCCGGGCCAGGTCCACTCCCGGCCTCGTCCCGGTTCTCGCTCGGAAGCGGTCGACGACGGCGTCCTTCACGCGCTGCTCGGCGAAGTGGGTGTTCAGGTTCGCCAAGGGCCCCTGCCGGACGACGGTGGTGGCTTCGACCGCCAGGATGCCCGAGGCGGCCAGATGCTCCTCCCAGGCCACAGCGCCGGCTCCCTCGTAGAGATCGTCAGGGCCCGCGGCGGGGAAAGACGTCAACTGCATGAGCACTCGGCTCGCCACGCGCGACCACAGACAGACTCGATAGGCCATCGGGAGGGTCGTGGTAAAGGCGATGCCCGCCCGCGTCTCCCTGGCGTCGGCGATACCCAAGGCGCGAAGTTCGCCCAGCAGCAGACCCTCGGTGTTCCGAGGGCAGGTGGCGAAGAAGCTCTGATCTGCGGTCGACGGGTAAGCCGGCATGGTATCTCAGAGTATAGACGCGGGGCGGGGCGCGACGCGCCCCGCCCCGGCGGATGGCTCTACCCGGCCGGCAGAACCGGCAACCTGACAGGCTCCATCAAGTCTGAGTGGCGGCGGGCAGTTCCGAGGTGCACTGCGGGCAACGGGTGGCTTCGAGCGGCACGGTCGACTTGCAGAAGGGGCAGTCCCGCGTAGCCGTTTCGGCCGGTTTCTGGGTCTTCATGTAGACCTTCATGATGAGGAACAACACCAGGGCCACGATTATGAACACGATGATGGCGTTGATAAAGATGCCGTAGTTGATGGTCACAGCGCCGGCTTCCTTGGCCGCCTCCAGAGTCGTGTTATCGGGAAGTGGACCGCCGGGAGCATCCCTTATCACCGCGTAAAGGTTGGCGAAATCGACTCCCCCGAGACCCAAGCCGACGGCCGGCATGATCACGTCGTTCACCAATGAGGTCACGACGGCGGCGAACGTGACACCCATGATGAACGCGATGGCCAATTGAAGCAGATTGCCTCGATCGATGAACGCCTTGAAATCCTTGAGCATCCCTGCTGTCTCCTTTCTCGGTTTGCCGCGCCTCTCCCGTTGGGTTCCGGTGCGTCGGGACTCTCGCCCTATCTCATCCCCACGCGCCCATCAACGAGCCGCTCTCGTCCTGCCAGTAAGGCATCCAGACGAGCCCCAGTGAATCAACGGTTATGTCGCTCTTGCGAGGCCGCATAAGCACCTTCTCCAAGGTCTCGCTCTCCGGGTCGATCTTGGACTCCAGCGCCTCGAGCGCCTCCTGCTCCTCTGTCTCGAGGTCGGCCAGTTTCTGCTTGAGGGCCTCGATGGACTCCTCGGCGCGTTTCACGTCGCCACCCTGGTCCATGCTGCGTCCCACGTCTCGCATCGCGGTCGTAGCCTTGCCCAGAGTGGTGCTGCTCAGCTTCTTTCTGCCTGTGAACATGCTGAGGATGGTCGCCCCGAACGAGATGGCCGTCTGCATCTTGCGTCCTTTGGCCTGCTCGGCCTCCCGTTCCCTTGTCTGTTCGGCCTTGAGCAGCTTCTGCTCCAGCGCAGCCTTCTTGGTCGAGAACTGCTTCTTCAGCTTCTCGCTCTGCTCGTCCCGCTGCTGATCGGCTGCCTTGCTGAGCCGGGCCCTGAAGTCGTCCTCGGTCTCTCCCGGGTCAGAGGAGAGCTTGAAGCCGGGGCTTTTCAGAATCTCGACCGTCTCGGTGCGGAAGGCCCAGTCGGCAAAGTCACCTCCCCATGAACGGTAGGAGGCGACCTTGGCCATAGCAGCGGGAAGCGGAGCGAAGGTGGCTCCCGGGTAGGGCTCCCGATCGAGATCCTCGAGCGTGGCCTCGAGTTCGGTGGCCTTCTCCCAGTTGAGGGCGAGCGCGGTCTCGGGAGCCTCGGCGATACGCCGGATCCTCGTGGAGGCGCTGGCTCCCGTCCCGGTGCTCACGAAGTTGACGGTGGCCGCCGCGAGGACTCCGGCCCGGTACACCAGGTTCGGGCTCGCCGGGGTGGCGCCCCGAAGAGGCAGGTAGTACTGCGGGATCTCCGAGGGAAGCAGCGGAGGCGTGCCGGAGTCGATGGCCCCGGTCGCGGCGGGTGCGACAGCGGCCGTGCCCATGGCTGTGCCGGCGGCGCCGGCTACAGCCGCGACCGGGGCGCCGGCGGGTGCGGGTTCGGTTGCGACCGCGGCGGGCGCCGGGGGCTCCGGAGCCATCGCCGGCCGGCGAGGATCCATGAGGGTCTTGATCTGGGTCCTCGTGAGCGGCCCCGCCAGATAGGACAATGCCCAGCGGGTCTGGAAGGTGACGGGTGCGGACTCATGTACGTTGTAGAGAAGGAAGACGCGCTTCCCGAGGCCGGCCAGGGTCTCCTCCATCTTCTGGCGGTCGAACCTCGCCTCGGTCCCCGCGGCCACTCCCTCGAGGCCCTCCAGAAGGCGGGCCTTGTCGCGCTCGGTCTGAAGGCGGCCTATGAACCAGGTGCCGGCGTTGGCGAGTCCCTTGTAGTCCAGGTCCACCGGGTTCTGCGTGGCGAGCAGCACTCCGACGCCGAAGGCCCGGGCCTGTTTGAGCAGTGTGAGTAAGGGCTTCTTGGACGGCGGCTCGGCCACCGGGGGGAAGTAGCCGAAGATCTCGTCCATGTAGATGATGGCCCGCAGACCACCCGTACCCGGCTGGGCCCTCACCCAGCCGAGCACCTCGTTCAGAAGCAACGAGACGAAGAACATGCGCTCTGAGTCCGACAGATGGGCGATGGAGAATATCGACACCCGGGGCTTGCCCTCGCCGGTGTAGAGCATCTGCTGGATGTCGAGCGGGTCGCCCTCGAGCCAGGACTGGAAGGTCGGGGCGGCCAGGAGGTTGTTGAGGAGCAGCGCCAAGGACGAGCGGTCCTTGGCCGGATAGAACGATTCGAGGCTGAGCACGCCCACCTGCTGGAAGGG
>Ga0123328_1002771_pt1 | contig 15503 bp, 5 predicted proteins | sample BioC12SIPDNA_2_FD_89702 | JGI IMG/M metagenome (GOLD analysis project Ga0123328, IMG submission 89702) | Anaerobic biogas reactor microbial communites from Washington, USA - Biogas_R1_A C12 SIP DNA | ecosystem: Engineered > Bioreactor > Anaerobic > Unclassified | place: Washington, USA...
AATCTCATCTACGATCCGGCGACGGAACGGGCGAAGATCGACTATTGGCGTTTTTACAACGACATTATCGCCGATAGCGTGCTAGGCTTTCTTCGGATCACCCGCGAGTCGATCGCGCCCGAGAAGGAGATCGGCCTTTTCTTTGGCTATTCGGTGAAGCGCGGACAGATCCTTTCTTCGTTCGGGCACGCCGATGTCGAGCGTGTCTTCGATTCTCCTGACTTTGACTGGGTTGCGGCGCCGGGGACTTACTCCGACCGCAAGATCGGCGGCGGTACCGGCTCGCAGCTTGTGCCGCTGGCACTCGAGCTCCGCGGCAAGCGCTTTCTCCACGAGATCGATCACCGTCCCCACGACAAGGCGGACCACCCCCGCTTCGCGTTGTCCAACCGTGCGAAGGACGATCCGCTCGGCTTCAAGGATGATGTCGCCGGCTATACGCGCGAGTTCGCATACGCGCTCGTCAAGCACGCCAGCCTCTGGTGGTTCGACATGAGGGGCGGCTGGTTCGACGCTCCGGAGGTGATGGGCAGGATCGCGCGCCTCAAGACGATTTACGACCGTCTCGGTTCTGACGATTCGAAATCCTCTGCGGAAGTGCTGATGGTTCTCGATCCGAAAAGCTTCTTCTACATCAACAACCAGGATCCGAAGTGCGTGGCGCTATCGTCCGTCCTACGTAAGGCACTCAACCACGCGGCCGCAGTACCGTTCGACATCTGCTACTTCGACGATCTGAAGAAGATCGACCTGAAGCAGTACCGGCTCGTACTGATGCCGACGGCGTTCGAGCTTGATGCGGCGCGTCGGGCGTTCCTGAAGGAGAAGGTGCTCTGCGACGGACGCTATGTTGCGTGGACTTTCGCGCCGGGCGTGACGGACGGCAAGACGATGGATGTCGCACGCGTCGAGGAGCTGGCCGGCGTGCCGTTCCGCACGCCGGGTGTTGCCGTGACGCCCCGTGGAGGATGGACAGCGGTCTATGCCTATACGAATGAGCTCTATACCGCGCAGGTCATTGCCGATATCGAGCGTCTTGCCGGGGTTCACGCATATCTCGACGGACCAGAGACGCCGGTCTTCGCGAACGAGCGCCTCCTTGCGGTCCACACCGCGAAGGGTGGCAAGCGTACGATCCGCCTCCGCCAACGCGTCGCGAAAGTCGTCGAGCTTGTCTCGGGCATGACCGTCGCCGAGAACGCGGATGCCTTTGACTACACCTTCGACGAGCCCGACTCCCGAATTTTCGAGATCATCCGTTAGTAGGACTCCATCATGCGAACACTCGTCTTTTTATCCACAATGATTCTGGCGTGTGCGGCCGGTGTCGTAACGATGGTTTTGGGGATGCCCTCCACGGATCCGGTGGACCGCCTGGGGACGAAGTTCTGGAAAGACCGACACGAGGAGAAAACGGCGGCAGCCAAGGCGGGGGGCTCGCAGGTGGTGTTTCTGGGTGACTCAATCACGCACAACTGGGAATCAAACGGCCGCAAGGGCGTGCAGCAGTGGGCGGCGTATTTTAAGGACGCACCCTACCGCGCGCTCAACCTCGGCTACTCGGGAGACCGTACGGAGCACGTAATCTGGCGTGTGCAGAACGGAGAACTCGACGGCTATGCGGCGAAGGCAATTGTGCTCATGATCGGTGTCAACAACATCTGGCACCGCGGTTCCGAGAAGGAAACCCCGATCGACACGATCGTAGGTGTGTGGCGCGTGATCGGCGCGATCCGCGAAAAGCAGCCGCAGGCGCGCATCATCCTGCTGCCGATTTTCCCGTCCGGCGAAACGCCAGACGACTGCCGGCGCACGCACAACGATGCGGTGAACCGCGAGATCATGAAGTTCGCGGACGGGAAAACGTTGGTATGGTGCGATTTTACGGATCAGTTGCTCGAGCCCGACGGCACTTTGCCTGCGGCGATAGCACCCGACTACGTGCATCCGCTCGCCTACGGCTACGAGGTGTGGGCGGCTGCGGTGAAGCCCGTGATCGACTGGGCGCTGACGGCGAAGGAGGGGGACTGGTACCCGAACCGCTATTCCGCCTATTTGCGCAAGGGCGCGGCGTCCAACAAGAAACCCGATGCCATGCGCGCCGCGAGCTGCATCGGACAGAAACACGACTGGGATCCCGCGCCGAACTGGTGGCTCGAACGTCTGGCCGAGCGCCGCGAGCAGATCTGGCGGTCTGGCGGTGAAATCGACCTTGTCTTTGTGGGCGATTCGATCACGCACAATTGGGAGGGCGCGCGCGGTCCCGGCAGCGACTATGGCGGAAAGGAACTCGCGGCGTTCAAGAAGAGCTATTCCGTGCTCAACCTCGGCTACGGCGGCGACGGCACGGCCGAAATCCTCTGGCGTCTCTCCAATGGTGAACTGGACGGCTACAAGGCCAAGTGCTTCATGCTCATGGCCGGCACCAACAACGGCGGCAAACCCGAGGAGACGGCCCAAGGCATCCGCGCGATTCTCGATCTTATCGCGAAGAAGCAGCCACAGGCGAAGACGCTTCTTCTGCCTATCTTCCCCGGCGGCGCGACCCGTCAGCACCCGTGGCGGATCCGGAACGAGAAGGTCAACGCGCTCATCAAGTCCTACGCCGACGGCGGGCGGGTGATCTGGTGCGACTTCAACGAGCAGCTTCTCAATCCCGACGGCACTTTCACCAACGGCATGATGATGCCCGACGATCTTCACCCCCTTCAGCCTGGCTATGCCATCTGGGCCGCCGCCGTGGAGCCGCATTTCAAGCACGTTTGCGGGAAGTAAGGGAATAAGGGAACTCCATCATGCGAACACTCGTCTTTTTATCCACAATGATTCTGGCTGCGTCCTGCATGGGCGCGGTGACGGGCACTGGGCCGCATCCGCCCGATGGCTATGTGCCGCCGCTCGTTTCGAACGGAGATTTGAACCTGCTCGTGGACTGGTGGGGTGGTCAGGGAACCAACGTGTACTACCATCTGGAGACCGAGGTCTACTGGCAGGGACGGCGCGGGCCCGCGCGCGAAGCGGCGCTTTTCGGCTTCGGGCGCTTCAACCCCACGCTCGTGTTGGACGGCGCAGACGCTGGCTTGCCCACCGAGTGGGCTCAGCACCTCGACGTGAAAGACGGCCTCGTCACCTGCAAGGGGCGTTTCGGCGCTGTGGAGGCGGTCACGGAAGTGTTTGTGCCCTTGACGCGCAACGTGATCGCCGTCAAGCGCACGTTCCGCGCGGTGGACGGCAAACCGCACGAGCTTGCGTGCGATCTGAACTACACGCTGCCGCCGCACGACCGCCTTACGGGCGCGTGGCACACCACGCCGCAGGGCGAGCGCCGTTATGAAGGGCGCACCTACGGTCACCGCGTGATCGGTTTCACGATAAACGTGATGGCGGATGCGGGCGGCGGTTCGCGCCGCGTGTTAGCGCTCAAGCCGGGCGAAGCGGCGTCGGCGGCGTGGTTCGTGGCGTTCACCGATTCCTACGAGGAGGCGAAAGGCGCAGTCGCCGCGCGTACGGCGGCGCTCGCCGCCGAGCTGGCGCGGTTGGGCTTTGCCGGCCTTCTCGCCGAAACGCGCGCGGAGTGGGCGAAGTACTACGCCGAATCGCACGTGCTCGTACCCGACGCGAAAATCCAGCGGATGTACGACGTGCAGCAGTACCATCTCCGGTGCAATGCGGGACGCTGGGGGTTCCCCGTCGGAATTTTCCCGCACCATTGGCAGGGAAAATACTTCGGCTTCGACGCCACCTACATGCACGACGGCCTTGTCGCGAACGGGCATTTCGACGTGGCGCGGCGGTGTCCCGACTGGCGGTTCGCGGTGATGCCATGGGCCGAGAAACGTCAGGGCTATTACCAGAAGCCCGGCAAATACGGAGCGCGCTGGATGTGGATGTCGCTTGAAGATGGCGATATCGAAGTGGCGGGCATCGGCTTCTGGCAGGATCATATTTTTGCGATGGGCACCATCGCCCGCAGCGCCTGGACGCAATATCGCTATTCCGGCAATCGGGACTGGCTGGCCGTGAAGGGGTATCCCGTGATCCGCAACTGCGCGCTCTTTTTTCGCAACAACTGGATATTCGAGGACGGTGAAGACGTCGCGCACATTGGCCGCTGCACCGACCTCGAACGGCTCGGGCCTTCGCGCGACAAGGCCTTCCTCACGACGTGCGGGGCCGTCTATGCGCTTCGCGCGGCGGCGGACGCGGCCTGCGTACTTGCGACCAATTATGTGGAATCTGCCGACTTCCGCGCGGCGGCGGAACGGCTCGTAAATGGGCTTCCCGTTTCCGCAGACGGCACACGCTACGTGGCGTACGAAAATTGTACGGAAGAGTCCGTTGGGACACTGGGCGGCCTTTATCCGTTTCCGATTTTCGGCAAAGACGACGCGCTGCAGGCCAACGCCGCGCGCCATTTCGTTGATGTGGGCCGCGCGGCTGGCAACATGTATCCGATGGGGTCGAAAGTGTGCCCGTGGTATGCCGGCAAGATGGCCGCCACAATGATCGAACTCGGCGACCGGCGGGAGCCTTGCCGCTGGCTCAAGGAAGCGGCCGAGGCGCAGGGCCTGTTCGGCGAGACGTGGGAAATCAACGAGCCCGGCCTCAGAATCCATCCGTGGTTCACCACGGCAAGCGGCACATGCGCCTACGCGCTCGCACGGATGCTGGTGGAAGGCGCCGTGCCAGAGGACTGGAAGGATTATTCCTTCCGCCTGCCCGATGGACGCGGAAAGTGGATAGACGCCGAAGTGCGTGACGGGCGGCGCGTTAAGTGGATCGTGGAATGAGATGTCAAGCGGAGACGTTATGGCGTTGAAAAAATGAGAGGTGATAAATATGACGAAGCGAACCGAAGCGGTACTGTGTGCGCTGGCCGGAGGTGCGCTTGGACTCTGCGCGTCCGCCGCAGAGATCTCGACGGAGAAGCTCTGCGGACTCTTCATTGACGGCGAAGAACCGCTTTTCGCCGTGAAGGCTGCCGTTGGTAGCACGTGGGCGGCGACGGACTGGCGCGGACGAACGGTTGAAGAAGGGCCGGTGACGGAAACGGTGAAACCGCCGGCACCGGAACGCGGATACTACCTACTGACGGTGACGGAGCCGAACGGCGTTGTGACGCGTCATTCGTATTTTCGTGTGCCGGATCCCAAGACACGGCGAATGGATCCGCAGTCGTTCTATGCGATTGACTCGGCCTTCTCCGGACTGAGCCATTCGGGACGTTTCGCATGTCCATGGCTCGGCGGTGACACCTACAAAATGGTCGCTGAACTTCATCGCTACGCGGGCCTGCCTCATACTCGCGAGCGGATGGAGTGGAAACGTGAGCAACCTGCGGCGGACGCCGTCCCCGAGTTCCGCACACGGTTGAAGAACGCACGGCTTCTGGCGGAGACGGGCGTCAGCATCTCTGGCATGTACCAGAATGCCCCGAAATGGACGGGCGCCAGATTCTCGATCGCGTCCGACCTGCTGGCGACCTACCGGTTCTCCGAGACCTGTGCACGGAAATTCGGCGAATATGTCGCAGCTTGGGAGTTCGATAACGAGGAGGATGGCGGCCATTCGCCTGAGCCGGCCTGGGAATTCTCCTCAGCGTTCAAAGCGGCTTCACTCGGCTTTCATGCGGGCCGGAAGGAGGCCCTTGTCTTGCAGGGCGCTTTTTGCCAGCGCAAGGTGACTCCCTATCATCAGGTGATGTTCGAAAGCGACGTCGGCAAGTATCTTGATGTCTTCAATTACCACTGCTACGGGGCCTTGAAGAACTATGAAAGCGTCCTGAACGAGTTCCGCACCTTCCTGAACCGACATGACCGGCCGGGACGTGAGATTTGGATTACGGAGAACGGTACGGACGCGGAAGGGCACTGCGAGGCAGCGGGCGTCGGCAATCGGCAACATGCGCCTTGGCAGGAGCTGATCGTGGCAGAGTTCTATCCGAAGTCCCAGGCGCTTCTTCAGATGGCGGGTGTCCGGCGCAGCTATCTCTTCACGCTGTGCGCCTACAACGAGCGCGGCGGCGCCAAGGACTGGGGACTCATGCGGCGGGACGGCACGCTCAAGCCTGTGTTTGCCGCCATTTCCACGATGACGGATGAGCTCGGATCCGCACCGATCGAGGGCGAGGTTCTGGTCGGCGACGACGCGCGAGGATTCCTGTTCAGTTGCCCCGACGGGACGACGACCCTGCTCGCCTGGCGCACGTCTGATATCGAAACAACTGACCATCTTGTCATCGACCGTTCGGCGCCGGCCCGGGAGTACATGCTGAACGTGCCGGCGGGAGAGTATTGCGTCGTTGACATGTGCGGTGCCCGGCGGACGGTGCGGGCTGACGAGCAGGGACTGAAATTGGCGCTCGACCGCTATCCCGTCTATGTGCGCGGCGTGAAAGGGCTCGCCGTCACGCGACCGGCCCTGCCGTGCGGCACTCAGGGTCCTGCCCCTGCGAACGGAGAGGATCTGACGGTCGTCCTGCAGGTCATTCATGAGAGAAAGGACTTCTCGGTCGCCGCCGGACAGGCGACGCTCCTCGTCGAGAAGGAGGAGGGGGCGATGACGGTCAACGTGTGGAATCCTTCGGACCGTCCCAAGACGGGACGGGTGACGGTCGAGGGCGCTGTCCTGCGGGGGCTGCCGGAGAAGGTCGATCTTCCGGCGTTCGGCAAGGTCGAGCTGCCGGTCACGTTCGTCAACGACGACGCGTTCCTCGCGAATCCCGCCGGTACGCTGATGGTGCTGGGCGGTATGTTCGACGGACGTAAGATCTCGCGGACGGCTTTGCGAATCGAGGACACCATGCGGGCGGTCAGGGATTCCAAAAAGATTGTGCTCGCGGCGGACGACCCGGCGAACTGGCAGCGCAACACCTCGGCCGACGATTTCACGTGCGAACGCAACGAGCAGGAGGGTGGCGTCCGAATGCGGAACGCATGGAAGTCGTCGTTCAGCAACCGCTGGATCTATCCGCGGTACGTCCTGCAGTTGGGCGAGGACGCGTCCCGTGCGACGATCCTTGAGTTCGAGGTGCGCAGCCGGCAGAACAAGGTCGAGAACGATTATTCGATGAGTGCGCTCATGCTGGGCTTCGACGGCACGGACCAAGGGGATTGGCTGAAATTCGAGCATCCGAGCGAAGTCTGGGAAAAGCGGCGTTTCAATCTGGCTCCGGTTCTCGCGGCGAACAAGGGCAGGAAGCTGACCTCCTTCCGGATCGGCGGCAATCCGCGTGGCACCGAGGTGGACTATTTCATCCGCAACGTCACGTTGTACGTCGCGAAGCCGGCAAGCGCAACGTTCGCCAAAGCCCGCCCCGTCTGGCCGGCGGGAGAGACGGAGACGTTGAACACGTTCTTTACCTTCCGCTGCGAATTCAAGGCGGCGGCGGGCGACGACGTGCGCCTCCGGGCGACGGCCGGTTACATTTACAAGGCGCGGCTCAATGGCGCGTTCGCCGCGTTTGGCCCTGCGCGGGTGAATCCGGGATTCTTCCGCGTGGACGACTGGAAACTCACGCCGCGCGAGGGGGCGAATGTCCTCGAGGTCGATGTCGCGGGCTACAACTGTCCGAACTTCTACCTGGCGAAGCAGATGCCGTTTCTGCAGGCTGAGGTCTGTGTGAACGGACGGGTCGTTGCGGCGACGGGTAATGAGGGCTTTGCGGCGTTCACGACGGGCAAGCTCCGCAAGACGCCGCGCTATGCCTATCAGCGGCCGTATTCGGAAGTGTATCGTCTGCCGTTTTCGGCGAAACCGGCCGGGGCTGTCGAGGTTCAGCCGCCGAAAAAACTCCTGCCGCGAGAGTGGGCGTATCCGACGTTTGCCTGCGTCAAGTCCAGCCCCCTCTCACGCGAGCGGACGTGTCGTGACGACGCGATGAAGCCAACGGTTCCGCGTTTTATCGAAGGCGGGCTTGGAGATTTTGTCTGCTTTCCGCCAGATGAACTGGAGGACAATCCGTTTTTCGAGATGCAGCGGCGGAAGACCGTATCGCGCGAGCCAATCACAGCAACATCTGACGGACGATATGTGTTGAATGACGGGGAGGGTATTGTCTTCGCACTGGATCGCGTGTGCGGCGGGTTCCCGGTGCTGACGGTATGCGTTGAATCGCCGACGGCGATCTATCTCACGCATGACGAAGTCCTGCAGGAAGACGGTGCGGTTGATTTCCTGCGGACCGATACGATGGCGACGCTTGCCTGGCATCTCGACGCGCCTGGCGACTATTCGCTCGAGTCGTTTGAGCCGTATGGCTTCAAATATTTCCGCATTCTCTCGGTCGGCGGCCGTGCGACGGTTTCGGCTCCCATTCTTCGAACCTATGAATCGCCATGCGCGTCGCGCGCGACCTTCAAGAGCTCTGATCCGGCGCTGGAGAAGATTTTTGAGGCGGCGCGCGGGAGCTACGTCGCCAACGCCGTCGATTGCCTGACGGACTGCCCCAACCGCGAGCGCGGCGGATGGCTCGGGGACTCGTTCTTCACGGGACGCGCGAGCCAGTGGCTCACGGGAACGGGGTTCAATGAAAAGCTCTTCCTGCAGAATTTCTCGCGCCCCGACACCTTCCCCGCGCCGGTGCGCTATCAGGGACTCGTCCCTGCGATCTGGCCGTGTGACCTCATGTGCCGCGAATGCTTCATCCCGACTTATGACATGTGGCTCATCGGCGAAATCGAAGAGTGCGTCGTGCGTAACGGTTATTCTGATCTCAAGGAACAATTCCGCCCGAAGGTCTTCGGAATCCTCGACTTCCTGAAGAAATACGTCAATGATTACGGCCTTTTGCAGCATCTGCCGGGCTGGGTGTTCATCGAGTGGAGCAAGGCGAACGAGCTTGTCTACGATGTCAACTATCCGTCGAACATGCTCTATGCCTGGGCACTCGATGCAGCGGCTCGTCTGTATGAGCGGGATGACTTTGCGGCGGAGGCTTTGCGGATTCGCGACCAGGTGCGGCGGGAGAGCTACAACGGGAAATGGTTCTGTGATAATGCGGTCGTGAAAGACCGAGTCGGCTTTCTCGGCCCGTCGGGACAATGTACGGAAGTCTGCCAGTACTTCGCGTTCTTCACTGGGACAGCGACGCCGGAAAGTCATCCCGATCTCTATCGGACGCTGCTCGCGGACTTCGGCCCGAACCGTCTGAAGAAGGGTCTGCATCCCGAGGTCGCGCCGGCGAATTTCCTGTTCGGGACGCTTCTTCGAATGGAGATCCTTTCGCGCGAGAGACGGTCGCGCCAGATGTACGACGAGCTGCGCGATTATTTCCTCTACATGGCGGAGAAGACGGGAACCTTGTGGGAAAACGATAAGCCTTCGGCCAGTTGCTGCCATGGTTTTGCTTCCATCGCGGCTGCGTATCTCTATCGCGACATTCTGGGTGTGCGTCAGATCGATTACCGCAGCAAGCGCATCTGGGTCGATCCGCCTGCGGACATGCCGCTCGACTGGTGCGAGGGCATCGTGCCCGTATCCGCAACCGAAGAGGTGCGCGTCAGGTGGCAGAAGGTGTCTGGCGTACCGGAAGCTACGGTCGATGTGCCCGAAGGTTGGACTGTCGTCAAGTGATAGCGCCGGCAGAAGACTGCCGGCTTGAAGCGCTCCCCCCTTTTCGCCTATACTGGGCGGCATCCTTTCTGGAGGGGTGTCTGAGTGGTTGAAAGAACCGGTCTTGAAAACCGGCGTGCCGCAAGGTACCGGGGGTTCGAATCCCTCCCCCTCCGCCATGTGTCGGATCAGGCTGTCTGCCCCCGCCGGACTGAGTGTACGGTGCGCAAAACAGATATTTTTTTTGCGCAAAGCCGCAAGTCATTTGGGCGGCATATGATACGATGGCGATCATGAAAAAGGTAATGATTTCGGCCGTGTGCGTAATGCTGGCGTTGGGGCTGGCGGCCAGAGACGCTCCGGAATGGTTTGAAAAGGGCGTTGTCGCGCAGATGCCAACTGCGGCTGCGACGAACATGCCCGCCCTCGCCGCGCGCGGCGTGACGATCGTGCAGATGCAGGAGGAGGCCACAACACCTGCGCAGGCAGCAGCATTCACCGCTGCCGCACATGCCGCCGGGCTGAAGGCGCTGGCCCGTTGCGGATGTCCCGCAAAGACCGGTGACGCGGGGCTTTTTGTCCTCACAAACCTCGTGCCGCGCTGGGTCGATTCACCGGCCGACGGCTGGGTGGTGTCGGGTGCCGACCGTCTGCCGCTCGAAACGTGGGAGTTGGCGCGTCAGGCCGTTAAGGGCGCAAAACCCGGTCTCGTGCTCGTGGCCGAGGGGTCGCGGCTCGGCAACCAGTGCAGTGCCTTTGACGCCGACTTCCCGCCGCCTTGGAACGCCGCGCTGAACGACGTGCTGAAGGCGCGTCAGACTGTTGCCGAACTCGAACGCCTGTGGCGGCTGATGCGCGAAAACCGTCCGGAGGGCAGCCGGTTCCTGCGCGGATCCCCGCATTGGGATCCCGTGCCGGTGGCGTTCGCGTTCGCGCTGGACGGCGTGCCGGTCCTGACTGCCGGGCAGGCGAGCGGCTGCAGCGCCGTGCTGCCGAAGCTCTGCGCGCTGCGAGCGGCAGAGCCGGCGTTCACGGAAGGAGACCTCGCGTGGCTTGAGAACGACTCGCCCGAAAAGGTGGCGGCGTTCGTGCGCACCGCGCCGGACGGGCGGCGCGTCGTCTGCGTGTTCAATCTGCGCCGGGAGGCTCTGACGGTGAAGGTCAAGCTGCCCGCCGCGCTGGCGGACGCGCCGCTGCTCGCCGCGCACTGCGCGTACGCGGACGGCGCGTATGTCTTCGCGGGCGAGGGATACGATATCCGCGCCGTCGCCGGTGCCGTCCGGACGAGCGCCGAGCGCACCGCTCGCGCCGCAGCCCTAGCGGCGGCAGAGACGCCACGCGCGCGCAATCTCGAGCTGAAGGACCCCGTCTACAGGGATCTGACGAACCTGACCGCCCGCGCGGTGCCGCCGTACCTGCGCGGAGCGATGATGTACCAGCTTTTTCTGCGCCCCTTCACGCCGGAGGGCACGCTCAAGGCGGCCGAGGCCCGTCTGCCGTTTGTGAAGTCGCTGGGCACGGACATCCTCTATCTCTGTCCGGTGGCGACCGCCGACCGCGGCACAGACCCCACGTACTGGAGCAGCCGCCAGAAACAGAGTCGACTCGGGAACCCCTGCAACCCGTATCGCATAGCGGATTACTTCGGCATCGATCCCGAATACGGCACGGAACAGGATCTGAAAGACTTCGTCGCCGCCGCCCACGGGCTGGGCATGAAGGTGCTCTTCGACGTCGTCTACTACCACTGCGGGCCGAACGCCGTCTTTCTCAAGGATCATCCGGAGTGGGCGCTCCGCAATCCGGACGGCTCTTTCCAGCTCGGGGAATGGGCCTTCCCGCGGCTCGACGTGAAGAACCCGGCCGTACGTGAATATTTCTTTGAAAACATGGCCTGGTATCTGCGCGAATTCCAGTGCGACGGCTTCCGCTGCGATGTGGGCGGCATGCTGCCGCTCTGGTACCGCGAGGAGGCCTACCGCCGCAACAAGGCCGTGAAGGACGATGTGGTGATGCTGTGCGAGGGGAACGATCCGCGCGAACAGCAGGTGGCCTTCGACCTCTGTTACGCTTTCCCGATGCAGGTCGCGATCCGCGACTTTCTCGCGGGCAAGGGGTCAGCCACCAACCTGTCCGTCAACTGTGTCCAGCGCGAGGGCCGTTTCCCGAAGGGATACCACTGGATGCGCTGTTTCCAGAACCACGACTATGCGAACTGCGCGCCCGGCCAGAAACGTTGGGAGGAGACGTACGGCCTCGCCCTCAACGACGCGCTGCTCGTGACGCTTTTCACGCTAGACGGCGTGCCGATGGTGTACAACGGGCAGGAAATCGCCGACACCGCGCCACACAGCATCTGGTCGAACCGCTTCCACGGCAAATGGGGCATCGACTGGTCCCGGGCCTTCACGCCGGAGGGCGCACACCGTCTCGATCTCGTCCGCGCCCTCGGCCGGCTCCGCCACGACCGCCCGTCCCTCTTCGACGCCCCGACGGAATTCATCGCGACGCCGTTCCCGCACGAGTTGTACGCCTTCCGCCGTCCGCTCGCGGACGGCACGGAGTGGCTCACCGCGGTGAATATCTCAGGGAAGGATCTGGTCGTCACGGTCCCCGCCGGTTTCCACGCCTTCCTCGCCGGTCCCGGCGCGACGCTCGACGCGGTCACCGGACGCCTCCGCCTGCCGCGGCAGAGCTGGATGCTGGGGGCAAAGGGGGTGCCAGAACTCGTTCGCCAGCCGCGCGGGGCGCAGCGCCCCGAGGCGCGTTTCGTGCCTACGTACGGCAGTGCACACCGCGCCGCTTCCTGCTCGGCACGTCCGGTTCCGGCGTTCCTGCGGGGGAGCGTGATGTACCAGATCTTCACCCGCATGTTCACGCCCGAGGGCACGTTTGCCGCAGCCCGCGCGAAGCTGCCGGAACTCCGGGATCTCGGCGTGGACATCATCTACCTCACCCCGCACCAGCTTGCGGACGACGACCCCGACCCGAAGTTCTGGAGCGCGCGCCAAAAGCAATGCCGGCTGGGAAACCCGAAGAATCCCTACCGGCAGAAGGACTTTTTCGCCGTCGACCCCGAGTACGGCACGGCGGCCGATCTGAAGGCGTTTGTCGACGAGGCGCACCGGCTCGGCATGAAGGTGATGTTCGACCTCGTGTATTTCCACTGCGGGCCGAAGGCCGTGTTCTTGAAAGATCACCCGGACTTCGTCGTGCGAAACCCCGACGGCACGCCCCGGCTCGGCGAGTGGGCTTTCCCTGAGATGGATGTCTCCAAGGCTGCCGTGCGCGAGTACCTCTATGCGAATATGACAGGATTTATCAAGGATTACGGCGTGGACGGCTTCCGCTGCGATGTCGCGGACATGCTGCCCGTCGACTTCTGGGAAGAGGGTTACCGCCGCTGCCGCGCGCTCAACCCGGATGTGTTCATGATGTGCGAGGGACTCAAGGGCGATGACCAGATCGAAGCGTTCGACCTCTCGTACGGCTTTTACACGCAATGGGCGTTGGTGGACCTGCTCGCCGGCAAAGCCCCGGCCTCGCTTCTGCGCACGGCCTGGCAGAAAGCGCGCGAGGATTTCCCCCGCGAGTTCCATTGGATGCGCTGCTTCGAAAACCACGACTTCGCAAACGTCACCCCGGGCCAGAAGCGCAAGGAGGAGCTATACGGCGCGCAGGCGAACGCATCCATGCTCGCCACCCTCTTCCTTCTGGACGGCATCCCGATGCTGTACAACGGGCAAGAGATCGCCGACGCGTCCCCGCAGTCCATCTATTCCAACCGCGATCACGGCGGGTGGCATGTGGACTGGTCGCGCGCCGGCGACGCCAAGGCGGTTGAGCGTCGGGCGCTCGTGAAGCGTCTCTGCCGTCTCCGTCACGACAACCCCGCGCTCTTCGACGCGCCGCTCGTGTGGCACGAGGTCATTCCGGCAGACAAGGCCTATGCCTTCTCGCGCCTGCTGCCTGGGGGCAAGAAACTCACGCTGGCGGTGAATGTGTCCGGCGAGGCGGTCGAGGCGGCTGTGGACGGCGAGAGGACCCTGTTGGGCCCGCGCGCTTTCTTGCTGAAGTGAGCGGCTCCGCGACAGAAGGCACGTCGTTTTGTGCGTGGTGACTGGGTTCGGATCAACAGCGTGGAATCGTGCCGCACGCGGCCGGTCACTCGTCGTCGTCGTGCCCCGCCGCCGTTGCGGCGATCAGCGCGCGGTACTCTTTCGCAAGCTGTGCGCACACCGTGTCCACGGTGAACCGGCCCAGCACGCGCGCACGTCCTGCGGCTGCAAGCGCGGCGGCGCGGGCGGGATCAGCCAAGAGCGCCAGCGCCTCACCGGCCATGCGCAACGGATCGCCGTCGCGCACCAAAACACCGGACTCACCGGACTCGATGATCGAAGCGGGGCCGGCAGATTCAGCGGCGATAACGGGAATCGCGGCAGCCATAGCTTCACAGATGACTCGTCCAAAGGGTTCGCCCTTCGCGGGATGGATCAACAGATCGAAGGCGCGCAAGATCTGCGCAGCGTCGTCGCAATCGCGGATCCAGTGAAACTGCTCTTCCAGCCCTGCGGCCGCAACCATTTTCTCAAGCTGCGAGATCCACCGCGAGTGCTCATTGAACAGATCCCGTCCAACCGCCACGAAATGCGCATCCGGCCTTTGCCGGCGGATTTCTGTCGCGGCCATAATAAAGGCATCGTGCTTCTTCCAGGGAATGAGATGAGCCACCATGCCGATGACCGGACAATCAGCGGGCAACCCGAACCGCTGCCGCGCGTCGGCACGGCTCACAGCCGCAGCGCGTTCCGGGTCAATCCCATTCCGCACCACACGGATACGACCGAGAATGCGCGGCGAAAGGATCTCGACCAGATACTCGTCAATCGCTTCCGACGCGGCAATGATGCGCGAAGCCTTTTTGGCCGCATCACGGGCAAGCAAGACCGGCAACCGCATATCGCGCACATGCCACACCAATGGGATGTGCGAGAAGGTTTTGCGAGATGCAAGAAAGGCGGGCAGGCTGTTGGCGTGAATGATGTCTGGCTTGACGGCGTGAATGATCTGGCAAACCGTACTGGGTGCGCGCATCAATTTGGCCGCCGTCGAAAAGAGGCTCCACCCGTGCTTTGCTGCACGCACCGGCGACACTGGAAAGACCGTGATACCGCTTGTCGACAAGCGGTCAAACAACGGCCCTCTCGGAACAGCGGCAACAACCTCAACCCCGTGAGCCGACAACCGGGTGCACACTTCCAACAGGCTGTATTGCGCACCACCCAACTCGGAGACTAGGTCTACCCACAAAACACGCATAAGCGCGAATAGTATGACCTCACTTAGGAGAAGTCAACAACCTTAGGTAAAAATCGTAGAAAAAGGTCGTCCCATGCCCTCATATCCGGTCCGCAGGGCTTTCCGCAACCGTGACAGCAGCAGCGGTTCCGGATTCGCGTACACCCGTTGCCCGTCGGGGACGGCGGTGTCGGGGACGGCGGCGCGGACTGCTCCTCTCCTCCTCGGCATCGCGCGGCATTTCCACGCCGTCCGGTGCGGCGGGCTCGTTTGACTGCGCTCCGCGCTGTGCGTGCTGCGCCGCCTGCTGAGCATACAACGCCTGCCATTCGTTAAGACAGGAGAGATCGGCTTTCTCCGCAGTCAGCAGGATGCGCTGGAAGGCCAGCGCTTCCGGAAATCCAGGGTGGAAAAGAAAACGGTGGCCACGTCCCTTGGCCGGCGAATCTGCAAACCGTCGCGGCACGTCCATCAATGCCAGTGCCGTATAAAGCGTGGCTTTCGGGATGTGCAACCGCTGCGCCACGGCGTGCAGCGCCTGACGCGCGACATGCTGCCGGTTGACGCGGCCGTTCGGACTGTTCCGCTCTTCCTGCCGCAACAGGTCGAAAAAGATCGGGTAGCAAAGACACGCGAGACGCACGCCGTTGGAA
>Ga0123328_1002775_pt1 | contig 15495 bp, 12 predicted proteins | sample BioC12SIPDNA_2_FD_89702 | JGI IMG/M metagenome (GOLD analysis project Ga0123328, IMG submission 89702) | Anaerobic biogas reactor microbial communites from Washington, USA - Biogas_R1_A C12 SIP DNA | ecosystem: Engineered > Bioreactor > Anaerobic > Unclassified | place: Washington, USA...
GCTCGCGAGGGCCCCCAGGATCTCGGGGTGGGTGAGACGAGACGTCAGCATGGCATCACTCCTCTCTGATAGCTAGGCCATCGCTGCCGCATAGTAGTCGCACAGGCCTCGCACCGCAACCCATCCTCGACGCCCTATCGCCTCGGCGCCCGCGCCCCGCGAGCGCGATCCCTCGACGCCCGCTCGACCCCATCGCGCTACCGTTCCCGCTCACTCAACTATCGCCCCGAACCATGCTGCGACACGCCCGCCGTGTCGAACGGCGTCGCTACGCGCGTTCTCCGCTTGAAAGGCGTGAGGATGATGACCGATGTCGAGATGATGTCCCTCAGCGGCGAACCCGTCACCGTACGGGCCGGCGCGGTAGGCGACCTGCGCACCGCCCTGCGAGGGGAACTGCTGCTCCCGGCCAGCGCCGGCTATGACGCGGCGCGCGCCGTCTGGAACGGCCTCATCGACCGTCGCCCGGCGCTGATCGCCCGCTGCTCGGGGCCGGCCGACGTCATGATCGCAGTGCGCTTTGCGCGCGAGCGCGACCTGCTGGTGTCGGTGCGGGGCGGCGCCCACAGTGTCGCCGGCAACGCGGTCTGCGATGGCGGGCTGATGATCGACCTGTCCGGCATGCGCGGCGTACGCGTCGATCCCGTTTCCCGCACCGCCAGAGCGCAGGGAGGAGTCACCTGGGGCGACCTCGACCACGAGACGCAGATTTATGGCCTCGCCACGCCCGGCGGGGTCGTGTCGGATACCGGCATCGCAGGCCTCACCCTGGGCGGCGGGGCGGGCTGGCTGCGCGGCAAGTTCGGGCTGAGCTGCGACAACCTGCGCTCGGCCGACGTCGTCACCGCCGAGGCGCGCATGGTAGTCGCCGGGCCCGAAGGAGACAGCGATCTGCTCTGGGCGCTGCGCGGCGGGGGAGGCAACTGGGGCGTCGTCACGTCCTTCGAGTACGACCTGCATCCCGTGGGCCCCATGGTGACGGTCGTATTCACCAACTATGCCGGCGAGCGCGCGGGGCAGGTACTGCGTGACTTTCGTTCCTTTATGCGGTCGGCGCCCGACGAGATCTCGGCCCTCGGGAGCCTGTGGCGCATACCGGACGAGGAGAGCTACCCGGAGGGTGTGCGTGGCAGGCCGGCGGTGCTCATCGCCGCCTGTTACGCCGGCCCCGTGGACGAGGGGGAGCGCGCCATGGCACCCCTGCGGGCTCTCGATCGCCCGATCCTCGACACCAGCGGGGTGATGCCTTTTGTGGAGGCGCAGCGCGCCTTTGACGCCGACTATCCCTGGGGGTGGTGCTACTACTGGAAATCGCACTATCTGGACGATCTCAGCGACGAGGTCATCGACCTGGCGGTGGGGCGCGCCTATACCTCGCCATCGCCGCATACGAACATCGATATCTGGCCCCTGGGCCAGGCGGTACAGCGCTACGGCGTCGACCACGCCGCGTTTGGGCGTCGCGACGCCCGGTATGCCGTGAGCATCGAGGCGAACTGGGAGGATCGCGCCGACAGCGATCGCAACATCGCCTGGGCGCGCGCGTTCTGGGAGGCCCTGCGCCCCCTGGCGCAGGGGGGAATGTATCCCAACTTTCCCGGCATCACGCCCGAGTCGCTGAGCGTCGTGCGCGCCTCCTATCCCGGCACGTTCGAGCGACTCGTGGCGATGAAGCGCACATACGACCCCGACAACTTTTTCCGGATGAACCTCAACATCCCGCCCCACGGTGCGTGAAGCGGCGGGGCGTCAGCGAACTGGCCCGCGGCGCGTGCCCCAGCCCAAGAAACGGGCGCCCGTCGGGCTCGCCACCCAACGGGCGCCTGACGCCACCCAAGCCGGAACGCTCAGTCTCCCACGGCGGCGGCCGCTGCCGCCGTCTCCATCACGTCCAGCGTCTCCTCGATATCGCCCATAGTGTGCGCGCTGGAGAAACCGTGGTGCGGCGAGACGTGGTGCAGATACACGCCGCGCTGCAGGCAGGCGCGGTGAAAGCGCGCCATCATCGCCATGTCCTGCCCCGCCATGTCGCGGTAGCTGCGCGGCTCGGCGTCCAGACCAAAGTAGATGCCAAAGCGAGCCCCCACGCCCTGCACCCAGGCCCGCAATCCGCGCCGAGCCATGATGTCGCGCAGCCCCGCGTACAGACAGTCGCCCAGGGTGTGCAGGTGATCGTAGAACCCGGGCTGCGTGACCACCGACAGGAAGGCGCGTGCCGCCGCGACGAGTACGGGATGGGCGTTGTACGTCCCGCTGTGCAGCGCTGGGCCCAGGGGCGAACAGGTCTCCATGATCTCGCGTCTGCCCAGGATCGCCGAGATCGGCATGCCGCCCCCCACGGCCTTGCCCAGCACCGTCATGTCCGGCACCACGTCAGTGCCCAGTGCCGGCCCGGGCCCGACGCGAAACCCCGACAGGATCTCGTCGAACACCAGCACGATGCCTAGCTCCTGCGTGAGCGCCCGCACAGCCCGAAGGAACTCGTCCGTCGGGCGAATCCCACCCGAGTCATAGTTGATCGGCTCCATGATGACGGCCGCCAACGTGCCCGCCTGGGAACGCAGCGCGCGCTCCAGCGCATCCACGTCGTTGAAGGGAAGCATCGTCACCATCTCGGCGTTGGTCGGCGGGATGCCGGCCGAGTCGGGGACCGGCCGCGGCGCCGAAAGGGGCCCCGCCTGGTCCAGCGGCGGCCAGTGGCTAAAGCCCACGGTGTCGTTCACGCCGTGATAGTGCCCCTCGAACTTGACCACGCCCCACCTTCCCGTGTAGGCACGGGCGATGCGCAGCGCATGCCAGGTCGTCTCTGTGCCCGACGAGGCAAAGCGCACCATGTCAGCGCCCGGGAAGAGGCGCACCAGCTGCTCCGCGACCTCCACCTGCGTCTCCGTCTCACAGGCGCACAGCACGCCTCGCCGGGCGGCCTCGCTGACCGCCTCCACCACGGCGGGGTGGCCGTGCCCCAACAGGCTGGCGCCGTGCGACACGCAATAGTCGATGTAGCGATTGCCGTCCACGTCGTAGAGATATGCGCCCTCGCCTCGCTCGAAAAAGAGGGGATGCCCCAGGGCCGGGTTCATCCGCGCCGAGGCGTTCACGCCTCCCGGCATCACCTCCCTCGCCCGGCGGTACAGCGCCTGGCTCCCCTCCAAGGTGATCGCTTCGCCTGTGGTCATGGCGTCCTCCTGGCTTCGTGCCTGCTTGATGATGTCGCGATTATACCCGATGCACCTCTCGCGGAGTAGCGCGCCTCCCCACTGCTCCCGTACCGCCCTATGTCCTCACCACGTTCCTGTACAGCGGATATCCTTATATTTGTTACATCATTAACTTGCTTGACATTCTGTCTTGCCCTCTGCTATACTGCGTAAAGAATGGCCAGCCTACTTTGGTCAGAGGCTGTCCTGACAGGTTACGCGAACGCGAAGGAGTACTCGTATGAGGCGGTTGACGACTCTCGACTGGATCGCGATCATCCTCGTCATCATTGGCGGCCTCAACTGGCTGCTCGTAGGGTTGTTCAGTTTCGATCTCGTGGCGGCCATCTTTGGAGAACTCTCGCTCATCAGCCGCATCGTCTACATCCTCGTTGGGTTGGCTGCTCTCTATATGATCTACCTCGCCACACGCATCACCCGCGCTACCGCTCCCTGAGCCCACAGCCCCCACCGACCTTGCCGGCCGCGGCGCGAACACCTTCGGACGCTCATCGACGCCTCCAGCACCGCCCTCCGGGCATGCGGGGGCACGCGCACGACCACCCAAGAACCCGCCTCGCGAGCGCACTGGGCTCGCGAGGCGTTCCCTCGTGCCACAAGCCAGACGGCCGAAAAGCCTACAGAATCCAACGTTTCTGCCGAGAACTACTCTAGGTTGGACGACGGCTCGCGCCTGCCGCGCATTGGCGCACCCCTGCGATCGGCCGGCGCCTTCCCTGCAGCCACACGAGGGTGGGAATACCGATGAGCCAGCGCATCTTGTTCGTCGACGATGATGAGGTCATCCTGGCAGCCATTCGGCGCCAGCTCCGCAAGCAGTTCGAGTTCGACATGGCGCCCAACGCCGGGGAGGCGCTGGCGCTCCTGCAGAGCAGCGGGCCGTATGCCGTCATCGTGTCGGACATGCACATGCCCGACATGGACGGCATCACGCTTCTGTCCAGGGCTCGGGGGATCTGCCCCGATATCGTGCGGATTATACTCACCGGCGTCGCCGATCTGCAGACCGCCATCGATGCGGTGAATCGGGGCAGCATCTTTCGCTTCCTCACCAAGCCGTGGCCCCCGGACGTCCTCGCCGCCGCCGTGGCGGCCGGCATCGAGCAATATCGCCTCGTCACGTCGGAACGCATGTTGCTCGAGCGCACCCTCATCGGCGGCGTCCAGGTGCTCACCGAAATCTTGAGCCTGGTGAACCCCACTGCGTTTCGCCGCACCGCCGCCCTGCGCGATTATGTGAGGCACATTGCCACCGAACTCGACCTCCCCGACCGCTGGCAGATCGAGCTGGCCGCCGCGCTGTCCCAGATCGGCTGCGTCTCGCTGCCGGAGGAAACCCTCCGCAAGGCCTACCTGGGCGAACCGCTGACGATGGACGAACGCGATCTCTATGCTCGCCTGTATGGCACCGGCGCGCGGCTGCTGAGCCACATCCCGCGTCTCGAGGTCGTGGCCGCCATGATCGGCCGGCAGGAGGGGGACGCCGAGCCCGCCCCCAGCGATAACACCCAGGACGACGAGGCCGTGCGCGTCGGGAGCGAGATCCTCCGCGTCGCGCTGGCCTACGATCTCCTCCTGGCGCGGGGCATGGGGCGCGACGGCGCCCTGGCGTGGCTGGAGCGCCGCTCCGGAGAATATCCGCCACACATCGTGGCGCCTCTCGCTACCCTCGAGGCGCATGGCGACGGTCGGCTCACGGAGCGCGTCTATGTGCAGGACTTGCGCGTAGGGATGGTGGTGGCGGAGGATGTGCTCACGGCCAACGGTGCCTCGGTGCTCCCCACCGGCGCTCGCATCTCCGAGCCCGTCGAAGCTCGCCTGCGCTCCTATGCCCGCATCATGGGCCTTCAGGAGCCGCTGCTGGTATACGCCCCATGAGTGGCGATCGCACGGCGGGGTCTCCCCGCCATGGCCGCCCCGCCGTGGTCGCCCGAACCGTCGCGGAGTCAGCATGAGCCACAGCGTGGCCTTTCCCCTCCCACAGCACACATCGAGCGAGTCCTCAACCGCGACGCGGCCGGGGCCCCGCCCGTGGCCGCTGCCCCTTTCCGGCGCGAGCCTCTCCGGCGACGTCGAAGCCGCCCGCACCCTGACGCGGCCCAACCTCGATCACCTCGAGCCGCAGTCTGTGCTGGCCGACCTCCCGAACCACGACTACCGCGTCGGCCTGGAGACGCTGGGCCTCGAGGTGGAGGCCGGCCTGAGGCGCGAGCCTGATCTTCCCGGCGTGATGATCGTGGACCGAGGCCGCCTATTGGGCGTCGTCTCGCGACGCCGCATGTTCGAAAAGCTCGGTCGCCCCTTTGGCGTCGAGATGTACCTGCGACGGCCCGTCCACGTGCTGCTGGACATCGCCGTCCACGATCCCCTCACCCTCGACGCCGACTGTGACATCGGCGCCGCGGCGCAGGCGGCCCTCGACCGGCCGGTAGAGCTGCTCTACGAGCCCATCGTGGTGCGCCTGGCCGACGGCGAATGCCGTCTGCTCGACTTGTCCATCCTGCTCCTCGCCCAATCACGGCTCCTGGCCCTCGCCAACGCCGCCATCCGCGCGCAGGTACGCGCCGCCGAGGAGGCCGCCAACGCCAAGAGCCAGTTCCTGGCGAACATGAGCCACGAGATCCGCACGCCGATGAACGGCGTCATCGGCATGACGGGCCTCTTGCTCGACACCCCGCTCAACGCCGAACAGCGCGATTATGTCGAGGTCATCCGGAGCAGCGGTGACGCCCTCCTCTCCATCATCAACGACATCCTCGACTTTTCCAAGATCGAGTCGGGCAAGCTCGCACTCGAGGAGGCGCCCTTTGACCTGCGACTCTGCATCGAGGACGCCCTCGACCTGCTGAGCCTCAGGGCATCGGCCAAACGCCTGGACCTAGCCTACGTCGTCCAGGAGGGCACACCAACGCACTTGGTGGGCGACGTCACGCGCCTCCGCCAGATCCTCGTGAACCTCCTGAGCAACGCCGTCAAGTTCACCGAGGGGGGTGAGGTGACGGTCACCGTCGATGCCCGCCCGATGCAGGGTGACGTCATGGAATGGCGCTTTGCCGTGCGCGACACAGGCATCGGCATCGATCCAGACCGCCTCGACCAGCTCTTTCGCCCCTTCAGCCAGGTAGACGCCTCCACCACGCGCAAGTACGGCGGCACGGGACTCGGCCTCTCCATCTGCAAGCGCCTCGCCGAGGCGATGGGCGGCACCATGTGGGTAGAGAGCACGCCGGGCGTCGGCTCCACGTTCTGGTTCACCCTGCGAACTGCCGCGGCGCCCGAGCCGGCCGCCGTTTGCGACAGTCCCGCCATCGAGCATCTACGGGGAAAGCGGCTGCTCGTGGTGGAGGACAATGCCACCAACCGCCTGATCCTGACGCGCCAGGCCGCCGCCTGGGGGATGGACACGGTGGCCTTCGAGGAGCCGGCCGAGGCCCTGGCGCGCCTGGAAGCCGGCGAGGCGTTCGATGTCGCCATCCTCGATCTGCGCATGCCGGGCATCGATGGCGTGACCCTCGGCGCACGCATTCGCCGCATCCCATCGGCGCGCGACCTGCCGCTGGTGCTTCTCAGTTCCGTGGGCCATCGCCCCGACGGCATCGAGGAGGTTGGCTTCGCGGCGGTGACCACCAAGCCGATCAAGGGCACGCAGCTCTGTCGCGTCCTAGTCCAGGCGTTGGGGGGCGCGCCCTACCGTACTCCGATGCGCGCCGGGTCGATGGGCATCGACGCCGACCTCGGCCGGCGCCTGCCGCTGCGCATCCTCCTGGCCGATGACAACGCCGTGAACCAAAAGGTGATCCAGGCGATGCTGCGGAAGCTCGGCTACGAGGCCGACACCGTAGCGAACGGAGCGGAGGCGCTCTACGAGCTGCGGCGCGGGCGCTACGATCTCGCCTTCATGGACGTGCAGATGCCCGAGATGGACGGCCTGGAGGCGGCGCGGAGGGTTCGCCAGCACTTGCCCAAGGAGTCGCGCCCTCTGGTGATCGCACTCACGGCCGCCGCCAGTCGCCGCGACGAGCAAGAGTGCCTGGCCGCCGGCATGGCCGGTTACCTCCGCAAGCCGGTGCGCATCGAGGAGTTGCAGTGCGCCATCGAGACGTGGGGTCCGCAGGCGCGTCGCGCCGCACCCACCATACCGCAGGGTACCGACCAGCGCGCAACGTCGCTCGCCGTCGAGCGTGGCGCCGCTCGCGCGACTGCTCGCGCGAGCGACGTCGAGTCCGCAGCCCTCGTGGATGACGCCGTACCCCTCGACTCGATGATGGTGGGCGAACTGCTGGACCAGGACCGGGAGGACCCCGGCACCCTGAGGGAACTCGTCGGTATTTATGTGCGCACCAGCACCCCCGCGGTCTCGGACCTGGAGGAGCGCCTGCGCGAGGGCGACCTCCGCGAGGTAGCGCGCATCGCCCACAAACTCAAGGGGAGTTCCGCCGTGATGGGCGCCTCCCGCCTCTCGAGCCTCTGCCAAACCCTCGAGACGCGCGCCGAAAAGGGCGGCGACGAACTCGAGTCCATCGTCGGGCAGGTGTGCGCCGAGTTCAGGCGTGCCGCCGCGAGTCTGGAACGCCTCGCCGCCGGCGAGTTCGAGCTTCCCGATGAGGAGGGGGCCGCCGACGCTGTAGAAGATGCCATCGCGGACGCCGCGCCCGAGCCGGTGATCGACGCCGCCATCCGCGAACAGCTCTGTGCACTGTCATGCGACGATCCCGAGCGCCTCGCCGAGTTCACCCTCGTCTTTGCCGCCTCGATGGGGGGACGCATCGCGCTTCTTCAGGACGCCTCGGCCGCCGGCGACGTCACCGGTATGGTCACCATAGCGCAAAAGATCCGCAACGGCAGCGCCTTCGTGGGGGCCCGCCGCCTGGCAGAGGCGTGTGCCCGCATCGAGGAGCTGGCGCCGGGCGAGGCCCCGGAGCGCATCCGCGACCTCGTGCAGGATATGGTGGATGAGTACGACCGCGCCAAGGCGGTGCTGGAGGAGCTACTCCCTCAGGAGGGCGCGTCATAGCCAGACGCTGCATGAAGCATCATCTGGCGGTGTCCCCGCCGGCGCGAATCCCCTTGACACTCGCCGCTCGAAATGTTACAAATCTCGCCATCACATCGCATCCACCATCGAGGTCAACGTGAAAGCATCCCGATTCGTGTACATCACCGTGCTCGCCACGATCCTCCTTGGCTCCACGGCCCCCGCACCTCCCCCGGTGCGCGCGCGTGAACCCCTCACCTTTCAGGGCCACCTGCGCTACTCCGAGCACGGCCCCGGCGCGTCCGTGGATGGCATCGGCACCGCCCTCTTTGTCGGCGGCATGGGCGCGCCCATCGCGGCCGGCCGCCTGACTTCGGGCCTGCGCACCATCCTTTCGGTCCCAGGCATAGGCGACAACCCGAGTATGCAATCGATCAGCGAGATGCTGAACAGCGGCGTGCCCGTCAACGTAGCGGCGCTCGTGCCGGGCAGCGCTCGCTACGATGCCAACGTGCGCTTTTCCCTCGAGGAGGGTGACGACGGCGTCCTCCACCTCAAGGAGGGCTCCCTCACCTGGACGAGCATGAACAAGCTCGATTTCTCGTACGATAGCGGCACCATCAGCGACAGCTTTGGCGGCTCGGGGAGCTATACGCTCCAGCCCGACAAGGATAGCATCGACCTGGTCATCGACCGTGACACGGATCCCATGACGCTCGAACTCACCGTCGACATCTCGCACCCGGCGCCCACCTCGGGCAAATCGGTCTGGAACGCGCTGGGCGGCGCGGTCGTGATGGAACTCGAGTCCGCGAACGGCGAGCAGGTGATGAGCGGTCACGCCTTCGGCCAGCCTATCCCTCCCTCGCCGTCCGGCGGTGGGCCCGCCGAGCACGGCATCTACTATTATCGCAAGGGCACCCTCAGCGACCTCGATGGCAGCGAGACGTGGCGCAACCTCCTCGACGTCCAGGTGCTGGTGGAATACGAGATCGTCGACGAGTGCTCCGTATGGATGGACGTCCCCTCGGAGAACGATAGCCTCACCTACAAGGACGACGCCGCCGGCACGCTGGAGGTCGAGGCAACGGCTCACGCCTCGCCAAAAGCGTACGGCGACGACCTCGAATGGACCTTCCCCGAGATCGCGGGCTCCGACCTCACGGCTGACCCGGAGGATCGCCGCGGGGCGGAGGTGGCCTTTACCTACGAGGGTCTGCCAGACAAGAACTCTGACTTTGGTCGCAAGAAGGTGAGCCTGGAGTTCCGTGAGTTGGCCGACCGCTGCGAGAATCCGCCCGAGCGCAACGTCAAGGTGTTCTGGGATCTGGACGCCCGCAACAACCCCGACGGATCCGTCCCCAACTGGTTCTACTATTGGAAACAGACGAGCGCCGCCCAGGGGCACGGCGACGCCATCCTCCTGGACAGGTGCTCCTACTGGGGCTATTTCGACGGCTATGACCACCCGAGTAAAGCGAATGTCATCTATCTCTGCGACTGGGGCGAAGGGCCCTATAGCAGCAGCAACGACTATACCGGCAAGTTCGTCGAGGGGATCGACCACTATGCCTCCACCGTGCTCCACGAATGGACGCATCTGGAGAACTATCACGACTGGTGGCCCGAGGGGTACGATCGCTCGAAAGACGCCGACGGCGACCTCGTCCCCGACACCCGGGAGGCGTCCTACGGCATGAACCCTACCATGCGCGACACCTTCGGTCTCGGCTTCCGCGACGTGGAGGTGCCCGCCTATCTCCAGGAGCACACCTGGCCCAACGGCTCGTGCAATAGCCAGGACTGGTCAGACCCCGGCAAGCAGAGCGGAGGCTCATGATGCGATCCCACTTCTCACAGCCTCGCGCCCGGTCGTCGCGCAGAGTTCTGCTGCTCGGAGCACTGCGCATCGCCTTGCCGCTCCTGCTGGTCGCGGGCTGCACCCTCTGCCCGCTGGTCGGCGGCCGACGGCAGGGTGACGAACCCACCCCCGCTGCCAGCGCTGTGGAAGGCGAGGCCACACCCACAGCCGTGCCCACGCCCGACGCCGCCACCCTCGATCAGGCGCTGTCCGAGGGGGACTGGGAGACGCGCATGGCGGCGGCCCACGCCGTCCCCGGGCGCGACGATATCCCGCTCCAGAACCGCGTCGATATGCTGTCCGATGCCCTGGCGCGGGAAGTGGACCAGCCCTCCGGGGAGCCCCAGCCCGATCACACCTACCTTTCCGCCGCGGGCATGTTGCGCGTGCGCCTCACGCGCAGCCTCGGCGACCTCGGCGGTAGCGCCGCCAAGATGCTGCGCCAGCGCGCCTCCGACGCCCAGGGGGACGCCCGGGCCTCCTACCTCGTCGCTCTGGGCTATATGGGCGAGAAAGATGTGGCACCCGAGTTGCGCGACGCCCTGCAATCGTCCCCGGACCCCGTCGTCCGCATGGACGCCGCCCGCGTTCTCGGCATTCTGGGCGATCGGGAGGCGATCCCGGCCCTACAGGCCGCGCTGGCCGACCCCTTTGTCGCCGAGGGCAGGGATAGCCTCGGAACCTACAGCCTCTACCCCGTGCGCGAGCAGGCGGCCGGCGCCCTCCATGCCATGGGCGTAACCGTCGAGCGCGACGGCGACACCTTTACTGCGAGACCCTGACATGACGACTCCTCCAGCCCCCAACCCACAACCCATCGCCGAGAGCCCGCAGAAGAGCAGTAATGGTTGCCTCAAGGGGTGCCTGATCGCCCTGCTCGTCGTGGGGCTCTTGCTGGTCGCCGGCACGGTCCTCGCCCTCACCGCCGGGCGCGCCTACGTGGCCCGCAGCCTCCCCGAGTGGGAGACGCGCTATCCGCTCTTGGGCCTCGGCATCGATCTCCTGAGCCTCCGCGAAGAGTTTGCCGCCCAGGGCGGCGTGCTCCCCGCCGGCGGGCGCCAGGCCGGCAGCGACAACAAGGCGCTCCTGCCCTCCGACGTCGTCGTGCACCCCTCGCCCGAAGCGGAGTCGTACAACATTTCACCCGACCAAGTCACCGCCTTTCAGCGCGTCAAGGCGCCGGTGGATGACGTCGTGGCGCACCTGAGAACGGCGTGGGGTGAACACGACTGGTCGCTGCACGACGAGCGTGAGATCGCCGGCGCGCCGGTGCTGGTCTGGCAAAAGGGCGACCGTGTCTGTCGCATCGAGGTGCAGCCCATCGATCGCGGCGCCGAGGTCTGGCTGCGCTGCACCAACATGGGGCAGTAGAGCACGCCCAATCCACCCGCAATCGCAACCGGCGGAGCCGTCCGCCGGTTGCGACTGCGGGTCTTTTTCGTGTCGCCCATGCCCCCCCTGCGCCTCGCGGAGGGCATGCCCCCACTCGCATGGCATCTCTTGCCGACCGCCCCTAGCGCCAGCCTGACATCCCGGCGACCTCACTCACCAGCAGGATCGCGCCGCGGGGGTTGACCGTTCGTAAAGTCCACTAATTCTGTATATTTTCTCCTGAATCTATGCTATAGTGGTTGTGCCATGAACGTGCTGTTCCGACTCACCGTAGCAGCATTCATTGCTGCCGAGGAGCAACACTATGCAACCGATCACTCCACCTAGCCATTCGCGGTATCGCCTCGTGCTCTGGTTGGCCCTCATGGCGCTCCTGGTGGCCGCGTGCTCTCGCGGCCCCGCAGCCCAACCCCCACCCGTCTCGGCCGACGACCCACCCGCGCCCGACATCGCGTTCACCCTCGAGACCGCCTCGGGTCAGGGCGGCCTGCGCTATGTGGGCGTGGGCGGCGATATCGACGGCGTCGTGAATCCCACCCTGACGGTCCCGGCGGGCGCCACCGTCGAGATTACGCTCCGTAATGGCGACGGCATGCCCCATGACGCCGTGGCGCCGGACGTGGGCCTGGCGTCGGAGCAGATCTCCGGACGAGGCTCCACTACCGTGGTCCGCTTCCACGTCGAAGAGACGGGCTCCTTTGCCTACTGGTGCAGCGTCCCGGGGCATCGAGCCGCCGGTATGGAGGGCGCCATCGTCGTGGGCGAGGCAGAGGCCCACGTCCCCCCCGCGTCGGCGCCGCGCATCTCCCGCGACCCCACCGACATCCCCGAGCCCGTCGCCTCTCGGCCCCCTCAGACCGTCCGGGTCGAACTGGAGGCCGTCGAACTCGATGGCCAGCTTGCCGACGGCGTGACCTACACCTAACGGACCTTTGACGGCACCGTTCCCGGCCCCCTGCTCCGCGTCCGCGTCGGTGACAGCGTCGAGGTGCGTCTCACCAACCGCGCGGACAGCTAGGTCACCCATTCCATCGATCTGCACGCCGTCACGGGCCCGGGCGGCGGCGCGGACCTGACGCAGGTTCCCCCGGGTGAGGAACGGACGTTCACCTTCCGTGCCCTGAAGCCCGGCATCTACGTCTACCACTGCTCCACGCCGATGGTGGCCCACCACATTGCCAATGGCATGTATGGGATGATTCTGGTGGAGCCGGAGAGCGGGCTCTCGCCCGTGGATCGCGAGTTCTATCTGATGCAGGGCGAGGTCTATACCCAGGATCCTCACGGGCAGGCGGGTCACCAGGAGTTCGATCTGGACAAGCTGCTGCGCGAGACGCCCGAGTACTGGGTGCTGAACGGCGCCGTGGGGGCCGTGGCCGGTGAGGGGGCGTTGCGCGCCGAGGTCGGCGACAAGGTGCGCGTGTTCTTTGGCGTAGGCGGCCCCAACCACGTGGCGTCGTTCCACGTCATCGGCGAGATCCTCGATCGTGCCTACGACCAAGCATCGCTCACCTCCCCTCCTCTCACCGACGTGCAGACGATCATGGTGCCGCCGGGAGGCGCCACGGTGGCGGAACTCGCCCTGGAGGTGCCCGGCGACTATGTCCTGGTCGACCACGCCCTGTCGCGCGTCGAGCGCGGGCTAAAGGGCGTACTGACGGCGACCGGCGAGGAGAACCCCGACGCCTACCGTGCGAGCCCAACGCCCTAGGCCCGCACGGGCACCCGCCTGCTCTGCCCCGCGGCCGCCTCGGTGAGGTGTTGGAGCGCCCCAACTCCGTGGACTGACCCTGCTGCCGCGTCCCTTGACGTGCCCGATAGGCCGTGGTAAGAAACACCTCACAGTAATGCGGGGTGGATTGCGCTGTGTGGATCGCGTCCACGCAACTTTGCCCAGCACCATGGACGTGCATGGGAAAGGTAGGTGACCATGGCAGGCAACGAGAGACCGGTGCGGCTCGCCATCCTGGGTACCGGCGCGATTGGGGGCATCCATGCCTTGGCGGCCCAGGAGGCGCCCGAGGTCACCGTGACGGCGGTGTGGAGCCGCACGCCTTCGCATGCCCGCGATCTCGCCGAGCGCGTGGCGGCGACGGCGTACGACACCATCGAGGAGACCGTCTCGCGCCATGACGTCGACGCCGTGGTGGTATGCACGCCCACCTTTCTCCACCGTGAGCACGCCATCACCGCGGCGCGCGCCGGCAAGCACGTCATCTGCGAGAAACCGTTGGCCCGCGAGCTGGGGGACGCCGAGGCGATCCTAGAGGCAACGCGGAACGCGGGCGTGCGCTTGCTCGTCGCCCACGTGGTGCGCTTCTTTCCCGAGTTCGTGGCGCTGCGCCGCGCCGTGCTCGACGGCGTCGTGGGCCAGCCAGCCGTCGTCCGCATGTCGCGCGGCAGTGGCTACCCGCGTGGGCGCGACGACTGGCACGTCTCCTACCGGCAGAGCGGCGGCGTGCTGCTCGACATGGGCATCCACGACCTCGACTGGCTCCTGTGGACGTTCGGCCCGGCCGAGCGCGTCTACACGCGGGCGCTCGATCCCGTCTCGCGACCCGAGTACGTGGACTATGCCCTGACGACGGTGCGTCTGCGCGGCGGCGCCATCGCCCACATCGAGTCGTCGTGGGCCGAGACGGGCGGCTTTCGCACCCACGGTGAGGTAGCGGGCGACGCCGGCCTGCTCACCTATGACAGCGCCCTGAACCCCGCGCTGAGCGTCAGCCCACGGCAGCCGGTGGCGGCGCCCCGCATCGCCATCCCGACGACCTACACCGTCGAGAGCCCCTACGTGACCCAGATCCGCCACTTTGCGCGGTGCATCCGCGGCGAGGTCGAGCCGGTCATCGCGCCGGAGGAGGCCTACGAGGCGCTGCGCGTCGCCCTGACGGCCCTCGACACCGCCCGCAGCGGGCAGCCCGCACGGCTGTCGTAAGGAGGAGACCCATGCGCATAGGACTGTGGAGCCTGGCGCACATGCACGGCTACGGCTACCTGTCGGCGCTGCGGCGGCGGGAGGGGGTCGAGTTGGTGGGGCTCGCCGATGAGGAGCCCGCGCGCGGGGAGCGCGCCGCCGCCGACAGCGGCGTGCCCTTTTACGCCGATCCCGACGACCTCCTCGCCCGCGTCGACGCGACGGTCATCACCTCGGCCAACGCCGATCATCGCGCCATGGCGGTGCGCGCCGCCGAGGCGGGCGTGGCGGTGCTCCTGGAAAAGCCCATCGCCACGACCTACGCCGATGGGCGCGCCATCGTCGATGCCTTTGCCCGCGCCGGCCGCACGCTGGCCACCGCCTTCCCCTGCCCATTCAGCCCCGCCTTCCAGGAACTGCTTGACGCCGTACGCGCCGGGCGACTGGGCCGATTGCTGGCCATGCGCACCACGAATCGGGGGTCGATGCCAGGGGGCTTTTTCATTCAGCTCGACCGCTCCGGCGGAGGCGCCGTCATCGATCACACCGTCCACGTGGCCGACCTGCTGCGACGCCTTACGGGTGCGGAGCCGACGCGGGTATACGCGGAGGTGGGGCACGGCCTCTATCACCAGGAGTGGGACGATAGCGGACTGCTGAGCATCGACATGAGCGACGGCAGCGTGGCAACACTCGACTGCAGCTGGTCGCGCCCCAAGAGCTATCCCACCTGGGGCGACGTCACCCTGCACGTCATCGGCGAGGAGGGCACCGCCGACGCCGACCTCTTTGGCCAGCATCTGCACTACTACCCCGGCGAGGAGGCCGGGCCGCGCTGGCTGGGCTGGGGCTCTGACGTCGATGCCCTGATGATCGACGATTTCGTGGCCGCGGTGAACGATGGGCGCGCGCCGCGCAGCACCGGTGAGGACGGCCTGCGCGCGCTGGAGGTGGCCCTGGCGGCGTACGCCTCGGCCAGGGAAGGGCGCGCCGTGGAGATCGACGAGGTGCGCGCGATGTAGGGGCCGGACGCCGTCCGGCCCGCGCTGCGACGGCCGCGCTTCTCTCGATGAGGGCGTGCGCCACCGGTCCCGGCGCGGCGCGCACCGGCGTGCGCGCCCTACGCAGCCCC
>Ga0123328_1002779_pt1 | contig 15487 bp, 9 predicted proteins | sample BioC12SIPDNA_2_FD_89702 | JGI IMG/M metagenome (GOLD analysis project Ga0123328, IMG submission 89702) | Anaerobic biogas reactor microbial communites from Washington, USA - Biogas_R1_A C12 SIP DNA | ecosystem: Engineered > Bioreactor > Anaerobic > Unclassified | place: Washington, USA...
ATCAGGTCCACCACCTTCGAGCCGAAGGCGCTGAGCGGCGTGGTCATGTCGACGTGCTTGAGCGCCTCGTCCGTCACCGGTTCGAAGCTGAACAGGTCGTCCGCGAGCCCTCCCGCGTGCGGGTTCACGACGACGACGACGTCGGCGACGTTCGTCTTGACGAGATACCGTCTCGGTTCCGCTGCCTCGTCGTCATGTGCACGCGTCGTCCCCATGGCGGCAGCACGCTACCACGCCTCACGTGACAGCGCCCTCGAGGACGTGACGGGAAGCCACCAGCACGGTGTGCGACACTAGCCCGCATGCGCGAACTCCTCATCGACCACCCGGCTCTCGCCATCGCGGCGATCATCGCCCTCGGGGTCGGCGCACAGTGGCTGGCTTGGCGCATCAGGGTGCCTGCGATCCTGCCCCTCCTCGCCGTAGGCTTCCTCGTCGGTCCGCTGCTCGGTTGGTTGACGCCGACCGAGGTGTTCCCACCCGACCTGTTCTACCCGCTCGTGTCGATGGCTGTAGGGCTCATCCTCTTCGAGGGAGGGCTCACGCTCCGCTTCTCGGAGCTGCGCAACACGCGCAGGGTCGTCATCAACCTGGTGACGTGGGGCGCGTTGGTGACCTGGCTGTGCGGAGCCGCTGCCGCCTACTTCGTCGCGGGTCTGAGCGTCCAGCTCGCGTTCCTGTTCGGCGCGCTCGTCATCGTCACGGGGCCGACCGTCATCGCGCCGCTCCTCAGGATCGTGCGGCCGAACGCCAACGTCGCCAGCGTCCTCAAGTGGGAGAGCATCGTCATCGACGCGGTCGGCGCGCTCGTCGCCGTGTTGGTGCTCGAAGCCGTCGTCCTGCTCAGTCGCGACGAACCACTCTTCAGCATCGTGCTGCTCCTTGGCCGGTTCGTACTCGTCGGTAGCGCGGTGGGCGCTGCTGGTGGCGTCGCACTGTCCTGGCTGCTTCGCAAGCGGGCGCTGCCCGACTACCTCATCAACGTCACGGCCCTCGCTCTACTGTTCGCGACGTTCTCCCTTGCCAACGTGTTCTCGTCGGAGGCCGGCCTGCTGGCGGCCGTGGTGATGGGCATCCTCGTCGCCAACACGGGCGTGCCTGGGCTCGATTCGCTGCTGTCGTTCAAGGAGGACCTGACCGTCCTCCTCGTCAGCATGCTGTTCATAGCCCTCGCCGCCAACGTCGAGTTGTCGACGTTCGTCGCTGCGTTGTCGTGGCAGACGGCGCTGCTCTTGGCGCTGGTCATGTTCGTGATCAGACCGCTCGACGTCTACCTCAGCAGCATCGGCTCCCGGCTGCTCGCGTCGGAGCGCCTGTTCATCGCGTGGGTCGGACCGCGAGGCATCGTCGCGGCCTCGGTCACATCGTTGTTCGCCGTGAGGCTGAGGACAGTCGGCATCGAGGGGGCGGACCAGCTGGTGCCGCTCGTGTTCATCGTCATCGTCGGCACCGTCCTGGTCGCGAGCCTGACCGCGAAACCGCTCGGGGTGCGCCTCGGCGTCGCCGATCCGGACCCGCAAGGTGTCCTCCTGCTCGGCGCCCACCCGATGGCGCGGCAGATCGCTGGGGTCCTCGACGAGTTGGGCGTGAAGGTGCTCCTGGCTGACACCAACGCGTCGAACGTCACCGAGGCGCAGGCAGCCGGTCTGATGACATACCACGGGAGCCTGCTGTCGGACGCGAGCGACGACAGGCTGCGGCTCGCCGGGATCGGCAGGCTCCTCGCCCTGACCTCGAACGACGAGGCGAACGCGTTGACAGCGGTGAAGTTCGGCCGCGAGTTCGGCAAGGCGAACGTCTACCAGTTGGCTCCCCGCACGCATGACGACCACAACAAGCGTCTCGGCGGCGAGCATCGAGGGCGCTGGCTGTCGAACGAGGAGCTGTCGTTCGAACGGCTCGAGTCACTCAGGCGCGCGGGCGCCACGATCGAACGCACGGAACTATCCGAAGAGCTCAGCCTCGCCGATTACCTGACCGAGGGCGGTGACGGCGTCGTGCCGCTGTTCCTCGTCGATGGGAAGGACGTGCGGGTCGTATCGGACGAGACGGATGCTGAGCGCGAGACTTCGGGCTCGGTCGTCGCCCTGGTGGCGCCCGACCTCACCTGAGTTCACCACGTCGCGCGGCCCGGCCGCGGACGCCTCGCGCGCCCCGCTACTCGCTCGCTTCGTCGAGGAACTGCTGCAGCTTGTCGGTGTTGACGGTGATGGGCGCGCGCCTGCGCCTGACGGCCCCGTACTCGAGGAGCCGCGCGAGGCAGTGGCTGACCGTCTCACGGGTCGCGCCGATCATCTTGGCGAGGTCCTGCTGTGTGAGGTTCAGGTCGATGACGGTGCCACGCTCGGACGGCGCTCCGAAGTCGTTCGCGAGCCTCAGCAGGAGGTTCGCGAGGCGCCCTGGCGCGTCGAACGCGCCGACCTCGGCCTGCCACTGCTGCGCCTGCCACAGCCTGGTGCTCATGACCTGGATGAACTTCATGGCGATCTTCGGGTGCTGCTGCAGGAGCCTCTGGAACTCCTCTTCAGGCATGACGATGAGCGTCGTGTCGACGACTGCTTCCGCCTGGTTGGGGCGGCGCTCGCTGGCGAGCAGCAGCAGCTCACCGAAGATGTCGTACCTGCCCAGCAGTCCCAGGATCATCTCCTTGCCGTTGGGGAAGTACATCGAGATCTTCACCATGCCGTCGCGCACGAAGTAGAGGGCGTCGGCAGGGTCCTCCATGTGGTAGATGATCTCGCCCGCCGCGAAGCGCTTGTACGGCGTGATGCGGGTGATCTGCTCCAGCTCGGCCGGTGTCAGGTCCTCGAACAGTTGCGTGTTCTTGAGATGCCATACCAGGCTCGGGTACTGACTCGCTTCGGCCACCATCGTCCCACTCCCTCTCGACCGTCCACCATCGGCTCGCGGCGACGCCGCGCCGCGAGAGGCTACGCGCCCCTAGGTCCTAGTCACCAAAGAGTACCCAACTTGGCGCGTTCGTGTCGCACACGGGCCTGCGGGTGCGGCTGCACTGCCCACGCCGCGATCGCCTCTCGAGGTCGCGCTGTCACTGGCCGCCGAGCGCGTCGCTCAGGCGCATCAGTCGCAGGTACGTCTCTAGCTCGCTGTAGTCGCCGACCTTGAGCCCGTTGAGGAAGACCGTCGGCGTCCCCGTGAGCAGCAACCCTTGCGACGCCGCGCGGTACGCGTCGTCGACGAGCGCGCTGAACGTGCCGCTGCGTAGGCACATCCCGAGCGCCTCCGTGGCGAGTCCCTGCTCCCCCGCCAGCGTCACGAACATGTCGACAGGGTCGACGAGGCTCGCCCAACGCGCCTGCTGTTCGAACAGCACGTCGTGGAAGGACCAGAACGCCGCGCCGCCGTTCTCGTCGGCCACGCACTCCGCGGCCTCTGCCGCGACGCTCGCGTTGGGATGGATGCTGCGCAGCGGGAAGTGGTGGAGTTCGAAACGCACGTCGGGACGGTCGAGAAGCGCCTCGTCGAGCAGCGGCATCACGTCCGCGACGAAACCAGCGCAGAACGGGCACTGGAAGTCGGAGAACACCCTGACGACGTACGTGGCGTCGGGGGAGCCGAGGTAGTGACCCGTCGCGGGGAACAGCGCCTCGTCGATCGTCTGCGGCTCGAAGCGGAAACTGAGCACCCCTGGAGTCGGCCCGATCACGGTGGCGACGAGGTCGAACTCGAGCACCTGGATGGGCACCTCACCGGCCCCGATGAGGTCGGCAGCCCTGGTCCTGAAGAAGTCGGCGATGGGTCCTGCGATGTCGGCCCCGTACCCGCTGGCTGCTCCGAGGAGGGCTCCGAGGAAGCGGACGTTCGCGTCGGTCAGGGCGGCTTCGCCGGAGACGGACGTCGCCACGCCGTCGACACTGTGCACGGCGAAGGTGAAGTCGTTGGCTGCGCGGTACCCGTCCTCGACCGCCTGCGGTTGATAACTCGCCAACGCCGAGACGATGTCGGCCGGCGGGTCACCCAGGGCGGCGAACGCCGAGGATGCGACCACGAGGAGCAGCGTCGTGAACGCCGTTCTGAGCGGAATCATGGGTCCAGTCTAGCCGGTGTGGCGTCGAGCCGTCACTCGGAGACGCGACAGGCATCTGCTATCGTTTGCGTGATGATCGAGGTCCCTGACGCCCTTCGCGACCTGCTCGCTCGTGAGAGGGCGGTTCTCACGGACCTGCACGTCACACTGGCCCGCTTCGCAGCCGATCCCTCGCACCTCGACGACCTGAGGACCGCCCTGCACGACCTCGACGGCCTCTTCATGCTGGTGGTCGCAGGCGAGTTCAACGCAGGCAAATCGAGCCTGCTCAACGCCCTGCTCGGCGAGCGCGTCATGCCGGAGGGCGTCACCCCCACGACCGACCGCATCACCGTCGTCACGTACGGCGAGCGCGCCAGCGAGACCGAGGACGGGCCCGCCATCGTCAGGCGCACCTACCCCGCCGAACTGCTGCGCGACATCGCGCTCGTCGACACGCCGGGAACGAACGCCATCATCCTGCGGCACCAGGAGCTCACCGAGAAGTTCGTTCCGCGCGCCGACCTGCTGCTGTTCGTGACCAGCGCCGACCGGCCGTTCACGCAGAGCGAACGGGAGTTCCTCGAGCTCATCGGCTCGTGGGGCCGCAAGGTGCTGATGGTGGTCAACAAGATCGACATCCTGGAGGACGACACGCAGCGCCAGGAGGTCATCCGTTACGTGCGCGAGCACGCGCGCGAGACGCTGGGCGTGACTCCCGAAGTGTTCGGCGTCAGCGCGCGTGCCGCTGCAGCGGCGCGCGCCGGCGGTGACGAAGCCGCCCTCGAAGCGTCCGGCATCCCCGACCTGGAACGCGCCGTGCGCGAACGACTCGGCAACGAGCGGGTGCGCCTCAAGCTCCTCTCCCCCATCGGGGTCGCCCACCACAACATCGAGGAGTTCAGGGCGCTGCACCGCGACAGGCTGCAGATGCTGACGGACGACAACAGCAGCCTGGGTGAGATCGAGCGCCAGACCTCGCAGTTCACCAAGGACCTCACGCGCGAGTTCGACACGCACCTGATCAGGATCAAGGACATTCTGCGCGACGTAGAGACCCGCGGCGACGCGTACTTCGACGACACCGTGCGCTTCAGGCGCATCCCCAAGCTGCTCAACACCAAGGCGGTGCAGGAGGAGTTCGAGTCCGAGGTCCTCAAGGACACGGAACGTCGCATCGAGACGGCGCTCGGCGACCTGGTCGACTGGTACATCCAACGCAACCTGCAGTACTGGGAAGACGTCATGCGTTTCGTCAACGAGCGTAGGGCCAGCGAGGACGACCGCGTCATCGGCGAGGTCGGCGGACGCTTCCAGTACGACAGGCAGGCTCTGGTGCGAGGGTTGCGGGAGCGCGCGGAGGAGGCCATGACCGACTTCGATGACGAGGCGACCTCGCGGCGTCTGGCCGACGACCTGCAGAACGCCGTGTTCCGCACGGGCCTGCTCAACGTCAGCGGCATCGGGCTCGGCGCTGCCGTACTGGCGTTCATCTCGACGGCCGCGCTCGACATCACCGGCATCGCCCTAGGCCTGACGATGGTCACGGTCGGTCTGTTCGTGCTGCCGCGGCAACGCGCCAAGGCGAAGCGAGAACTGCGCGCCAAGATGCAGGAGCTGCGCGACGGCCTCGAGGAGGGGCTCACAACCCAGTTCCACACCGAGATGGCCCGGTCGCAGGCGGCCCTGCAGGGCGCCATCAGCCCGTACACGCGTTTCGTCAAGGCCGAGCTCGACCGGCTCGACCTCCTCGGCAGGGAGCTCGACGGTCTCGCGACCCGCCTCGCCGAGGTGAAGGCTGAGGTCGAACGACTCGACTGACGCCAGTGCGCGGCGACCGTCGCTGACCGTCAGGCGCCGCGCCGTGGCGTTACACTCTCCGTCATGACCGTCAAGACCGCACCGCGAGTCGCGTTCCAGGGTGTACCAGGCGCCTTCAGCGAAGAGGCAGCGTTGGCGTTCGCGCCAGACGGCGAGGCCGTCGGCTTCCCCAGCTTCGAGGAGGCGTTCGCAGCCACGCTCGCGGGCGAGTGCGACTACGCGTGCCTGCCCGTCGAGAACAGTTTGGCGGGCTCGATCAACCAGACCTATGACCTGCTCACCGATTCGGTGCTGACCGTGGTGGCCGAGCGCATCGTGCGCGTCCATCACAACCTGCTCGCGCTGCCGGGCACCAGCCTCGAGGACGTGAAGCGCGTGTACAGCCACACCCAGGCGCTACAGCAGTGCTCGAAGTTCATCAGGAACCACGGGCTCGAGGCGATCACCGATTTCGACACGGCAGGGGCCGCCAAGCTCCTCGCGTCCAAAGGTCCCGCATCCGACGGCAACGCAGCCATCGCCAGCCGCCGCGCCGCCGAGGCGTACGGGCTCGAGATCCTCGCGGAGCACATCGAGGACCTGTCGTTCAACTTCACGCGCTTCTTCGTGCTCGGGCACCACGAGCGCGCGAAGGTCAAGGGGCGCGCCCACAAGACGAGCTTGGTGGTCGCTACCCACCACCGACCCGGCGACCTGGTCGCGTGCCTACAGATCCTGCCTGAGCATGGCATCAACATGACCAAGCTCGAGTCGAGGCCGCGGCGCGACAAGCCGTGGAGCTACCTCTTCTACCTCGACTTGGAGGGGCACATCAGCGACCCGAACGTGGCGGCCGCCATGACGGGCCTGATGCGCAAGGCTGCGTTCGTCAAGTACATCGGCAGCTACCCGGCAGCAGAGCCCGTCACCGTCGACTGAGCCCGGACCACACCGGCCGGCCCTCAGGGCGGCTGCAACGCCTCGACGGAGACGGTAGGTAGAGCCGAGATCGGCACCGCCTCACCCGGGTACCACAGCGTGCGCGAACGGTACTCCCCGCGCCACGGCGAGCGGAGCGACTCGACCCAGCCGCGGCGGACGTCGAGCAGCCACACCTCGCGAGCTCCCGCTGCGGCGTAGCGCGCCAGTCGCTGGGATTGGGCGCTGGCGGTGGTCATCGTCTCGACCACCAGCAGAGCCGATGCAGGGTCGTGTGAGCCGCCGATGCCCGGAGCCGCTGCCGTGTCCTTCGACCAGGTCGGGCTGCTCTCGCCGTCGCTCCGCCGTTTCTCGAAGGCTGGACCGGGGAGCAACGCCACCGCGGCTCGCACCAGATCGACGGGCCCGAGTCGTAGCGGCGCCCAAGGCAACACCTCGATACCCATGTCGACGAGACCGCTATCTCGGAACGCCTGCGCGAGCGTCACCAACGCTGCGGCCTCGGGCGGGTCGAGGGACCGGACGGGTACTGGCCGTCCAGCGACGAGCTCGGCACGTGGACCTTCGTGCAACGCCCCTGCTCGTTGGCGCGACAGGAACGCACCCACCGTCATCTCGAAGCGGGCGGGGTGACCGACCCTACGCGCGGTGCGCTCCTGGTGTCGTTCCCTCACCCACTCGCCAGCCCGTCCGCTCGACGTGAGTTCTGGATCTACTTCGGGGGAGCGGCGGTCGCCCTGCTCGTGCCGCCCCATGGAACGGATGTCGCGCTTCGAACGCCTCATGGCTGCATCGTGCCGGCAAACGTGGCGTCGCGTGAGCGGTGATAGGGCGTCTGCACACCCACCCTGGACTGGAACCGGCGACCGACTGATGATCAGCCCCGTACGTCTAGGCAGCAGCGAAGCCACCTCGGCTCTCGACGAGCAGTAGGTTCACGGGCCGCTCCATGCGCTGGCGAGGCGCGCCGCCACCCGCTCGAGCGTCAGTTCCCGCCCCCTGTCTGACGCCTCGACGAGCGCCTCGGCAGACAGTAGCGATCTCAGTTCCTCGCCGAGCACCGCCACGGTCTCCTGGTACCGTCGCGCTTCGTCCCGACGCCGCACGAACGCGAACAGCGTCGCGGCCTCCTCGGCCTCACCAATGGCAAGGAACGACCTCACCAGGCCGAGGCCGGCCCACGCCGCCATGCTCAACTCACCCAACGCCACAGCCTCTCGCCACGCATGTGCCAGGCGGGCGCCGGCAAGGCGGTGCTCGCCGCGCAGGTCCGCGATCCTGCCGAGCACGAGGTGCGCGTTGATCGTCTCCTGCCGCCCACCAGACTTGAGGGCCAACGCCAACCACTCCTGCGCGAGAGATTCGGCCTCGCGGTGATCGCCACGCTCGGCGGCCCTGACGGCAAGGAACCCCAACGGCTCGAGTCGTCTGTCCCCGACCAGGCGGATGCGCCCCAACCCGTCCTCGATGAGAGCCTCGCCACGCTCCGGGTCCCCGTGCTCTATCAGGTAGGCGCCGAGTCCGAACGTCACCTTCGCGGCACTGATCGGATCTCCCAACGCGTCGAACTCGGTCGCCGCCTCCTCGAACAGCGTCGTGACGCGAGCCGGCTCTGCGAGTTCTTGTTCGATGTCGAGCAGGTTGAGCAGGTACAGGCTGATGTCTCGCGGCGTCCCGTGGGCGCGCGCCAAGTCGAGCCCGTCGCGCAAGAGCAGCCTGGCGTCCTCACTGTGTCCTTTGGTGTGGCGACTGACGGCGAGCCCGAAGAGTCCACGCATGAGTCCGTGTCGATCGCCTAGCTCGCGGAACAGAGTGAGCCCTCTCTCGATCGAGGCGTCATGCTCTGCGTCGGCCCCGTGCAGCTGGTAGATGAAGTGCGCCTGTTGGATCAACAGGTACGCGAGTGCGGGGCGGTGTGTCGGCTCGCGCTCGTCGAGGCACGCGATGGCCTCGGCGAGGAGAGCCCTGCCTTCGAGGGGCCGGTGAGTGAGAACGGTGTCGAGCGCCCACGTCGTGGCAGCCAGCTCCTCGACCTCCAGCGCGGCGACGGCCCAGCGCCACGCGGCCACCAGGTTCGGGTGCTCCTGCTCGAAGAGCGAGAGGGCTGCTCGCCGTTCGTGCGTCTGCAGATCACCGGAGCGCTCCCGCAGCAACCGTAGGAAGTATCGGCCGTGACGCTCTCTGATCTCGTCTCTCAGTGAGGGTCGCTCCTCGAGCTTCTCGTACGTGAACTGGTAGAGGAGCGGGTGCCTGTCGTACCGCCCGTCGCCGCTGAGTCGCAACAACGACGCGTCGACCAAGTCGGCCAGTGTCTCGACGGGTACGCCTGCGACCGTCTCGGCGGCGTCGGCGCGGAACCCACCCACGAACACGGCCAGGTCCCGCAAGGCTCGTCTCTCCTCGTCGGACAGTAGTGACCAGGAGTGCTCGAGTGTCGCCCGCACGCTCTTGTGCCGCTCGGGGACGTTGCGGGTCGAACGGTGCAACAGGTCGATGCCGCGCTGCAGCGACGCCGCGATGTCCATGCACGACAGCGCCCGCACCCAGGTGGCGGCGATCTCGATGGCGAGCGGGTAGCCGTCGAGCAACCGGCAGATCTCCACCACAGCGGCGGCCTCGGAGGCCGAGAGCGTGAAGTCGTTGCGCACCTGGGTGGCGCGCTTGACGAACAGCGTCACCGCGTCGGCCTCTAGGGCAGTGTGCGGGTCGTCGCCTGCAGCCGGCACGGTCAGTCCGCCGAGGGGCAACACCCACTCCTCGATGAGGTTCAGTCGCCCACGCGACGTGACGAGCAACGTGAGACCGGGGCAGCCGGCAAGTAGGTGCGAGCACACGCGGGCCCCTTCGAGCAGGTGTTCGAAGTTGTCGAGGACGATGAGCACACCGGCGCCGCCGATCGCGTCGATCACCTGCTGCAGCGGCGCGGGTTGGTCCGCAAGGTCGAACCCCAGCGCAGCGGCGAGGGTGGTGGGGATGGCGTCGGGCGACGTCAACGAGTCGAGTCCGACGAACAAGCAGCCGTCGGGGAAGCCGACCGCGTTCGCGCGTGCGACTTCCCAGGCGAGGCGCGACTTGCCCACCCCACCGGCGCCGAGGATGGTGAGCAGGCGGCATTCCTGCTTCGACAGCAGCTCGGTGGCTGCGGCCACCTCCCGGGTTCGCCCCACGAAGGCCGTGCCTGCACCGGGCAGACCGACGGGTTCGGCAGCCTGGACGAGCCGAGGGACAAGCGCCGTCCTCTGCGTACTCACCGCGACTTCGGCGCCGTGACGGTCTTGTAGTTCAGCCGCGAGCGCCTCGGTGGCGGGGCTTGGTTCGACCCCTAGCTCGCCGTGCAGGTTGTGTCTGAACGCGCCGTAGGCGCGCAGAGCGTTCGTCACGTGTCCGCCGTCGAGCGAGACCCGCAGGTACGCCTGTAGCGCGGCTTCGTCGAGGGAGTCGTACCGCAGCAGACCCCGCAGCCACTCCGCCGCTCGTGTCGGCTCCAGGCCAGTGGCGTGCTCGAGTAGTAGTTCCCGCCAGAGGCCGAACAGCTCGTCGCGCTGTTGCACGAGCCAGGCTTGGAACTCGGGCGCCTCCAGAGTCGTGAAACCCTCGAGGAGCATGCCACCGAACACCTCCCCTGCGCGCGAGACGTCTCCGCCTGCCACGGCTCGCTGGAACTCGTGTACGTCGACGGCGACGGGCCAACGAACGCGGCTGTGCTCGCTCTCGAGGCCGTGACTGTATGGCAGGCGTCTCACGGTGGTGAGGATCTGGCGCAGGTTCCTGCGCGCCGCGCTCTCGGGCGTATCGGCGTAGAACACGTACAGCAGTTCATCCCGACTGCACCAACCGCCTTTGAGGGCGAGGTAACAGAGCAGGGCAGTCGCCTTGGTGGGGGGAGGCTCGAAGACGGCGTCGCCGAACCGGAACCTCGGCGAGCCGAGTAGCCGTATGTGGGCCTCCATGCTCACGACCATCGTACTGCACGCGTCCGGACCGCTTGGAAACGACGCCGCTCTCCTCGCATCACGGTGGACTGGCGCTCAGATCACGGCCCCTCGCATAGCCTGCCTCCACAGCAGCGCGAAGCGGTGCTGACACCTTCAGGAGGTAGACGACATGACGCCCAGAAGCCGTATCGGACGCCTGATCCAGGTCTTCGCCGCCGCGAGTCTGTTGCTTGGCACGGCAGCGTTCGCGCAGAGCCCCGAGGACGTCGCGAACGAGGTCATCGAGATCGAGAAGGAACGCATCCGCCTGATGGTGGCTGGCGACATCGCGGCGGCGGACCCGTACCACGCCGACGACTTCGTGCTCATCAACCCGTTCGGTGTCGAGCTCCGCAAGTTCGACATCCTCAACACCGTCAACGCGGGCGATCTCGAGTTCGTGCGCCAGGAGATCACCGACTACCAGGTCAGGGTGTACGGCGACGCCGCCGTGCTTCGCTACAGGGGCCCCATCGAGGTGAGGTTCCAGGGCCAGCCCGTTCCTGAGCAACTCCTGTGGCACCTCGTGACCTACGAGAAGCGTGACGGTAGGTGGCAGATCGTCTGGTCGATCGCGAGCGAGGTCCGGCCCGGCCCGTAGCCCGGGGCGCCCTGGCGCAGCCCAGGACCGAGTCCGGCGGAGTGATGGTGTTACACTCCGCCGGATATCTATGCCACGCCGCGACGACATCCACAAGATCCTCATCCTCGGCTCCGGCCCGATCGTCATCGGGCAGGCTGCCGAGTTCGACTACTCGGGCACGCAGGCGTGCAAGGCGCTGCGCAGCGCAGGCTTCGAGGTCGTGTTGGTCAACTCCAACCCGGCGACGATCATGACCGACCCGGAGGTCGCCGACCGTACGTACATCGAGCCGCTGACGCCCGAGTTCGTCGAGCAGGTGATCGTCGCCGAGCGCCCAGACGCGCTGCTGCCGACCCTCGGTGGGCAGACGGCGCTGAACCTCGCGTCGAAGCTCCACGAGTCCGGCGTGCTGCAGCGTCACGGCGTCAGGCTCATCGGCGCCAACTACGACGCCATCCAGAAGGGTGAGGACAGGCAACTCTTCCAGCAGGCGATGGCACGCATCGGCGTCAAGACGCCGGCAGGCAAGATGGTGTCGACCCTCGCGGACGGCCTGGAGTTCGTGTCGAGCATCGGGTACCCGGCCATCATCCGGCCGAGCTTCACGCTCGGCGGCACCGGCGGCGGCATCGCGTACGACGAGGCCGACTTCAGGCGCATCGTGACGCAGGGCCTGCACGATTCCCCCGTGCACAGCGTGCTGGTCGAGCAGTCGGTGCTGGGTTGGAAAGAGTACGAGCTCGAGGTGATGCGCGACACCAACGACACCGTCGTCATCATCTGCTCGATCGAGAACTTCGACGCCATGGGCGTGCACACCGGCGACAGCATCACGGTCGCGCCCGCGCAGACGCTGTCCGACAAGGAGTACCAGCGCCTGCGCGACTACTCCATCGCCATCATCCGCGAGATCGGCGTCGACACCGGCGGCTCCAACATCCAGTTCGCCGTCAACCCCGACGACGGCGACGTCATCGTCATCGAGATGAACCCGCGCGTGTCGCGGTCGTCCGCGCTGGCGTCGAAGGCGACCGGCTACCCGATCGCGAAGATCGCCGCGTTGCTGGCGGTCGGGTACCACCTCGACGAGCTGCCGAACGACATCACCAAGGAGACTAAGGCCGCGTTCGAGCCGTCGATCGACTACGTAGTCACGAAGATCCCGCGCTTCGCGTTCGAGAAGTTCCCCACCGCGCCTGACGACCTCGGCACGCAGATGCGCAGCGTCGGCGAGGTCATGGCGATCGGCCGCACCTTCAAGGAGTCGCTGCTCAAGGCAGTCAGGTCTCTCGAACTCGACGTCAGGAGCGAGGTCGGCGGTTTGAGCGTCGACGAGCTGGAGGAGCGCCTACGCCCCAACCCACGGCGCCTACCCGCGGTCATCGAACTGCTCAGGCGCGGCGTGTCGACCCAGGTCCTGCACCAACGCACGGCCATCGACCCGTGGTTCCTCGCGCAGCTCAAGGAGCTCGTCGACGCGGAGACCGAGATCAGGGCGGCCGGCGATCCTACCCAGTGGAGCTGGGAGCTGTGGCGCGAAGCGAAGCGGCTGGGCTTCTCCGACGCCGACATCGCGGCGTTGACGGGGACGTCGGCAGCGTCAGCGCGGCGCCTGCGGCTCGAGCATGACGGAGCGCCCGTCTACAAGACGGTCGACACCTGCGCTGCCGAGTTCGAGGCCTACACCCCGTACCTCTACTCGACGTACGAGTGGGAGGACGAGGCGCCGCCGTCCGACCGTCGCAAGGTGATCATCCTCGGCTCGGGCCCGAACCGCATCGGGCAGGGCGTCGAGTTCGACTACGCCACCGTCCACGCCGTGTGGGCGTTGCGCGACGCCGGCTTCGAGACCATCATGATCAACTCCAACCCGGAGACGGTCAGTACCGACTACGACACGGCCGACCGCCTGTACTTCGAACCGTTGACGCTCGAGGACGTCCTCAACGTCGTCGATCACGAGCGCCCTGACGGCGTCATCGTCCAACTCGGCGGTCAGACGCCCCTCAAGCTGGCAGCGGGCCTCGAGGCAGCAGGCGTGCCGATCTGGGGAACGCCTGCTGCAGCCATCAACGCAGCCGAGGACCGCGACGAGTTCCACGCGTTGTGCACGCGTCTCGGCATCCCACAGCCTGAGGGCGGCGTCGCGTCGCACCCCGAGCAGGCTGCCGCGCTCGCCGAACGCATCGGCTACCCGGTGATGGTGAGGCCCAGTTACGTCCTTGGCGGCAGGGCGATGATGGCAGTCGACTCACGCGCCGAGCTCGACCGCTACCTCGACGAGGTCTACGCCGACCTGCCTGGAGAGCCGAGCATCCTCGTCGACGACTACCTCGAGGGAGCCCTAGAGGTCGACGTGGACGCCCTGTGCGACGGTGAGCGCGCCGTGGTCGCAGGCATCATGGAGCACGTCGAGGCTGCAGGCATCCACTCGGGCGACTCCGCGTGCATCACGCCGCCCGTGTCGTTGCCGCCCGAGGCGATCGCCGCCATGACCGAGTACACCGAGAAGCTGGCGCTCGCCATCGGCGTGCGGGGGCTCATCAACGTGCAGTACGTGTACCTTGGCGGCGTCGTGTACGTCATCGAGGCGAACCCGCGCGCCAGCCGCACCATCCCGTACCTCTCCAAGGCGATCGGCCACCCATTGGCGAAGTACGCGGCGCTCATCGCCGCGGGGCGCACGCTCGCCGACATCGGCTTCACCAGCACGCCGACACCCGAGGTGTACAGCGTCAAGGAGGCCGTGCTGCCGTTCCTGAAGTTCTCGAGCGTGACCCCCGTCCTGGGACCGGAGATGCGCTCGACAGGCGAGAGCATGGGCATAGACCGCGACCCGCACCTCGCCTACTACCGCGCCGCCGTCGCGGCGGGTTCGCGGCTGCCGCTCGCCGGTTCGGTGCTGGCGCTGGGGACAGGGCTCGAGGAGGAGGTCGCGACGCTCACCCGCCTCGGGTTCGAGGTGTCGACGACCGGCACGGAAACGATCGACCATGATCTCGTCATCGACGTCACCCGCTCGGCCGCGCTCAGACGGGCGCTGGAGAACGGGATCCCGTACGTGAGCACGCACGAAGCCGCCCGCTGGACGGTCGCGGCCATCGAGTCGGCTGCGACAGCGACGCGGAACGGCCCGCTGGGCGTGACGGCCCTTCAGGACCTCCACCTGCCGACGCCTGTCGCCGGCGAGAGAGCAGGATCGAGCCGCTAGGCCTCGGCGGCCTCGCTGCCGACACCTGTGCCGGCTCCGAAGGCGAGGTCGACGGCGTCAACGTCGGTGAGCAGGTCGGGTTCCGCGCTGGCGACGAGACGCTCGACCCGCTTCGAGGGCAGGCGCTCACGGAGCGAGGTCGCGTAGCTCGCCACCTTCTCAAGAGCGTCTCCGACGCTCTGCCGCAGCACGAACTCGCCCGCGTCAACCTTCGCGACGAGGTGGAACGGCGCGTCAGCCAACCTCTCGAGGATCCGGAGGGCCAGCTCGCGGCTCATGCCGAGTTCGCCCGCCAGCTCCTCCAACAGGAACACCGACGGGCTACGGGTGACAGCCAACCTCGCCAGCACCTCCGACATGGCGCCCCGCTCACCGACACGTTGCGCGACCGTGTCCTCCAAGCGCTTCAGCCCCTGCTCGAACAGTCCGTCGCGTTCGAAGTGCGCTTCGAGTTCGATCGGGCTCAGCGGCACCGTCCGGTGCAGCACGCTCATCCTGTCGAGCGCCTGCCAGCTCCACAACGTCGCTCGCGCGAGCTCGGCGGGGTTCGTGAGGCGCAGCAGGTCGCGGTGGTCACCGACGACGGCGAGGTAGCGCACCCCTGAGGTGCGCCTGCGCGCGAGGAGGTCGGCCCAGTCGAGCCGCTTCGAGCGGCACAGGAGCTGCACCAGCACCCGGTAGCTGCGCCGACCCATGTCGGCGTGCAGGTTGAGCTGGCCCAGCGCGATGGGCTCGAGCCTGAAGCCGAGCGGCGCGAGCGCGAGACGCAGGCGGTTCGCCAGCTCCGTCGCTTCCAGAGACGCACCGTCGTCCTCGTCGACGTCAGCGTCGACCCGACGCTGAGGAGCGCCGAGAGCGGGCGTGCGCCGTTCGAGCACCGACCCCTGGTTCGCGGGCGCCAGGCCCTCGGCGTGGACCCTGGCGCCGTGACCGGCGGCACCATGACCGGCGGC
>Ga0123328_1002781_pt1 | contig 15475 bp, 19 predicted proteins | sample BioC12SIPDNA_2_FD_89702 | JGI IMG/M metagenome (GOLD analysis project Ga0123328, IMG submission 89702) | Anaerobic biogas reactor microbial communites from Washington, USA - Biogas_R1_A C12 SIP DNA | ecosystem: Engineered > Bioreactor > Anaerobic > Unclassified | place: Washington, USA...
CCGGTAGTGGGCGATCTGCCCGGCGGCCGTGGGCTTGTTGTAGTAGGGCGTGATGAGGAGCGCGCCGTTGGCGCCCGCCTCGGCGGCGTATTTCGTGAGGCCGACGGCCTCGGCGGTGTTGTTGGAGCCGGTGCCGGCGACGACGGGCACGCGCCCGGCCACGCGCTCGACGGTGAAGCGGATGCAGCGCTTCTGCTCGTCGTGGGAGAGCGTGGCGGCCTCGCCGGTGCAGCCGCACGGGACGATGCCGTCGGTGCCCTTCTCCAGGTGGAAGTCAATGAGGCGGCCGTAGGCCTCGAAGTCCACCTCCATGTTCTGCTTGAACGGCGTCACCAGCGCCACATAAGAGCCCTTGAACATCCTCTTCTTTCCTTTCATTGTGTCGGTATTGCTGTTGCGCCCCGGCGGGCGGGGCGGTTGTCTGCGGGGCCCCGGCGGGGCCTAGAACGGCACCTCGTCCTCCCCGTAGGCCGCCGCCGACTCCATGTCAAAGGCGTCGGGCACCTGCGAGGGCGCGGTGTGCGCCGCCGCGTGCCCGTCCGGGCCGGAGGCGAGGGACACGAAGCGCTGGAGATTGCGCTGGAACAGCAGCTCGATCCGGCCGGTGGGGCCGTTGCGCTGCTTGGCGATGTTGACCCACATGACGTTTTCGCGGTCCGCCGTGCGCTCCTTGAGCGGCGGGCGCGAGAGGATCATCACCACGTCGGCGTCCTGCTCGATGGCGCCCGACTCGCGCAGGTGCGAGAGCTTGGGCGTGCCGTTGTCGTCCTTCTCCGCCTCGCGGCTGAGCTGCGACAGCGCGAGGACGGGCGCGTGGAGTTCGCGCGCCAGCCCCTTGATGGCCCGGCTGATCTCCGAAATCTCCGTCTGCCGGCTTTCCGACTGGCGCCCGGCGATGTGCATGAGCTGGAGGTAGTCTATGATGACCAGGTCGAGTCCCGCCGGCCTGTCCTCCGTGGCCTTCAGGCCCAGGGCCGTCTTGCGCGCCTTCGAGCGCAGCTCGAGCGGCGTGAGGCCGGCGGACTCGTCAATGAATATCTGCGCCGACATGAGGTCCTGGCAGGCGGCCTGCACCTTCGGGAACTCCCGGTCGGCCAGGAACCCGTCGCGCAGGTTCTGCGAGTTGATGCCGCCGACCATGCAGAGCAGGCGCTGCACGAGCTGCTCCTTGGCCATTTCCAGGCTGAAGATGAGCACCCGCTTTCCCTGCTGCATGGCCGCGTTCGCCGCGATGTTCAGCGCGAGGGCCGTCTTGCCCAGCGAGGGGCGGGCGGCGAGCACGACCATGTCGGAGGGCTGGAGCCCGGAAAGGAGCTTGTCGAGGTCCGGGTAGCCCGTGGGCACGCCCGTGATGCTCGTCTTGTTCTTGATCTTCTCCTCAAGCTGCCTGACGCCCTCGTTCAGCAGGGCGTTCAGCGGGTGCACCTGGCTGGTCTGGCGCCGCTGGCTGAGCTCGAAGACGTCCTTCTCGGCCTGCCCGAGCACAACGTCGGCGGACTCCTCGTGGCTGTAGGCCTGGGCGCTGACGTTGCCGCAGACGGTGATCAGGCTGCGGAGCACCGCCGTGTCCTGCACCATGCGCGCGTAGTATTCCAGGTTCGCCGAGGTGGGGGCGACGCCGGAAAGCTCGGAGAGGTAGGTCGCCCCGCCCACCGCGTCGAGCTGGCCGTTCCGGGCCAGCTCGTCCGTGAGGGTGACGAGATCCACGGGGTAGTTTCGTTTGTGCAGGGCGACGCAGGCGTTGTAGATGAACTGGTGCGCGGGGACGTAGAAGGCGGCCTCGCCCGACTCGCCGAGGATCTCGACGGCCTGGCCGACGGCCTGGGGGCTGATGACGATGGACCCCAGCACAGACCGCTCCGCCTCTATACTGCTGGGCGGGGTCCGGTCAAAGGTGACGCCGCCGGCGCCGGCCGGCGTCTTTTTCCTCGGAGTCGTGCTCACGGTACGCCCCCGGCTTAGAAGTCGTCGTCGTCCTCGTCGTCGTCGTCGTCGTCCTCTTCCTCAACCTCGGCCTCGGAAGTGGTGACCTCGTTCTCCAGGCCCGTGACCCACACCTTGACCTCGGTCTCGACGCCCGGGAAAAGCTTCACCGACACATTGAAGATGCCGAGCGACTTGATGGGCTCTTCGAGGAGGACGGACTTCTTGCTGACCGCGTGGCCGGCCTCCGTCAGCTTCTCGGCGATCATCTGGGGGGTGACGGAGCCGAAGATGCGGTCCTCCTCCCCGGCCCGCATCTGAAACTCGAGGGTCAGGCCGCGCATCTGGTCGGCGACGGCCGTCATCTCGGTGCGGCGCTTGTCCTCGCGCCGCTTGATGATGCCCAGCTCGTGCTGAATCTGCTTGGCGGACGCGGTGTCCACGGGCACGGCGAGCTTCCGGGGAATCAGGAAATTCCGCGCATACCCGTCCGCCACGCTCACCCGGTCGCCCATCACGCCAAGGCTCTCAATGTTCTCGCACAGGATGACGTTCATGGTCACCACTCCCTTTGTGTTCTTTCGCGCCGCGCCCCCGAAGGGCCGCCGGCGCGCTGTTCGTTACTCGTCGTTGTCGTCGTTGTCGTCGTCTCGTCTGTCACGCCGCGTCCGCCACGCCTCGGCAAGCCGCGCCGCCGCCAGCCGCTGGTCGAACCAGATGTCCACCAGCCCCACCAGCGCAAGCAGCTGCTGCTGGGTCAGCAGAAACACCAGGGACACGGTCAGCACCACCAGTCCGGGCCGGAACCTGAACGCCTCGGTGGCGCACAGCAGGATGCCGAGCCCGTTCAGCCAGTACACCGCGCCCAGGGCCACCGCGCCGTTCCAGGCGCAGGCGCGCAGGGCGTCGTTGGGCCAGCGGTTGTCCACCAGCCACGTCACCAGCACCAGGATCACCGCCCACACCAGCCATTCCGGGGGGCGCATGGTCCGGAAGCGCCCCTCCGGGAGGGGCGCCGCGCCCTCCCCGGCGGTCGCGCGGAGCCAGCCGAAAAACAGCGCGGCCTGGACCGCCGCCGCGAAAAGCGCCCCCTGGAACAGCAGGCCGTAGCCCACAAAGACCAGGTGCTCGTCCAGCCATTTCAGCCAGCCTGCAAACGCGGCGTTTCCAGCGCCGTCAGGCGATTCAAATTCCGCGGCACGCGCCGCAAAAAACACCGTCCAGTCCTGCCGGGCCGTCGCCGAGGCGCCGCCCGCGGCCAGAAAAAAGAGCAGCAGGGCCAGCGCCGCCACGCAGCGGCCGTAGGACCAGCCCCGCCCCGCCAGACGCGCCAGCAGCGTGCCCGCGGCGGCCACCACCGCCGCCGCCGCCAGGGTGACGGGGGCGCCCCCCGCCGCGAAGAGCGGGAGGCCCGCCACCAGGGCCAGCAGCAGGGCGGACGCCCGGCGGCCGCGGATCCAGAGCACCGCCACGGGAAAGGGCAGTGCAACGACCGCGGCCACCAGAAGGAACCCCGCGAAAGCCGAAGCGTTCATGGGCGCGCCGTCCCGGCGTCAGCCGCGCTCCTCAATCGGCGCAGAACGGCAGCAGGGCCACTTCCCGCGCCAGTTTGATGGCGCGCGTGAGCATCCGCTGATGTTTCGCGCTGGCACCCGTGATCCGGCGGGGGATGATTTTCCCGCGCTCGGTCACGTAGTGCTTGAGGAGGTTCGTGTCCTTGTAGTCAATAAACACCACCCGATCGGCCGTGAGCCGGCAGATCTTGGCGCGCGAAGATTTCTTCTTCTTCTTGCGCTTGAGCTTCTTGTCGCGAATTTTGGCCTTCGCCTTGGCCGATATTTTTGCCATATTCCGGTTGTCCTGTCGGTTTCTTGGGTCAGAACGGGATGTCGTCCTCGGCTATGGGCTCTTCCATGGGCTCGGCCGGCTCGGGCGGGCGCGCCTCCTGGGCGGGCCGGGGCGCCGGACCGCCGGAGCGGTTCTCGTCCCATTCCAGCGGCGAGACGCGCGTGGCGTTCACCTCGAGACGGGAGCGTTTCTGGCCGGTGTTCCGGTCCTCCCACTCGCTGAAACTCAGCCTGCCCTCGATGAGGATCGCCCGGCCCTTGTGCAGGCGCTGCCCCACAAACTCGGCCATCGGCCCCCAGGCGACCGCGTCCACGAAGGTCGTCGCCTCCTGGCGGTTTCCGGCCTTGTCCTTGAAATACCGGCTGTTGGCCATGCCGAACTTGCAGTAGGCCTGGCCCGACGCTGTGTACTTCAGCTCAGGGTCGCGCGTCAGGCGCCCCGCCAGAATCACCATGTTAAGATCCGGTAAGCGGAGGTCTCCCATTGTCCCGGTTCCTTTCGGTTAATCGTCGTCGTCTGAACGGCCCCGACGCCGCCCGCGCCCCGCGCCGGCATAGTCGAAATCGTCGTCTTCATCGTCGTCCCCGCCCGCTTCGCGGGACCGGGACGCCGCCGCCTCGGCCTCCTGCTCGCGCTGGTGCTGCTGCTGGATTTCCAGCTTGAGCGTGCGCGCGTCAAGGCAGAGGATCAGGAACCGAATCACCGACTCGGACAACTTGAACATAGTGTCAAGTTTTTTCACCACTCCGGGTTCGGCGTCAAAACGCAGCAGGACGTAGTAGCCCTCGCCGTGTTTCTTCACCTCGTAGGCCAGCTTCCGCCGGCCCCAGTGCTCGGAGCGCGCGATGGTTCCGCCGTTCGACGTGATGAGGTCCTCGACCCCCTGGGCCACCGCCTGGATGGCATCGTCGTCCATGTCAGGGGCGACGATGTACAGCGCTTCGTATGTTCTCATGTTTCTTTTCACCTCCTTTGCGGAAATTCAAGCCCCGGCGGGAGCCGGGGCGAGTAGCTTGCAATCATAGCATATTTCGGGCCCCGGCTCAACTTGTTTCGCGGCGCGCGGCGCGCCTTCGCCCGGCCCGCGCCCGCACTTTCTGCTATACTTTGAATGCGGGGACGCCGTGCGCGGCCCCGGCTGGAGGACTCGCACGCGATCATGACCCGCTGTCTCCGAAACGCCGCAGCCCCGGCGCTGGCCGCCGCCTTGACGCTGTGCGCCGCCGTCTTCGCGGACGGGGGCGCCTTTCCCCGCGGCGAGGTCGCCGAGGTCACCGCCGCGTCCCCGGAGGAAATGGCCCGCCTCGCCGCGTCCGGCCTGGTGGTGGACAACGTTGCCGGCCTCACCGCGCGCGTCTATCTGCTCGGGAACGACCGCGCCGCGCTGGACGCGCTGGGCTGCGCCTACCGCATCCTGCCGCCGGACGCGCCGGACGACAAGGCGGTGCTCAACTATCGCGCCAACCCCGAGATTGAGGCCGCCTTCACCCAGTGGGCGGCGGCGTATCCCGGGCTGTGCGCGACGGGGTCGCTGGGAACCTCCGCGCAGGGGCGGAACCTATGGTATCTCCGGATCACCGCCAACCCGGCCGTGGAGGCGGACAAGCCCGCCGTAAAGCTCCTTTCCACCATCCACGGCAACGAGCCCGTGGGCACGGAACTGCTGCTGGAGCTGGCGGAACTCCTGCTGGAGGGCTACGGGACCGATCCGCGCCTCACGGCGCTGGTGGACGCCACGGACCTCTGGCTGGTGCCGCTCCTGAACCCGGACGGCATGGAGGCGCGCTCGCGCTACAATGCCAACAGCCAGGACCTTAACCGGGTCTTCCCGGTCTACGGCGCGAACTACACCGGCACCTTCTTCGACTCGCCGCTGGGCGACGGGGACCGGCAGCCGGAGGTGGCCGCGGTCATGCGCTGGTCCGCCTCGCGGCCCTTTGTCCTGTCCGCCAATTTCCACGGCGGCGCGCTGGTCGTCAACTACCCCTACGACCACCAGCCGGGCGTGCCCAGCGGGCAGCCGGCCCTTTCGCCGGACGAGGACCTCCTCCGGGTGATTTCCCTGGAGTACTCCTCCCGCAATCCGGACATGTACGCGAGCACGCTCTTCCCCCAGGGGATCACCAACGGCTCCGCCTGGTACGCCGCCACAGGCACCATGCAGGACTGGTCGTACCGGTTCATGGGGTGCCTGGAGGTGACGGTGGAGCTGGGCACGACGAAGTGGCCCAACTACACGCTGCTCCCGTCGTATTGGGAGGCCAACCGCGAGGCCATGCTGGCCTACATCGAGACCGCGCACCTCGGCGTGCGCGGGCTGTGCCTGGACCGCGCCACCGGCGCGCCGGTCCTCGCGCGGGTGGACGTGGCGGGCAACAGCCAGCCGGTCTTCTCCAGCCCCCACGCGGGCAATTACCACCGCCTGCTCCTGCCGGGCACGTACAGCCTCTCCTGGGAGGCGCCGGGCTACATCCCCTACCATGTGGACGGGATCACCGTGGCCGGGGGGCCCGCCACCCGGCGGGATGTGGCCATTTCGGACGGGGACCTCGACGGCGACGGCCTGGTCGGGGCGGCGGACATCCAGCTCGCCGTCAACGCCGTGCTCGGAGACACGGTCGGCGTGGACGCGGACGTGGATGGGCGCGGCCTCTCGGCCACGGACATCCAGGCGGTGATCAACCGGTCACTGGCGCGCTGAAGGCGGACGCCGTCATTTTGCCCAGATCACCCGGTCAATGAGGGGGATGTACTCCGACCATTCCTGGCCCTTGTCGCGCGTCTCGCGGATGATGCGGGAGAAGGCCGTCGCCTGGGCGTCCAGGTTGTCGAGGTGGTGCAGCACCACGGCCTCCAGAGTGCGCGGCGTCACGGGGGAGCCGTTGGCCAGCTCGCCGTGGTGGGAGAGGATGCAGTGCAGGAGCCGCATCCGGAGGGGCTCCGGGAAGTCCGCCACCTCCGCCATCCTCGCCTCGGCCATCCGGCAGCCGATGTGCAGATGGCCCAGCAGCTTGCCGGGGGTCGTGTAGTCCACGAACAGCTCGTGGCTCATCTCGTCGAGCTTGCCGATGTCGTGCAGGAAGATGCCGCAGAGGAGGATGTCCCGGTTCACCTCGGGAAAAAGCTCGCAAAGTGTGACGGCGAGGCGGGCCATCTCATAGCAGTGCCGCGCCAGGCCGCCCGCGTACTCATGGTGCCATTTTTTCGCCGCCGCCGCCGCGGCAAACTGGTCCATCAGGGCCTTGTCCCCGCGGAACGCGGCCAGCAGGCGCGCCAGATGCGGGTCCTCCACCGTGTCCAGCAGGGCCATCAGGCCGTCCAGGCTCTCCTTGGCGTTCTCCGGGGTGTTCACCAGGTCCTCGACGCAATACTCGTCGGAACGCATGGGCAGCACCGCCTCCACCCGGACCTGCAGCCGCCCCTGAAACACGCTGACCAGCCCGCGCACGTTGACCACGTCTCCCGGCTCAAACAGCTTGGCGGTGTCGGTGGCGTTGTTCCACAGGACCCCGCCGATCTCCCCGGTCCTGTCCTTGAAGACCATGCCGAGGAACTTTCCGCCGTCCTGCTTCTGGCGCAGGTCCTTGCGCGACGCCACGAAGTAGTCGTTGACGTGGTCCCCCTCCTGCAGGGCGTTTACATACTGGCGCTTCATCTTTGTCCTCCGGAAACCGGCGGGGCGGGGCTCAGCCCATCCCCTCGTCCGTCTCCTTGTTCATTTCCTTCTGGTTTTCCAGGCGGCGGCGCTCTTTCTCCGCCTCCTCCGCCCCGTCTTTGCCCCCGCCGGCCTCATCCTGGGCCTCCACCCCGCCCAGGGGGTCGAAGACCCGGAACAGAAAAGCGCGCTGCTCGATGCCCGAAAGGCCGTCGAGGACGCCCCAATGCACGGCGTACACGCCCGGCGTCAGCGGCTCGACGGGCTCAATGCGCACCAGCTGGTGCTCTTGCCCGTCCAGCGACTCCATCGTCGCGGGCACCGGCGTGTCGGCCACCCACACCTGCTCCTCCACCTCGCGGAGCACCGGCCCCGAGGTGCCGGGCCGCACACCCTGGGTCTGCTTGGCCGCCACGCGCTGCAGGCGCACCAGGCGGGCGTCGTAGCCGGGAAGCTTGCAGGCCGCCAGCAGGGGGCCCTCCGCGCCGGCTGTGCCGCCGCCGAACGGCGCCACGCCCTCGCCCGCCGGGGTGACGGGGGTGCCGTGGACCACGCCCCGGTCTGCGGTCATGTAGGCCAGGGGGCGCGGGCGCTCCAGCTCGGTGTAGCGGTAGCCCGAGAAAAGGAACACCCCCTCGGACTCCGGAAGCGGCCAAAGGCGCGCCTCGGGGGCGTCCACCCGGCCGCCCGGCGCCTCCACCTCGATCCGCGCCGTCGCGTACCCCGTCTTCATGAAGGTGAGCGCCGCGCGGCCCCGCCCCGCGCGGACGGCGTAGCGCCCCTGCAGGTCGGTGATCAGGTCCGCCTCGGCCCCGTCCACCGCCACCGCCACCCCGGGCAGGGCCTCGCCCGCCACATCGCGCACCGTGCCGCGCACAACCGTCCGCGAACCGCAGCCCGGCAGGCAGGCTGAGGCGGCGAGAACGGCGGCCGCAAAGACCGCGGCCCGCAGGCGGCGCGGGATGGCCCGCCGCGTGGTTTCTTCTTTCATGTCAGCCCGCTTCTTCGTTGTACCGGCGCAGGAAGGCGGCGCTTTCGGCCACCTCGGCCATGGCGTCCCCAAGGGCCGTGTCCTGCTCCACAATGAACCACGCGGCCCCGGCCGCTTCCGCCGCGGGAAGCAGGGTCTCCCAGCACATGGTACCGCGCCCGAGGGGGGTGAAGACAAGGTTTCCGTCCGGTCCGGGCCGGCTGTCCTTCACGTGGACCAGGGGCGCCCTGCCCGCGTAACGGCGCAGCAGCCCGGCGGGATCCGCCCCCCCCGCGGCGGCCCAGCACAGGTCCAGCTCCAGGGTGAGATGGCCGGGGTCGCTGTGCGCCATCAGAAGGTCCAGCGCGCTGCGCCCGTCAAAGACCGCCGGAATCTCGTGGTCGTGGTTGTGGTATCCAAGGGTCACCCCCTCGGCCCGAAGGCACGCCCCCGCCGCGTCCAGCGCGCGGGCCGCGGCCACCCAGTCGGCGGCTGCGGCGCAGGCGGAGGGGTCTATCCAGGGCATGACCACGTGGCCGACGCCGAAGCACCGCGCGGTCTCGGCCGCCGCGGCGGGGTCCGAGGTCAGCTCCGCGTAGGGAAGATGGGCCGACACGGCCCGCAGTCCCGCCCCGGCCAGCAGGGCGGCGAACTCCTCCTGGGGCAGGCCGGCCGTGCCCGCGAGCTCGACGTGGTCGTAGCCGGCCGCCCTGACCCGCGCCAGGGCGCGCCCGGCATCGGCGGCGAGCTCGTCACGGACCGAATAGAGCTGGAGGGCGTGGGGACGGGGCATCCTGGGCTCCTTTCGGGGGCCGGGGAACCCGGCCCGCGGGCGGCGCGCGGCGCCGCAAGAGAAACGGCGGAGCAGCAGGCCGTGTGCCGGCGTGCTGCTCCGTCTGAAAAACTACCCGGACCGGGGGCTACTCCTCCGGCTTGTACTCGCCGATGCCGACCAGCTCGATGCGGGCCACGGGGCTGCCGTCGCCCTTGCGGTTGCCGAGGCGCAGGATGCGCGTGTAGCCGCCGGGGCGCTCGGAGAAGGACGGGCCGATCTCGTTGAACAGCTTGCGGACGACGTCGTCGTCGCGCAGGGCGGCGAAGGCGCGGCGGCGGTTGGCCACGGAGTCCGTCTTCGCCAGGGTGACCAGGGGCTCGGCGAATATGCGGAGCTCCTTGGCCTTGAAGACGCCGGTGGTGATGGCGCCGTGCCGGAACAGGGCCACGGCAAGGTGCTTCATGGTCGCTTTTCTGTGGGACGTGTCGCGGCCGAGCCGGCGGCCGGATTTCATGTGTCGCATTTCTGGTTATTCCTCTTCGTCTTCGTCTTCGTCATCATCGTCGGCGGATTTCCGACGGCGGGGTTTCGGTTCGTCCTCCTCGTCGGCCGGGTCGTCGGCGGGGATGTCGCCCAGCGCGCCCACGGCCATGCCGAGGCTCAGGCCCAGCTCCGCAAGCTTGTCCTCAATCTCCTTGAGCGACTGCTTGCCGAAATTGTGGAAGGCGAGAAGCTCGGGCTCCGTCCGGGCCACAAGCTGGCCCAGCGTGCGGACGCGCTCCGCCTTGAGGCAGTTCGCCGCGCGCACGCTCAGCTCGACCTCGGCGATCGGCCGGGTGAGAAGCTGCACCAGCTCGCTGTCCTCCGGTATCCCGCCGCCGCCGGCGCCGCCCTCCTCGTCCTCCTTCGGGATGAAGATGGTGAAGTGGCGGATCAGCAGGTCGGCGGCCTCGGTCAGCGCGTCCGACGGCGAGATGGACCCGTCCGTCGTGATGTCGAGGATGAGGCGGTCGTAGTCCGTGCGGTGGCCGACGCGCGCGTCCTCCACCTGGAAGTTCACCTTGACCACGGGGGAGAAGCCCGCGTCGAGATAGATGGTGCCGAGGGGGGCGTGCTCCAGCTCGAACTGGTCGGCCGTGACGTAGCCCCGGCCCCGGGCGACCTTGATCTCCATGCTGATCTTCGTCCCCGCCTTGACGCAGGTGAACACAACGTGGTCGGGGTTGAAAACGTCTATGTCCTGCCCGGCGAACAGGTCGGCGGCCGTGACCGGCCCCTCCCGGCCCGTCCACGTGAACGTGAAGATGACGGATTCCTTGTCGTTCAGGCGGATCCGGCAGCGTTTCAGGTTGAGGACGACGTCTGTGACGTCCTCCAGCACCCCGGGAACCGCCGAGAACTCGTGGTGGATGTCCTCAAAGCGGATCGCCGTGACCGCCGACCCCTCCAGGGAGGCCAGCAGCACGCGCCGGAGCGCATTGCCCGCAGTGGTGCCGTAGCCGCGCTCAAAAGGCTCCACGACGATGCGGGCGCTGTGCCCGTCCGCCCCGGAATCGGCCTTCACGGTCTTGGGGATGGTGAATTCTTTGCTTATCATCAGTTCACGCCTTTCAACACTTGAGCCCTGGCAGACGCACGCCCCTCTTGGAAGCCACGTGTGCGAAAAGCCGCCACGGCGCCGCAGGCGCCGTCACGGCGCCTCAGACGCGCCGCCGCTTAGACGGCCGGCACCCGTTGTGCGGAATCGGTGTGACGTCGCGGATCAGCGTGACGGTGAGCCCGGCGGCCTGGATGGCCCGGATGGAGGACTCGCGCCCCGCGCCCGGCCCGTTGACATAGGCCCGCACCTCGCGCAGCCCCATGTCCAGCGCCTTCTTCCCCGCCTGCTCGGCCGCGACCTGGGCGGCGAACGCGGTGCTCTTGCGGGATCCGGAGAACCCGACCTGGCCCGAGCTCGACCAGGAGATCACGTTGCCCTGCATGTCGGTGATCGAGATGATCGTGTTGTTGAAGGTGGCCTGGATGTGCGCGACCCCGGAGGTCACATTCAGCGCCAGCCTGCGCTTCTTCGTCTTTGCCTTGCGTTTGTCTTTCGCCACGTTTGCTGGTCTCCTTGAGCGTCCGCAGTGCCGCGGCGCGTTCCTTGTGCCCTGGGTTCCCCCCCGGCGGGGGCGGCGGCGCCGCTACTTCTTCTTGACGACCGCGATGCGCCGCGGACCCTTGCGGGTGCGGGCGTTGGTGCTGGTGCGCTGGCCGTTCACCGGAAGGCCGCGCTTGTGGCGCGTGCCCCGGTAGCAGTTGATGTCCATCAGCCGCTTGATGTTCGACCCGGTGTCGCGGCGGAGGTCGCCCTCCACCTTGTACTCGTTCTGGATGCATGCCGCAATGGCGGACACCTGCTCGTCCGTGAGGTCGCGGACGCGGATGTCGGGGCTGATGCCGACCGCCGCCAGCACCTTCCGCGAACGCGTCAGCCCGATGCCGTAGATGTACTGCAGCCCCGCCTCAATCCGCTTCTCGCGGGGCAGATCCACGCCAATGATACGCGCCATGAACTGTCTCTCCCGGTTGCGCGCAACGCGCGCCCTGTGTCCAGGCCCGCGGGGGCCTCCTGTCATGCCTTGTCGTGCGGGCCGCTACTTCTGACGGTAGACGATGCGGCCCCGTGTCAGATCATAGGGCGACATCTCCACCTTCACGGTGTCGCCGGGAAGGATCCGGATGTAGTGCATCCGCATCTTGCCCGAGATGTGCGCCAGCAGCATGTGCCCGTTCTTCAGCTCCACGCGAAACATCGCGTTCGGCAGGGGCTCAACCACCGTGCCCTCGACTTCGATTGCCTCTTCTTTCATGCAGCTTCTTCTTCCGTTTCCGGAATCACGCCTTCCCGCCCGCCGCCCCGGGGCCGCGGGCCTCGTCCTTCTCGCCGTCCAGGAGCCCCCACCGGATGCGGGAACCCTGTGACAATATCTCGCCGCCGCCTTTCCGCACGGCCACCGTGTGCTCGAAATGGGCGCTCGGTTTGCCGTCCGCCGTCACCACCGTCCACCCGTCCCGCAGCACGCGCACGCGGTGCGTGCCCAGGTTTACCATGGGCTCAATGGCGAGCACCATGCCCTCCCGGAGGAGGGGCCCGTTCTCGCCCGAGTCAAAATTCAAAATCTGCGGGTCCTCGTGCATCTCCGTGCCGATGCCGTGGCCCACAAAGTCCCGCACGATGCCGTACCCGGCGGGGCGGCACTCGGCCTCGACCGCCTGGCCCACCGCGCGCAGATAGCTTCCCGCCCGCGCCGCCGCCACCGCCCGCGCCAGCGCCCGGTCGGTGGCCCGCATCAGGCCGCGCCGCGCCTCGTCCACCTCGCCGCACGGCAGGGTCACCGCCGCGTCGCCGTAGTACCCGTGGTAAAGGGCGCCGCAGTCTATGCTGACCAGCTCGCCCTCGCGCAGCGCCCGCCTGCCGGGGATCCCGTGCACCACCTCCTGGTCCACCGACACGCACAGCGTCGCGGGGAAACCCCGGTAGCCCTTGAAGGCCGGCTTCGCGCCGCGCTCCCGGATCAGGGCCTCCGCCGCGCGGTCCAGCTCCAGCGTGGTGACGCCGGGCGCCACCATGCCCGACAGAAGGTCGTGCACGGCCGCCACAATCTGGTTCGCCTCGCGGATCAGGCCGATTTCCCGCTCGCTGCGGATCGCTATCATCCAGGGACCACCCGTCTTGACCGCCCCGCGCGCGCCGCGGCCGCGGACCGAAGTGAAGTATTCAATTGTAACACAGCCGCCGCGAACGGTTCACCCGCGGCCGCTACCGGCGCGCGCGGATCTTGCCGCGCCCGCTGCTGAAACCCTCGTAGTGGCGCATGATAAGGTGCTGCTCGATCTGCTTGATCGTGTCCAGCCCCACGCCCACCAGGATCAGGAGCGTCGTGCCGCCGAAGAAATGGATCAGGTTGAATTCCTGCACGCCCAGCACCGCAAACAGCGCCATCGGCACCAGGGCCACCGCCGCCAGGAAGAGCGAGCCGCTCGTCGTGATGCGCACCATGACCGAGTTCAGGTAGTCCGCCGTGGTTTTGCCCGGGCGCACGCCCACAATGACCCCGCCGTACTTCTTCAGGTTGTCCGCCATCTCCACCGGGTTGAACGTGATCGCCGTGTAGAAGAAGGCGAAGAAGATGATCATGCCCGCGTACATCAGGTTGTAGGGGAGCCCGTACGGGTTGAACAGCCAGGCCACCGCGCTTTCCACCCCGGGGATTTTGATCTGCTCGGCGATGGTCCCCGGCAGCATGAGGATCGAGCTGGCGAAGATGATCGGGATGACGCCCGCGTGGTTAACACGCAGGGGAAGGTAGGTCCGCGTGCCGCCGGTCATGCCCCGGCCCTTGATCTGGCGCGGGTACTGCACGGGGATGCGGCGCTGCCCCGTGGTGATCACGATGGCCCCGGCCGTCACCATCACCATGATGAACACCAGCGCCAGGCCGACAAAAACGCTCATCTGGTCGTTGGCGATCATCCGGCCCGCGTTGCGCAGGGCGTTGGGCATGTCGGCCACGATGCCGATGAAGATCAGCAGCGATATGCCGTTTCCAATGCCGTGCTCGCTGATCTGCTCGCCGATCCACATCAGGAACGCCGTGCCGGTGGTCAGGGTGAGCACGCTCAGGGCGATGAACAGCGGGCCGGGGTTCGGCACCACCTCCCCGCCCATGCTCTGCAGATAGAGGCTGATGGGCACCGACTGCACGATGCACAGGGCGATGGTGCCGTAGCGCGTGTACTCGTTGATCTTGCGCTGGCCCTCGGCCCCCGTCTTCTGGATCGCCTCCAGGGACGGGATCACCGGGATCAGCAGCGACAGGATGATGGACGCCGTGATGTAGGGCATGATGCCCAGGGCGAACACCGTCGCGCGGCTGAAAGCGCCGCCCGTGAACATGTCGTAGAATCCCAGGAGCCCGCCCCCGGTGCGGCCGAGCATCTCGACCAGCGCCGCGCCGTCCACTCCGGGGACCGGAACGAACGCGCCGAGGCGGAACAGCACCAGCATGAACAGGGTGAAGATCAGCCTGCTGCGGAGTTCCGGGATTTTGAACGCGTTTTTAAAGGCTTCTACCGGTTCTGCCACTGAAACAATCCTTTGCTATTCCAGGCCTTCCGCATGTCCGCGCCGGCGCTCACGCGCCTTCCGCGGCCGGCGCCGCGGGCGCCAGTTCGAGGGTGCCGCCGGCCTTCTCCACTTTGGCCCTCGCCGAGGCGGAGGCCTGCTCCACGCGGATGGTGAACTTCTTGGCCAGCTCGCCGCGGCCGAGGAGCTTCACCCCGGCGCACTCGGTCTTCACAATGCCCCGCTCCTGGAGCATTTCCGTCGTGATCAGGTCGCCGTCCGCAAACCGGTCGGCCAGCACGTCTATGTTGATCTCGGCGAAGGGCCGGCGCTTCTCGTGGAAGAACCCGCGCTTCGGCAGCCGCCGGTTCAGCGGCATCTGCCCGCCTTCAAACCCCATCTTGCGGCTGTAGCCGGACCGGGACTTCTGGCCGTTGTAGCCGCGGCCCGCCGTCTTGCCGTTGCCGGACCCGTGCCCCCGCGCCTTGCGCTTGGCCTTCTTGTGGGCCCCGGGGCCCGCTTTCAGTGAGTGCAGTTCCATGTTTTCATCCTTGTGCCGCGCCGCGCGCGGCGCCGTCGGCCCCGGCTCAGAGCACCTCGGAAACTTCCAGTCCGCGCTCGGAGGCAAGGTCTTCCACCGTCTTCAGTTGCTTGAGCCCCTCGATGGTCGCCCACACCACGTTCGTGGCGCTGTTCGACCCGAGAGACTTCGTCAGGATGTTCTGGTACCCCGCCGCCTCCACCACGGCGCGCACCGGGCCGCCCGCCACAATGCCCGTGCCCAGGGACGCGGGCTTCAGCAGCACCTGCGCCGCGTCGAGCCGGCCGATCACCTCGTGGGGCACCGTCGTGTTCACGATGGGCACCGTGACCATGTCGCGCTTCGCGCGCTCCACCGCCTTGCGGATGGCCTCGGGCACCTCGCCCGCCTTGCCCTTGCCCGCGCCGACGCGGCCCTTGCCGTCGCCCACGACCACCGTGGCGCTGAAACTGAACCGCCGGCCGCCCTTGACGACCTTGGCCACGCGGTAAATCTTCACCACCTGCTCGATGAACTCGTTCTGGGGCTCGTCATCGCGGCTGCGGCGGCGGTCATCCCGCCTGTTTCCTGACGCTGTGCTGCTCAAAGGATTTGTCTCCTGTCTAGAATTGCAGACCGGCTTCGCGCGCCGCGTCGGCCAGGGCCTTGATGCGCCC
>Ga0123328_1002784_pt1 | contig 15465 bp, 9 predicted proteins | sample BioC12SIPDNA_2_FD_89702 | JGI IMG/M metagenome (GOLD analysis project Ga0123328, IMG submission 89702) | Anaerobic biogas reactor microbial communites from Washington, USA - Biogas_R1_A C12 SIP DNA | ecosystem: Engineered > Bioreactor > Anaerobic > Unclassified | place: Washington, USA...
CGGCGGCGGCAGACAGATATCGCATCGCACACCTGTTACGGCGCGCAATGGGGAGGCGCGCCGTCTCTTATTTGTCCGCGGGTGCCGGAGCATTCCCGGACCAGGGCAATCGCACGTAATGCGTCCCGCACAAATGCTCTTCGTGAGACGGGTCGTTTGTGACCCCTGCCCCCCGTCTCTCCGAAAGCAGGGGTCCAGAGTCCTACTGGATTCCTGCTTGCGCAGTTGAAGAACGCCGTTTCCTCGTGCGCCGACAGGCCTGCAGGATTCCTGTGTGACCCCTGCCCTCGTCTCCCCTGCAAGAGCAGGGGTCCAGAGTCCTGCTGGATTCCTGCTTGCGCGGAAAGACGTTGAAGAACGCCGTTTCCTCGTGCGCCGACAGGCCTGCTGAATTCCTGTGTGATCCCAGCCTCCGTCACCCCTGCGAAAGCAGGGGTCCAGAGTCCTACTGGATTCCTGCTTGCGCAGAGAGCACCTGTTCTTCCGGCAAACCCACGGTTTCCATCTGGTATTCGTGCGATTGCCTTGATCCCCGGAGCGATTCCGGCGTCCCTCTCCCCCACGCGGTTTCGTGCGCCGGGGACTTGCCGGGCGGGACTCGCGGATGGCAGGATAGCGCGGTGTTTCGGAACAGCGGTGCTTATGGAAAGGGGTGCGGCGATGAGATCGGTTGCGCTGGGATTGGCGGTTTTGGCGTGTTGGGTCCTGATGTGCGGCGCGCATGCCCGGGCGCAGGAGGCGCCGGTCGCGGACGCAGCGACCCTGGATCCCCTTCCGCCCCTCGTGGAAGAGCCGGGTTTTGAACCGCTGTTCGACGGCAAGACGTTGACCGGATGGCAGGCCGCCGACCCCAGTTTCTGGTCCGTCGAGGACGGGGCCATCACCGCGAAGATCACCGAGGCGCATCCCACAACACGCAACCATTACCTCGTCTGGCAGGGCGGCACGCTTGGGGATTTTGAGTTGAAGCTCCGCCATCGCATCATGAGTACGGAAAACGTAAACGGCGGGTTTCAGTTCCGCAGCGAGATGTTTGACGGCGACATTCCGGATGATTGCCGGGGATACCAGGTCGACAACAACACCCAGACGCCCTGGCTGGTGCGGCTGTACGACGAGTTCGGCCGCCACACGCTCGCCTGGCGCGGCGAGAAGACCGTCTTTGCCGCGGACGGCACGCCCGCGACGACCCGCTTCGAGGCCGCCGATGCCCCGGCGCGCTTCCGGCTCGAGGACTGGCATGAATACCACCTCATCTGCCGGGGGCCGCTTCTCACGCTGAAGGTCAACGGCCGGACGGTCGCCGAAGTGGAAGACCACGATCCGAATCAACAGGATCTCTCGGGCATCCTTGCTCTCCAACTGCACAGCGGCCCGCCCATGACCGTGCAGTTCAAAGACATCCGCCTGAAACGGCTTCCTGCCGGCGGCGCGGCGCATTAGGCGGTTGCAGGCGGCCCGTGCCGGGCGTTAACTGTCCAGAACAACCGCCTGGGCGCGCAGGAGGTCGTGCAGCGTGAGCACGCCCAGGATCTTCCCGTCCTGTTCGCTGGTCACCACGAGCATGCCGAGGGGTGACTCGATGAATTTGTCGGCCAGATCGCGTATGGTCTGGCCGGGATAGCAGGTGATGGCGGGTTCGATGCGGGGCGGCCGGTTTTCCTCAACCGACAGCGTGAGTTCGTCGCGCGTCACGAGGCCGATGAGTGTCCCCTCCTGTTCCACCGGAAAGCAGCGAAACGGGCAGGCTTCGAGGACCTGACGGGCATCCTTTACGGCATCCGATTCAAACGCAACCACCCGGGAACCGATGAGGTCTCCCGCACGGATGCGGTGCCAGCTCTCGAGATCCCGCGGGGGATTGATCTTGATCAACTCGTGCCCATCCTGCAGCAGCAGGCAGGTGTAGAAATTCTCCCGGCCCGAAAGCCGCACCACGGCCTCGCAGATCAGCACGCCCAGCATCAGCGGGGGGACCAGCGAGAACTGGTGCGTCATCTCGAAGACAATCAGCATCGAGGTCAACGGCGCGCGGATCACGGCGCACAGGCACGTGCACATGCCCACTCCCGCCAGAATCACCTGGTCGGAGGGGGTCAGCGAAAGCCAGGGTCCGCAGAGGCCCGCCGCGAAGAAACCGCACATGCCCCCGATAAACAGCGTAGGCGAAAAGATCCCGCCGCAGCCGCCGAACCCGTAGCTGAGGATGGTGGCCGCGAGTTTGCCGATGGTCAGAATGCCCGCGAGACGCCAGGCAATCCCTTCATCGAGCGCCACCGACAGATCCGTGTAGCCGAGGCCGAAGATGCCGGTTCTGCCCGTCGATAAAAATGCGGCGATGCCGATGCACCAGGTAAGCAGGCCGCCCGCCAGCGGAAGCAACCATTTGAATCTCCACCGCAGCCGCATCAGGGCGCCCCGGATACGCAGCGCCGCCTTGTGGAGCGCGATGCCGCATCCCGTCGCCAGCAGCGCTACAAACGGGACCAGGACATAGAGCTGCCACGTCGTGATTTCCAGCAGCGGCAGGTTGAATGCGGGCTGCGGGCCGATCGCGGCCTGCACCACCAGCGCCCCGGTGACCGACGCCAGCACCACCGCGCCCAGGTAGCGGTTGCCCAAGTCGCCCACCAATTCCTCAAGAACGAAGGTGATGGCCGCCAGGGGCGTATTGAATGCGGCTGCCAGGCCAGCCGCCACGCCCACGGTGAGCCCGTCGCGCCGCGCGCGCTTGGGCTTGCCGAACAGCCCGGACAGCGCCGAAGCGATGCCCCCGGTCATGTACAGCGTCGGGCCTTCGCGTCCGAGGCTGGCGCCGCCGCCCAGGCTGAGTATGCCGGCCGTAAGCTTCACGAGGACAGGACGCAGCGGGACGTACCCCAATTCCTTCCAGTAGCCGACTTTCAACTGCGGAATGCCGCTTCCCGCCGCGTCGGGGTTCCGTTTCAGGAGGATGCACACCAGCAAGGAGCTCACGCTGATGACGAGCAGGCTGCCCGCGACAAACATGGACCGGGAGCGCAGCACCAGTTGCCCGTAGGTATGCTGAAACAGCAGGTCGGTGGCCTTGAGAAAGAAGACGGCCAGCCCCCCCGCGACCAGACTCAATACGATGGTCTCGATGACCCGTCTCGCATCCTTCGGAAGGAACTGCAGCAGCCGGTGAACGATATGGATGGCGTTCACGGGCGCCCCCCGGAACGTCTGTGCCGCGGAAATGCGCCAAACCCGTAAGCTCTGACCGGCCGCGGGCTGCGACCTGCGGCGATGCATGTACTGTCTATTTCGCTGTATTGCCCGTTCACTCGGTAACCTCTCCCCTGTCCGCGGTACCCACCCCCGGGAACGCGGCGGCTCTGGAATCGCAAAGGCGAATCGATGGACTCAAGGTATACCAAGTGGACCGCCGTTGGTTCAATCAAGCCCGCAACATGGCGAATTGGATCAGGGGCGGCAATGCTCTTCGGCAGGATTGGCACGAGTTACAGGATGTTCTGTCTGGATAGCGCCGGCGTGATGTTTGCCGCGCAGCCGTTCCGGTTGTGATTCGCCACGGGCGGGACTGGCGTGTGGCGCCGGGGTTTACGGTCCTGATGTCAGTATGTCAGCCCGGCGCGCGAAGGCCTCTCGAACCTGCGGTGCAAACTGTTCATTTTCCGCGGCCTGGCGGCATACGGCAACGGCCCTGTCGAGGTCGCCCTGCTCGGCTCGAATCTGTGCGAGCAGCGCGTAGGAGTCGGGCGTGGCGCTCCTGCGCGCCACGATCTCCTCGAGCGTCCGGACCGCGCTGTCGCTATCGCCCATGTGGCGCTGATAGAACGCGAGCGTATACCCGTACTTGGGATCGTCGGGTTGAAGCGCGCTCGCTCTGCGACACCAATCGAGCCCCTCACGATCCTCCTGTTGAATCAGCAGCACGCCGAGGTTGTACGCCGCTGCCGCGAGGGCGGGATCAGCCTCCAGGCTCTTTCGCAATTCGGTTTCGGCCTCCCGGGGCCGGCCCGTTTCCGCGAGCAGAAGCCCCAGGTTGAAGTGTGCCGCGGCGCTCCGCGGCGCGATGGACAGAGCTTTTCGCAGCGCATTTTCCGCCTCCGGGTTGCGCCCCTGCCTGCTGTAGGCCAGCGACACGTTCACCAGCGACAACACAAACGAGGGATTGAGTCTCAACGAAGTTTCATAGCTTGCGATGGCTGGCTCCGTTTCCCCGCGTTCCGCATGGTAATTGCCGAGGTTGTAATGAGACGCGTAGTCGTCGAGCCGTGACTTCATCGAAGCAACCCATTCCGCCGATGCCTGCTGGAGGGCGAGCTGGTCATCCTGTTCAAGCTGGCCCGCGGGGAGGGACGAAAGGCTTGCGGCTGCATGGATCCGGACGAGGCGGTACTCGTCGCGACATGCCTTCATCAGGGCGTCTACCGAGGCGGCCGTCACGAAGCCGTCCAGGGCCTCCGCGGCGGCTGACCGCACCAGCGGCGCATCGTCTTCCAGGGCCGCGATGATCGCGGGCCATTTTTCGGAAGACGGGCATCCCCGGATGAGCCGGAGCAACGAGGCGGCGAACACCGGATTCCGGTCGTCGCGGGACAGGTACGCGAGCATGTCCGGCAGGCGCGCCCAGTCGCCCTTGCGCGCGGCGGCGACCCATCCCGCCCGCTCGAGGAGGGGAGCCTGATAGTCGCGCGGACGCCACTCCCGCACATGGGCGTCTGCCCATGCCGCATCCTTGTCGCTGTGGCAGATGGTGCAGGCGTTGGGGGAGCCAAAAGCCTGGGTGGCCGACGGCGCGGGAGGCGCCATCGAATGGTCATGCCTGACCATTCGCGCGAACTCGGTGCGCGGCATGTGGCACGAAATGCAGCGGTTGCCGGCACTGTCCGCCTCGTGCCGGGTATGCGCCGCGGGCTGGCCGACCTTGTCCTGGTGGCAGGGCGCGCACGCGTTGTTCGCCTCCGCTCCCTGGAAGCGGTACCGGCCGCTCGACGTGTGGCAATGCATGCAGCCGAGTTCACCGGACGCCACGCATGGGCTGATCAGCCACGTGGTGGCGGTGTAGTTCTCGCCGAGGTCCCGCCCATCGGGGTAGAAATCGGGGTCCTCGAGGGCGACCAGCCCGTAGTGGTCGAAATACCGGTCGCCGGGCCCGAATGACGGCGTGATGACGTACGCCTTGGCGTGGCACGACAGGCACAGATCATTGGTTTGCTGGACGGTAAAGGGTCTGGTGCTGATGATCCCGGGGGCCGCGGGCGGCTTGCCGGACGGCGTCTCCCGAAAGAGCCGGTCGTGTTCCGCGGCGGGCCCGTGGCAGGTTTCGCAGTTGATCCCCGGTTCCGCCCATACGGTATGGTAGCCATCGGTGGCCGGGTCGTAGTTGGTCGTCAATTGGCTCACGTGGCAACCGTAGCATGAGGTGTTGAACGTGTACGCACGATCCCGCCAGTCCACGGGACGCTCGCCAGCGCCGGCGATGTGACGTATTCCGCTGGCGGCCATATCAAACCACGCCTTCTGTCGCACGTCGTAGGCGAGCGGGAGCGTCTGGAGCATCCCTCTCTCGAGAAGCGTCAGGAAATAGTAGACGTTCTTGCCGCCCATGGCGTGCAAGATGGGATAGCGCGCCTCGCCATCCGGCCGTTTCTCGATGACGCAGGGCTGGCCGGGCGTAAGATCCACGGAATACTCGTTGGGACCGATAACCACCGCCTGCTCGAGCGGGGTGAGCCTGTCCGCGGCCAGTTGTGCGGTAAACGGCTGCATGGCAAGGCCGTGATTCGACGTTGACCAGAGTTGGTAGAACGTCTCATGGCAGTCCCGGCAACTGGCGGAACCGGCCAGCCCCGCGGGCGCCCCGGCAGGCGCTGTTTCCACCCCCGGAGGGGACGTGTGAGACGGGGATTGGGTCTCGGACACAGCGCCGAAAACAAGGCCCGCCCACGCGGCCAGGGCCACACTCGCAATCGCACATCGCGTCGTCATGCCATCTCCCGGCGAGTTCCGAAGCGCTGCGCCGGCTGGGCTTCGCCGGCGCCAGCGGTCACGGTTCCACGTGCCTTAGAATCGAATGGCCATGCCGATCGCCGGGCCATAGGTCTCGCTGGTCAACTCCATGCGACCCGCATCGTCTTCGATTCTCAGGTAGCGATAGCCAACGCCCACCGAATAGCGTTCCGAGATTTGGTAGCCTACCGTCAGCGCGGCGTTTGTGGTCAGTTCCGAACCTATGCCGAACCCGCCCACGTCGCCGCGAATCGATGCCCCCCATTTCTCGGAGAACTTGAAACGCAGGCGGCCGCCGACAATGGGATCGACCCAGTCCTTGGTCATGCCGCTGTCGAACGGTCCGAACCGGGCGTCGGCGTCAAGACGGACGTACCGGGCGCCGGCAAGCGCATCGAATCCCACGCGATCCCCGTCGAAACTCCGCAGGACCCCGAGTTCGAACATGGTTTCCTTCAAGCTCCCCGCGGTATTGACGCGGATCAAAGGCATCATCTTGAGCCGCACATCGCTGGCGGCGCTGATCTTGACAAAATCGAGTTCCGTAAACAGGCCCCATTTCCCGCGTTGAGCTTCAAAATGCGTAAACCCCGCGAAGTCAACCGTATCCAGAATATCCTTGAATTTGGTCGTTGTCGTCATTTCCTTGCCGCCGGCTTCCGTCGTCGAGGTAATGCTCGACAACCAGATGTAGGTGGCGAGTTCGAGGCGCCACGCTTCCGGATTCGCCTCGGGCGCAGTCTCTGCCGCTGGAGGAGACAGCGCGACGCTCCCGCCGCCCCCCGCCTCATTGGCCTCCGCGGTGGGCGCCGGATTGTCCGCAGCCCCGCCGGGCGCCGCCGCATAGGCGCATGCGCTGCACGCGATGCCGGCCATAAGCACGGCATGCTCAACAAGCTTCCATGTCGTCATCTTTTGAGCCCCCTCCCCGCGCTATGCCGGTCCTGTTCTCATGTTATCCCGTTTACGATGGTGATGCCTCATTGCTCCCGGGGCGGATAGATCACCTTCCAGTCGTCCTTCATGCTGACGATCGTCCAGCCTTTAGCCAGGGCCTCGTCGAGGCCTTTGTCCAGGCGTCCAATGCGTGATTCGCGGTCATACGCCCATTCGCGCTCGGCGTCGGTGTGGCGGACATAGAGGCAGAAGCTCGGGCCGTTGCGGGCCGCGGTCCATTGCAGCATCTGGAGGTCGCCGTCGGAATTGCCGAATGCCGCGATCGGCCGCCGGCCGATGTATTGATGAATGCCGACCGGCTTTCCCTCCTTACCATCGACGAAGTTCATCTCGGGGAGGCGCGTAAGCACGGGATGGCCGTCACGCGTCTCAAAACGCGTCTTGATGCTGCTGCCGATGACTTGCTCAGGCGGGATGCCGTAGACCGCCTCCGTCCACGGCCTCATGAATTCGATGCCGCCGCCGGAGACGATGAACGTCTTGAACCCGTGCGTCCGGAGATAGTCGAGCAGTTCGAGCATCGGCTGATAGACCATCTGCGTGTAAGGCAGGCCGGTTTCCGGGTGTCTCGCCGTGGCCAGCCAGTCCTTTACGCGCGTTTCAAACTCCTCGGTGGTCGTGCCTGCATGGGTGGCCATCATGATCTCCATCAGCCCGCGCTCGCCCCCGGCCATCGCGCCCTTTAGATCGCCTTTGAGCAGCGAAGCGAACGGTTCTTTGTCCTTCCATTCGGGGTGTCCCGGCGCAAGCAGGTTCACCTGGTCAAGCGCAAAGCGCAACTGGACATAGATCGGCTGCTCGGCCCAGAGCGTGCCATCGTTGTCGAAGACCGCAATACGTTCAGCCGGAGGCACAAAACCGGGAGAGCCCTCCTGCGTTACCTGCGAGACGAACCTGAGAATCGACTCCTTCGCGGCCCCGTCGTTCCATGAAAGCAACGGCTCCGCGGCATACGTGCTCGCGGCCCATGCCACGGCAGCCAATAGCCACACCCGCTTGCTCTTGCGCATCGTTCTTCTCCGTGAAGGTGGTTTCGAACAGATACGACTGCCGCTTCCCCGGGCCGTTCCGGACACGGCCGGGGATGAAGCAGCACCGCACGGCGTGTTGCCGCCTGCCTTGTCAATCTCACCCCGTCTTGAGGGGCCGGCTCACTTGCCCGCGCCCGCGCCCTGTTCAAGCTGCTGCAATACCTGATCGATATTGAAGCTGGCCGATTTTTGCCGCTGCGGGAATTCCTGGAACGTTTCTAGAAACTTGCCGACGACCGCCTGCATCGGCACGAATGCCCAGAATTTGTCCGCCATCCACCGCGCGGCCATCGGCGAGTTGTCCTCGCCGAAAAGGACATGATCCTCGAATGGATCCATTCGCAAGTTCGTAATCTTTGGAAAGCACTGGGGAAGCGGCGGGCCGCCAGAGAGCCAGTCGCCAGGGAGCGCAAAGTGGGCTTTCCAATCCCGAACGCGCACGGCGTTGAGGTTGCCGCTGTCGTCGAAATAGAAGATCTCGTTCCTTGCGCTGGGCCCCGTGCCTGCCAGCAACGCGCGCTGATCGTAGCCGTCGAGATGAACCTTGAACGGCTTGCCGTTGGCGGTGTGGCCCTGGGTCAACTTTTCCTTGATGTCGGGTTCTCCGGCCGCGGCCAGGAGGGTCACCGCCCAATCTTCATGCGCCATGATCTCGTTGATCACCGTGCCCGGCTTGACCACGCCCGGCCACCGGACGAGGCACGGCACCCGCATGCCGCCTTCCCACGTGCTTCCTTTCTCGCCCCGGAAGGGTGAGGCCCCGCCATCCGGCCACGAGAACTTCTCGGGGCCGTTATCGGTCGTGAAGATCACGATGGTGTTGTCGGCGATGCCGAGGTCGTCGAGCTTTTTGAGCAGAATGCCGACGTGGTCGTCGAGCTCGTTCATCCCATCGGCGTAGAGGCCGTAGCCGGTCTTGTCCTGGTACTTTTGCTGAAGCCGGGTCCATACATGCATCCGGGTCGAGTTGTGCCAGATGAAGAACGGCTTCTTCTCGCTGACTGCGCGCTCCATGAAATCGAGCGTTCCGGCGAGAAACTCCTCATCCACGGTCTCCATGCGCTTGCGCGTGACGGGCCCGGTGTCTTCGATGCTCTGTTTGCCGACTTTGCCGAAGCGCGGATCGACCGTGGGGTCATCGACGTCGGTCGCTTTTGTTTTCAGCGCCCCGCGCGGCCCGAAACGCTGTATGAACGCCGGCTCCTTGGGATATTGCGGGTCTTCCGGCTCCTCCTCGGCGTTGAGGTGGTATAGATTGCCGAAGAACTCGTCAAACCCGTGCACCGAGGGCAAGAACTCGTTGCGGTCCCCAAGATGGTTCTTGCCAAACTGGCCGGTGACGTAGCCGTGATTCTTGAGAAGATCGGCGATGGTGGGATCCTGCGGCTGCAGTCCGAGCGCCGCGCCCGGGAGCCCCACCTTCAGCAGTCCCGTACGGAACGGATGCTGCCCGGTGATGAAGGCGGCCCGGCCTGCCGTACAGCTCTGTTGCCCGTAATAGTCTGTGAAGAGGGCCCCCTCCTGGGCGATCCGGTCAATGTTCGGCGTGCGGGAACCCATCATTCCCATATTGTACGCGCTGATGTTGAACACGCCGATGTCATCCCCATAGATGACCAGGATGTTGGGTTTGACCGCGCCAGCGCTTGCGGGAGGGCTTTCGGCCGCCCATGCAGGCGTTGCCAGAGTTACAGCACTCGCCACCAGCAGGAAAAACGCGCTGGCGGTCAAGACCGGTATATAATCCAATGCTTTTCGCCATGCGCCGGCACATCAGCACACCGAATTTGTTCTCATTGGTGTTGGACCTCCCCTCGATCAGCCCCATATGCGCCACCACGCGAGACGTGCGCTCTTGCCGGCGGCTCCCGCACGCTGCCCGGGCTCACACGCAAATCCCCGCGTCACCCGAGTTCCGGAATGTACCCCTCACGACGTTTCCGGACCCGCGGTGCTTTCTTCTATAGCCCCACATGCGGAAGCTTATGCTAAGCAACTAGTAAAACAGGCGTAGGGCAAATAGTCAATAGGCATTTTCAATGCGTTTTCCGGTACGGAGTGAAACGGGCCGGCTCCCTGTGGGCGTGAAATCACACGGTTCAAGGCGGGATACCGGCACGATAATTGCTCCCTTAGGAGATTGGCGCTCACGGTTGGCGTCTCCCGGCCAGTCTGGTCCTGCAGCGGCGTTCCGTGAAGCCGCCTCGGTTTCGAAGGCTTCCGCCAACGATGCCAACTGGCGAGCCAGCAGCGTCACAGCAACCCCGATGAGGACCACTGCGGCATGGGCGGAAACACTGACGCAGATAGACGAAATGGACACTATGGGCGGTAGGAACGGCGGGCTCGAAGCGGTGCGTTCATGCGTGCGGTGGTGCGACGGCACATCACGCGAGGCGGTTTCTTTCACCCGGGCGGCCACCTCGCCGGCCGAATTGCAGCGCCGGTCCACATGAGTCATCCAGGCATTCAGAGTCAAGCGCGGGACATCCTTGGCGGGCGCGCCAGGCGGGACAACGCAGGATCAGGCAGGCGCTGTGAATCGGAGTGGGGAAAGAAAAATGGCGCGCCCCGAAGAGGTCACAGTCACGCGGCCCAATCGGCGCAGAGAAGTTCCGCCTGGGCCAGCACGGTCTCGGTGGCCGCCGCCTGTTTGTCCGGCGGGTAGCCGTATTTGCGCAGGATACGGCGGATATAGGCGCGCAGCTTGGCTCGTACGCTTTCCTTGACGGTCCAGTCGATAGTGACGCTGCGGCGAATGGCCTCGACGAGTTCGTGGGCGATGGTTTTGAGGGTCTCGTCGCCGAGGACCTTCACGGCGCTGTCGTTGACCTCCAGGGCGTCATAGAAAGCAATCTCATCTTCGGTGAGGCCCAGGTCCTCCCCACGCTTGTCGGCGGCGCGGAGTTCTTTGGCGAGATTGATGAGTTCCTCGATGACCTTGGCGGCTTCGATGGACCGGTTTTGGTACGCGCGGAGAGCCCTCTCCAGCATCTCGGCGAACGACCGTGATTGCACAAGGTTCTTCTTCGCACGCGCCCGTACCTCGTCCTTGAGCAGCTTCTGGAGCAATTCCACGGCCAGATTGCGCTGGGGCAGATCGCGAACCTCCGCCAGGAATTCGTCCGACAGGATCGAGATGTCGGGGTTCTTGAGTCCCGCCGCCGCGAAGATGTCGACGACCTCGCCGGAAGCCACCGCGTTAGAGATGATCTGGCGGATGGCGTGTTCGATGTCTTCGGGCGTCTTGCCGCGACCGTCCCCGTCGCCGGTGATCTTGGCCAGACCGGCCCGCACGGCCTGGAAGAAAGCCACATCGTCCCGGATGCGCGTGGTCTCTTGATGTGGCACGGCCAGTGCGAAGGCCTTGGAAAGGTCGGTGACGGCCGCCATAAACCGTTCTTTGCCTTCTTCCTGCTGCAGGATGTGCTCCTGGGCCGGTGGCAAAAGGGCGAGGCGGCTGCCGGGGGTGCCGGTCTTCCACGCGGAATGGTCGAACCCAAAGAAGAGGTCGCAACACATCTCATACCGTTCGAGCATGAGCGCAACGGCCTCTTCCTTGTCCACGGCCGTTTGGCCGCGTCCGCCGTTGTTGGTGTAATTGGCGAGGGCCATTTTCAGGTCGGCCGCGACGCCGAGATAATCCACCACCAAACCGCCGGGTTTGTCGCGGAATACGCGGTTTACCCGCGCGATGGCCTGCATAAGCGTGTGGCCCCGAAGGGGTTTGTCGAGGTACATGGTGTGCAGGCATGGTACGTCGAAGCCCGTAAGCCACATGTCGCGCACCAGCACGATTTTGAACGGGTCGTCGGGGTTCTTGAACCGGTTGGCGATGGCCTTCCGGCCTTTCTCGTTGCGGATATGCCGTTGCCATTCCACCGGGTCCATGGCGGAACCGGTCATGACCACCTTGACCGCGCCCTTGGCATCGTCCGCGTCATGCCACTCGGGCCGCAGCCGGACGATGGCATCGTACAACGCCACACAGATGCGGCGGCTCATGCACACCACCATGGCCTTCCCTTCCATGGCGGTCAGGCGCTCTTCGAAATGCTCGACCAGATCCTTCGCGATGATGCGGATGCGCTCTTCCGTGCCGACGAGGGCCTCCAGCGCCGCCCATTTGCTCTTCAGCTTCTCCTTCTGGGTGACTTCCTCGCCTTCGGTGGCCTCCTCGAAGTCCTCGTCGAGATGGAGCCGTTCGTCTTCGTCCAGGGCCAATTGGGCCAGGCGGCTCTCGTAGTAGATGGGCACGGTCGCCTTGTCGTCGACGGCCTGCTGGATGTCGTAGATGCTGACGTAGTCTCCGAACACCGCCCGCGTGTTCTTATCGGTCAACTCGATGGGCGTCCCCGTGAACCCGATGAACGACGCATTCGGCAAGGCGTCGCGCATGTGCCGTGCGAACCCGTCGATAAAGTCGTATTGGCTGCGGTGGGCTTCGTCGGCGATGACCACGATGTTCCGCCGCTCCGACAGGCGCGGATAGGCCTCCCCTTTCTGTTCGGGGAAGAATTTTTGAATGGTCGTGAATACCACACCGCCCGACGCCACCTGGAGCAATTCCTTCAATTCATCGCGGTCGTTGGCCTGCACCGGCTTCTGCCGGAGAAGTTCATGGCAGCGGGCGAAGGTGCCGAAAAGCTGGTCATCGAGGTCGTTGCGGTCGGTGAGCACCACCAGCGTGGGGTTTTCCATCCTCGGGTGCAGGATCACCTTGCCCGCATAGAACGCCATCGTCAGGCTCTTGCCCGAGCCCTGGGTGTGCCAGACCACGCCGCAGCGTTTGTCGCCCTCGGGGCTGACGGCTTTGACGGTGGTCTCCACGGCGGCGTTTACCGCATGAAACTGGTGGTAGCCCGCCTGCTTCTTGATGAGTTCCCCGTCGCCCTCGTCCTCAAAGACCATGAAGTGGCGCACGAGGTCCAGAAACCGGCGCTTCTCGAACACGCCCTTCACCAGCACTTCCAGTTGCATCAGCGTCGACGGCGCCACTGCGTCGCCCTCGATGGTGCGCCAGGGCATGAACCGTTCTTTCGGGGCGGTGAGGCTGCCGATGCGGGCCTGGGTGCCGTCCGAGATCACCAGCGTGGCGTTGTAGGCCAGCAAGGACGGGATCTGGTGTTTGTAGGTCTGTAACTGTTGGTAGGCCTTCCAGACGGTGGCGTTCTCATCGGCCGGATTCTTCAGCTCAAAGACGGCCAGGGGTAGTCCGTTCACAAAGAGCACGATGTCCGGCCGGCGCGTGTGGTTGTCCTCGGTGACCGTGAACTGGTTCACCGCCAGCCAGTCGTTGTTGTCCGGGTTGGCAAAATCGACCAGGCGGGCCTTGGTGTTACTGACTCCACCTTCGGGGTTTCGGTACTCGATGTCGATGCCGTTGACCAGCATCTTGTGAAACGCGTGGTTGTTGCCGACCAGCGCCGGGGCCGGCAGCCGCGTCACCTTGCGCAGGACCGCATCGATGGCCTCGTAGGGCAAATCGGGATTCAGGCGCTCCAGGGCCTCACGGAGGCGTTTTTCCAGCAACACCTCGGAGTAGTCGTCCCGCTCCGCCAGAAGCTCTCCTGGGGCAATCTCGGGGCCGTGCGCGATGGCGTAGCCGAGGCCCTCCAACCACTCCAGAGCGGTTTCCTCCAGGTTCGATTCGGTGATTCCGGGCATGGGCTTCCGTTACTCCTTTGCGCCTTTAACGCCGTACGCACTTTGGCAGTCCCCCAACCGCCCTCCCCAAGATTGGATATTCGGGATGTGTTGTTCCCAGTCTAGCGTGCGCTTGAGGCTATTGAGGATGCTCGCGAAAGGAACCAGCTTCTCATGCTGCAGCCTGCCTACGACCACGGCCTCAGAGATCTCGATCTTTTTCGCGAATGCTCGTACGCAGGAGTCATTGAAACTGTCGCGTGCGGTAAATCGACGGAAAGCGCTCCGGGGAATCAACAGGTCCCGGGCGAAATCGTCGGCCTCCTTCTCCTTGGCCGACTGCGCGTCCTCATCCACGTCGATAAAAAACGCCCTCTTTCCGTGCAATAGGATATGCCCGCACTCGTGGAAGAAGGTGAACCAGAAAATGTCCTCAAAGCGATTGCGAATGCTCAGTTGGATAAGCGCTCTGTCGGATTTCATCCAGCGGGCGGCACCGTTTACGTAGGTACCCGGCAGGTGGGGGACGAAAACGACTGCCACGCCGTTCTCCGCACAGAGTTCCACCATCTTCACTATGGCCGTCTTCAAGGGGCCGCGTGTAAGTCGGCAGATCTCCTGCAACGCCTCACGGAATCCAGTCTTTGCGAAGGGTGCGATATCCATCTCTTGAGCGAGAAGCTCTCCCCGCCTCAGCCAGGCGCTGAGTGCTTCGGGGCTGGCCTCCACCTTCCGCGCTTTGCGATAAGCCGCCACTTCCACTTTCGGGAGCGTCTCAAGCGAGGCCACCCCAAGGAATGTGTGCAGCGAGCGGACCTTTTCCTCCCAGCTATGCGTAGATGCGACCCACCCTCTTTTCGCCATTTGAGCGTAGGGGAAGCGCATTAGCAGCGGCTTTTCCTTCTCCAGGGCCTCTCGATCCTCCAGCCGTGCCAGGGCCTCCTGATAATCCATTTCAAGGCGGAGCCAGAAGCGGGCGGGCGTGCCAAGGACGCGTTCAAGCTCGGTCGCCGTTTGAGGGGTAATGGCGGCCTTACCCTTGATAATCTCGTTGATGGTCTTCAACGGGCGGCCCATGCGTTGGGCCAGCTCCGTCTGGGACATCCCCAGAGCCTTTATAGCCTCCAGGAGGGTCTCTCCCGGCGGAATGGCGATATCGGGCGTGTAACCCCTGTCTCTCGTGATCTCAGTCATGGTAATCCTCGATCGCCAGAATACGGACTCCACATTCTGGCCGTGCTCCTGTTTCGCCCACGATGCGCGTTTCAGTCAGCGGCTCGAATATCAGGCGGCACGGCTGACCCACGTTCATCGCGTACTGGCCCTTTCTGTCCCCCTTCAAGGGATGACAGCGCGTTGGCGGCAGCGGGTCCAGGTCCTCGATACAGTCCGCCGCCTTCAAGGCATTGAGCCGTTTCACGACCTGCTTGGCGATGATGTCTCCGAACGCCTTCCTCAGTGCGGCGAAGCTCTCGCATTGCTTCCTCAGCTTTTTCTTCTTGAACTCAATATACATGACTATGTGCGCTCATGCAAGATATATATTAACCTTTGGGGTTAATTTTGTATCTGATACAAGGCTTGCCACCAGATGCCTTGCCACATCATTGAGGTGTACGCGGTGCTCACGGTTGGCGCCTCCCGGCCTGCCGCGTCTTGTAGAGGCGCTCGGTGAACCCCCCTTCGGTTTCGAAGGCGGCCGCCTGCGATGCCAATTGGCGATCGAGCAGCGCCATGGCAACTTCAATAAGAACCAGCGCCGCATTGGCGGAAACCCCGGCATAGATGGACGGCATGGACACTATGGACGGTATGGACGACGCGCTTGCATCGC
>Ga0123328_1002788_pt1 | contig 15457 bp, 17 predicted proteins | sample BioC12SIPDNA_2_FD_89702 | JGI IMG/M metagenome (GOLD analysis project Ga0123328, IMG submission 89702) | Anaerobic biogas reactor microbial communites from Washington, USA - Biogas_R1_A C12 SIP DNA | ecosystem: Engineered > Bioreactor > Anaerobic > Unclassified | place: Washington, USA...
CAAACCATTCTTGAAAATATAGCATATGGTAGCGAAACAACTACAACAAGCACCATAACCAACAATCCCATAATTCATATTCACTACGAAGCTGACCCGAGGCGCGGCATATTGCTGGACGAGACTGCCTTTGAGCATAAGGTATCCGATATCATTGCGAAAAGGCTGCGGCAATTGAATGGATATTAATTCAGTCTTATATAAACAATTATTTTTTTCCGTAAAATTACCATTGTAGCATTATATTGATTAAGGAGAATATAAAAATGATTTTTTCTCGAAAGATACAGAAAAACAGCCAGCACAGCTATGGCTTGATCACTATCCCTAAGCCTATTATGGACGTATGGAGTGATATCGAGAAGCTTGACATGCTTTTCGATGAAGCCCACGGAACAATTGTGATCACGCCTCGGCGATAATATGACCATAATGAAATTTAATCGCGTTCGGATTGAGAGAATTGATGATCCTGAAGAATATGATGACATCATATCCGCGATAAAAGAACAGCGAGAGAACTCAAAAATAACGCAAATAAAATTAATGAACCATTTTGGAAATGATAATATGAAAATGCATGAAGAGCGCAGAAATTACAAGAGAGAAGCCGCATTGGCACAATTGCAAGAAACGTTAGGCCGCGAATCAATATTCTTTTCTGATCCTGAGCACCCCGATAATGAAATTGAGAACGAGCTCGCCCAGATAAAAATGAAATTGAACAGCAGCGGTAGAATGACAAAAGAAGGCGCTAGGCGCATGCTCCGAAGAACTCAGTCCCTCCTAAATAAGAGGCGTCTATGAGACTACATGATTTTGCCCACGACATCATAAATCGCGCGCGAGCGAACGGATATGCCACCGATGCTTCGAAAGCAAGCGACGCACTGATCAGGCCCTTTGGGGAGCATGACGAGCAGAAGGCAACCTTAATGTCCCTGCAGGGGTCTACTTTGGCCCTTTGCTGGGTCAATGCTGAGGGTAAGGCCGTCCCCTATGATGAAACCGCTTTTAATAACGTGCAAAGGGAGATCGCTGGCCTTCAGTCCAAAGTCGACCACAATACCAAGATCTTGGATGCGCTGGATGCAAAAGTTGCCGAGCTCGGGCTCACTGAATTCAGTTTGGCCAAGTTGAAGGGCCAGAAAGAAAAGCTACGAATGGAGATCAATCAAATCAGGGCCGAAGAAAATGATTCGCTGAGATCCAGATGGGAATCGGTTGTCAGCTTAGGCGGAAATCGAGCAACCTATGACAAGCTTCCGGAAGTCATCGAGGCTCGAGCAAAGGCAGCTGCCCAAATTGAGCCCATCGAATCTGATATCCTGGCATTGGATAGACAGGTCCGGGATTTAGAATCGATTTTGAGTAAATTTAAAAGATAGAAAGATAATAATTTTTTTATAGAAAAAAGTAATACTTTGGTGATAACAATATGACAATCGAGATGGATGCAGCTATTTGCATGAAATGCGAATCTGAATTAAAGGACTTCTTGGAAGAGATGGCCGATAGCAAGGACATGTCACTTTCTGCATATTGCAGATATGTGATGGGCGTTGGCCTGGATGAGCTTTACAGAAGAAACGTGAACATACGAAAATTGGAGAAACAATTTATTAGATAAAAATAATAATAATAATTGCACAAGCAGCGTTCGCAGCGCCCTTGTGCTTTTTTATGGAGATAATATTATGATATTAGATAAACAACACACTACTATAAATACTTTTTGGTCAATCTTTGATGAGCAAATTTGCATAGATGGAAAGGCAATTCCCAAACCAGAAATCGGGTACAATGAGGAGCTTTTGCGGAAATATTGTCCCTGGCTCTTTTGACCACAAACTTTATATACTATAATATATTAGAAGTTATTGTTAGTCCGTAAAATTTTTTAAAAGCTATTATATTTGATAAAGGTGTTTTTATGACAAAAGATAATGAAATGATTAGCCTATGGATAGCAAATAATGAAAAGCAAATTATACGCGATGTTGCCAAAAATAACCATATGTCGATGTCCGATGTTATACGTATTTTAATAAGCAATAATATTAAAAATCTACAAAAAGATAGCACACTACAATTAGTATAAAAAATAATAAAAATAAAAAAGGCAGTGCCGTGCAAAAACACTGCTAGGAAAATTTTATGCCACTAATAATAAATATCGATACTTCTAGTATATATAGTTTTTGGTCGGTGGTCCTATGACCAGCCTACTAAAGTATAGCAAAGTATATAGTGATGATGATAAATTTGCTGATGTTCTAAAAGTTACTGAAGATGTGTATGACGGGCCTTCTGCTATTGTTGCCAAAACAACAAGATTCGGCTTCACTACTTCGGTGACTAAAATTGCGGAAACCCACCAAGATAAGCTGCTATTAGTTGCCCCTACTAACAAAATTTTTGAAACTGTAATGGCTGCTTACCCTTCTGCCCTTATAATACCGGGCCATAAATATTGCAAATGGATTTTAGATCATATAGATGAACTAGTATTGGAAATTGGTGTGCCTTTGCCTGATGTCTGCCCGCGAGTTGGTGCTTGCGACTATAATCCAGATTGTCAAATGCATCGGGCTTGGTATGAAAGTGCCTGGGTCCGGGCCATGACTTATCACAAGTTATTGACATTAGTGTTCGTTTATAGCCCTGGTAGAACATCTGAAATAGCGTTACTTCGCGAGATGCTCAAAGATGTGGGCACAGTAATGTTTGATGAGTCCCATATTATTTCTTTGGAAAATTCGCCGTCAGCTGACTTAAACTATACTATTAAAAATATACCAATAGATTTTATAAACCTTAGAAAAATATATAGTGACTATTTAGATTTATGCCATAAATTGTATAATGACCAAATGATAAAGGAGCTGGATGAGACCAGAGATCACTGCAAAAGTGAGGCATTTTTATCATTCCCTTATGAAAATGCTACCGCAATAAGCACTGAAGCGCTTACTTATGCTTATGCCGAACTGAGAAGACTGGCTAAAGCGCGCACTGCCTTACATTTTAGTGATGATGATATAAGATTTCTGAAGGACGTCTTATCTGTAATGACATGCCGTAATATAACTATAAACCTGGTCACTTCTAGCACTGGCGACACCTATTCTATAAAAGGGAAGCCTACCGAGAATTCCCCGACTATAAAAAATGCTATCAAGCTATTCCTGAAAGATATATGTCCTAATGCTAAGGTCTTCTTTGTGTCTGGTAGCCAATTCGAAAAATACCCTGGAATGTTTAATGATATTGCTGGCCGCAAACTTGCCAATGTCTGTGTGCCTGATGTTAAGCAAAATAATTCTAAAATGACTATTATTCCTGATACCTGGACTTATAGTTCTGTCGCGTCAACAAAAAGCGGTACCCAAGATAAAAGAATAAAAGAACAAATCCTGGATGTAATAACTAAAGAACCTGGCCAGCCAATATATATTATGTGTTTTAATAGAAAGCTTCAAGAAAAAATAAAGAAAATGAAGCTGCCTTTGCCTAAAGGATCCCTAATAGATTATTATAGATCATCTGATTCAATTGGCGTAGAATGTGATGCCAGGATTGGGATTGCTATTGGTATAGCAAAGAATCCCATTAATACTTTTGACTTCTGTACTGAGAATGTTGCCGAAAGTAGATCTTTGCGTTATCAAAGTGTCCATGCTGCCTCTTTTCAATCCTGGTCGCGTATAAAAGACCCTGAGGGTATAGTGCCTTCAACCCTTTATTGTATCGGTGTTAGATTTGATGACGTTGATGCTATAATTCGCCAGGGTTCTGACCGCCAAGTAATCTATAATGGTAAAGGTCCCAATAAGCAAATCATACCCCCTTCTATAACCCTTAGTGAAGAATTGCCCAAACCTAAAGTATTGATGGAACCAAAAAGCAAAGTTGCTTTAGAATATACTAAGATGACTGCTAAAGACTTTATAGACTGTACTGTTTCATTAGAAGATAGAATGAAAGATGAGCTTGTTAATCTTAGACTACCAGTAAAAAACCTACTATTTCGCCTATATAATTATAAAGGGGAAAAAGTAGGATTTTTACTGGATGACTTTAAATTATATAATCCAAATGAAAGTCCTGACTGGATACAAAATAATTCAATACTGTTCTATACTAATATTATTAGCCGTACTGATAAATATGGACTTCAAGATAAACATCCAAAACCTAATGGAAGTCATGGATACTGGACTGGTGTGCGCAAGATACCTTTTGAAGAGCTGCTGATCCAGCATTTTAATGCTATTGAAACTGTTGCGCTACCACCTTTTGATTCTGATGATATCTGTTATTGGTGTGCCGCCGACTTCGACGATCATAAGGGACTGACCCCACAAACAAATAATGTCAAGCACTTCAATCAATACCTTAGAACCATGGGCATTCCGTACTTTGTACTGCTGTCTGGTAGCAATTTGGGATATCACGTCTGGATACTTCTGGAACCCTGTAAGACCTTTACTGCCCATAAATTCATTCGGCAATTGCTTCATGATACTGGTTTTGGTGACAATAAAGACATAGAAGCTTATCCTAAACAAAGAGCCGCGTCCAATTCCAAAGGAGCCAAAGGCTATGGTAATCATCTTAAGTTGCCCAATGCTTTTAACTGGAAGGCTGGCCGTCGATCTATGCTTGTGGATCCAATTACTTTGGAACCTGTGCCTTATGTCACAATACCTGGCGTGCTTAGGCTTCACGAAATAAATGAAGTTCCTGTTAAGCATAGAAAAGAAAGAAAGACCATTTCAAAGCCATTTGTTCAAATACCTGCAAAATACGAGCCGGATGGACGTATTTCTGGTAATATGAGACCTTGTTTGATAAAAGCCTTGGACCAAGAATTAACTGGTGGGGCTGGCCATCAGACGCGCCTTGCTATTTGCCATGAGGCCATAAATGCTGGAATGGACCGCGAATCTGTCATAGAATTATTTAGTGGGCAAGCTGATTTTACTTTTGAAAAGACTGCTTACCAAGTTGATTATGCTATAGCCCAAAAGTATAAAAAGTGGAGATGTGAAACTATACATAGAGATTGTAGTCAATTCGTGGATTGTGATAACTGCTTATATCATAATATTGATAATTTGAATGTAGAGTTTGAAAGCCCTGAAATAGAAGAGTTAGAGGAAGCATAATTATGATTAGAGAACCAAAGCTCCTAAAAAATAATGACGTTGTGGAATTCGTCACTGAAATGGATCAAATGTTTATTGATTCGATGCCCGATACGCGGAAGTTCATCCGGCTAGCACTACCTGGGGAAGTAGATGGGCAACTTCCTGTATTGACAATGCGCTTTATCTTTCAGAATGATCAGGGCGCGCTTTTCAAGGGCATGATATTTCCGCCTAAGGGAAAATATACGGTAGCAGACCTTAATCAATTACTGCTCATTAATGATTGTGGGCTAGAAGGGCTTTTTTATAAAAGCTATAAAATTAAAATGGAAAAAGATATCAAATATACGCCTTATCAGCAATGCCATCAGATGTTCAATGGCATCATTGATACTGTGGTACTTAAGGATCATGACCAGCTACCTGGCAAGTTCTGGCATCATTTTCAAGACACAGGATCTATATCATGCTCATGCGATCCGCTTACAACCAAATCAGGTTATGATGTATTGTTTTTCGAAAGCAAGCGGGTAGACTTCGAATGGACAGCGATAGAGGAATGTTCTAGAGAATGGAAGCGGATTGAAGAAAAATATGAAAATAAGTGTCAGAATCAATAATATATAATTATAATATTTTTTGAGATGGTGATTAAATTGGGCGATTTTGAGGATTATATAAAAACGGGTGAACTGGATTTAGAAAAGACAAATGATCTTTTTGCAAAGCTATCCGAAGATAAGCAAGCGGAGTGGATGGATCAACACGGACTTTTATTTAGGGAAAGGTTGAAAGACGTTTATGCTGAAGATATGTTCGCCGATTATACCCATATAGCTTTTCAGATAAGGCTACTTGAAAAGGGTAGATTATGGCGATCAAAGTCGTATAAGGTATTACAAGGCAAGCCCTATAAATGTTATGATAATTGCCTTGAAATGGTTAATGATAGCAGCATGATCTATATGGGATATGGATTGAATAGGGGCAAGATAGTTTCACCTTCAGGCCAATGTCAAATATATCCTACATGGGTCCCTCATGCATGGCTCGTCTTAAAGAAAGGTATGAAAGTTTTGGAGACTACGCCGCACCAATGGCTTGCCTATTTCGGCATACCTGTAACATCTGAAGAGTTATTATATATGTTTTCACATGGATTGTCTAAAGGTACACCACATGCAACGCCATATATAACTTCGAATGAGTTTGAACAAATGTTTAATGTATCTGTTAACAAGTGACGAAGGGAAAGTTATAAATAGCCCACGTTGATGGCCTATTGATATGACAGATGAAGATATTAAATTGCTCGATGCAGAAGTATCTGGTGATCGACGCCTCATTCCTGAACAATGATCAAAATCGCGACAAGATTGCAGCAACCGGATATTCCTTGATGATTTCATCTTATTGTCGTATCCGTATCAGATGACCAGTAATGAATCATTATGATTCGTAAAACTCTTTTTTTCGCACTAATTTGATTATAAATGTCTGGAAGAAATTCTGAACTGATCGGATTTTGGGTGTCCCCTAATGTCAAAAGTGGCATCCAGGAGCATGCCCAAAAGAGCAGGCTATCGGTATCTACTTTTTTAAGGATACTGGTTGAGAATTGGCTGGAATCTGAATATAAAGTTTGAAAACATTTGAGGCACAAATATGAAGTTTTTTAACCACAATAATGAATTTAAAGCACGCGAAAAGGCCCTAAGAGCCCTGAAAAGAACCATCGAAAGACGACAATTTGATAAAGACAAGATAATAGAATTGATGTATTTGTGGCAGAGCTGCATACAACAAGAAGTCGATTTGTTTGAGGAGTGCGTAGCCATCCTAAATCAGATTGCGGAAGCAGAAGAAGCTACCAAACCATAATAATATTTTAATAACCAGAAGTGAATTAATATGAGTAATAATGAATTGGAATCGCTTATAGGAAAAATACTAAGAATCGACATCAAGGAATTAGGCATCCCACTATATGGCAGGCTAATTGAGGTCACACCATACTGGATTGATATCAAACGGAAGGACGGCAGGCATCGCATAATAAGCAAGGGCCGGATCACAGGGATTGAGCCCGTGAGGGATCAGCAATGCTGAACAAGATGGAACTGGTTAGGGCTGTAGCCTTATTGATGGCGGCGCAGCAAGGCGTTATCGACCTCACGGATGATGACAAGGCGCTCATCTGCAAGGCATTGGGGAATCATGCGCCGAAGAGCGGGGCATAGGCCCCTTATTTTTTGAAAAATCAATATGGTGAGAGCTAAATGGCTACTAAGAAAATGGGGTCGGGTTGGCTGAAAATATCAACGCCGGAAGACATGGAAAAGGCACTGACCAGGATGCTCAACAAGATTTTGATGTGTGAGGATCCACTTTTACATGCTGGCAGATTTGCGTCGCTGGTGAATTCTTGGGTCAATGTGCACAAGCTTTCTTTGGAAGAGGAAGAGATAGCCGCGATCAAGAAAAGGCTTGATGCAATAGAGCAAATGAAAATAATTGAGAATGAGAAACAGAAAATAATGATTAATGGTGGTAAAATTGAGCAGCTTGAAGAGTCTAGAGAAGCGAATTGAGGTGCTAGAGTCAGCAATACCTTTTGGGGCTGATCCTTTACAATTAATAATTAACAATCTAAGCGATAACGACCTGGGGTTGCTTTCGGAATATAGGGAATTGCGCCTAGCTGGATTTGATAATGAGGAGGTCCGGGACATGATGGGCAGCGAATCTTTTGAGATGGCCCTTGATGTCATGAAGGGCGTGGACCGCGATTTGGAACGACTGACTGTGCCCCCTGTGCGGAAGTTGGTGGCCAGGAAGAAGATGAGGGCTGCTATCGACAGCGGGATTGGCGGCACTAAGAGGCAAAGAAAATCCGACCCCGAACCTGATATGGGGATCGATAATGGCGCCTTCTGACATCCATAAGGAACTTATATCCGTGAAAAGGCGCATGGGCCGATTCGTTGGCACAGGGTATAGCTAGCAAAGATTTTAATGATTTAAAGAATGTTAGACATTAAGGAGAAACAATAATGGCGAAAATAAGCTTGATAATATTCTTGGGAATTTGCGCAGTATTGGTATGTGGCTGCCTTGATACTGCTGCAGAGCAGAAAAGCGTAATGATAGACGGCTATACATTTACTGCGTCTTTAAATGACAAATGGGATACTTCGTACGGGGAGGTATCTAAATATAATCCTGCTGATCTTGAAGATCAGTTTGGCATACCTGGTGGTGCATACGATTGGACGGGTTTCGAGGATTACGGTGCGTTTAATTATAGATCGGGAGAACCATCGGGATCGATTACAAAAGGGGGTTGGGCTAATATTTTTGTGCTAAAGCCTGATGAGGATCTATCAGATAGTAGTTCAATTGACATCTTGAAACATGCTACCTATATGATCATAAATCCTAAGGATCATAGAAATGCAGTTATTGGTGGCGATCTAAAAGAAAAAGAGATTGAGTACAACGGCAGACAGGCATACTTTATTGAAGTTGAGGGAGAATTAATAACACCTGAAAACTATCATACTTTCATAAATGATAATAGCCTAGGTGCAATCGCATTTTTCCTTGATGATGATACTGTTGCCCTAATAGATGTCGAGACAACAAATGATTTTGGTATGAGTGCTTGGGATGTCATTAATAGCATAACAGTGAATTAATATTTGATCTATATTTTTTTATCAGATTAAGCAATCGGATATTAGTGGTCTAGAATGTATAAATACTATATTGTCATTAATGAATTTGGTGAGGATCTATGAATGGTATAGGTTAAGTAAATGACTAAATTCACAACCACAGTTGGAATATTTTTTGTTCTGGCACTTGCAATTTTTTCACAGCTCGTTGATGCGGAAGAGGATCTTATCTCAACTGGCGAATTTAACGCAAGCAGTGAATTGATGCGTGTTTTGCCAACCTCCGACCCAGGCGAACCACAGACCCGATCAATCATGTCGTCAACATATGATGCTGATAATTCCTTGGTTGTGTCCATTTACACGCTGCATTGGACGGGCGAGATTTACCTTGATGACATTTCCCGAAGTAATCCTATTCAAGTGTCATGTGATGAAGTCCCGTACCGTGTGATGAGTGACTTGATAGCAAGTGCAAAACGTGCTTGGAAGACCGAGGCTCCGGATAAAATAGCATCTGCGAGAAAAGGCGCTACAACAAACGAATATAATCTGGTGTTCGATAAATTTGATGAATCCGATTGGGATTGTCAAGTATGGAGTGAAGTCCAGCCAGATGATGTTTCAGGATATCAGATAAGCTTCAATTCCAGCTATGACTGGGAGTATCCGTCCAGACATCGAGGGCTTAGCGGAGGGCCTGACGGAACATGTTGTATAGAAAAAACAAAATTTATAATCTACGGCAAGGACTTCGAGGACAGGGGTTCATTGCTGGAAATCGAAGTTCGCGTTGGCGATTTTAAAAAGGAGCTTAGCCCTTATGCCGATTCAAAAAACGTTGAAACTGGTGACCTACTCATCCAAAATCTGACCGCATCATATATGATTCAAGACCGGCGCGAAGGAAAAGCTCAAGATGACCGCGGAAATATGTACTACACGTATAACAGTTGCGGAACGCTCATAGTGCCCATCAAAAATCAGATAGCTTTGATAATAGATACAACAGGCGTTACACCGGAAGAGAGCCTTGCATTGTTCAATAGCATTCGAATAACTGAAATCCATGAATTGACTTCAAGGTACTGGCTGCGTGAAGGGAACAAGTTCTTTGATGAGGGATCATATGAAGTAGCAATTGATTCTTATCAGAAAGCAGGAGGCAATCCAGAAGCCACCGATAAGATCGGCATTTCTTTATATCGACTGAATAGGTACAATGACACCATAGACTGGTTCACTTCGGTAAGCCCAAAATCATCAGAAGCGTGGAATTCATACGGATCAGCTCTAAAAGCAATGAATCTTGAGGATCAAGCAGAATATGCTTTTGACCGAGCCACGGGCTAGAGCGGATTCGCTTTAACTAAGAAAATTTTTTTGCCTTGCTGAGAACGCCTGCAACAACAGAGTCATAATACACTATACATGGAAGCTGAAAAGCTCGCGCAAGATGCAGGCGTGCCAGACGACATATAGCCCAAACTCCGCCTCTTTAATAACATGAATGCAAAATACAATAGCAACAGATCGAAATTGATATAAAGTCATAGGATTCTAATAACCAGTCAAGAAGCGTAACGGCATTTAAGGCAAAGACAAATTATATCATTACTAATTTTTACAAGCTATTTTTCTTTTTTGCTGTGGTTTCTTGTTGATTATCTGTACAGCATAATATTAAATTGATTTTTTATATATTATTATCAAACTAAATACCTTTTCCTATTTTTATTATTCAAATATATACTATTATGTTCATAATGATAATAAATGCAAAGGTATTTCTCTTAAGTCTTTTATTTAGGGCTTAAAGATCTACTTGCGGTGATATAAGATGGACTTCGTTGATAAAATCAGTGATTGGCAATCTCATGCTAGAGGGCAAATTAAGCTCATCGAAATGGATCCTGCGCCCAAAGAAGAAGATACAAAAATTGCTGTGATTCAACCTTTTATAAATAATGTTTTAGGCTATAACACCGCAAATCTAAATGAAGTCAAATCCGAGGTCAATACTGAGTATGGGAGTTTTAAAATCGACTATGCTATTTTTAAAGATGGTGCGCCAATAATTTTGATTGAATGCAAAAAATGTACCGACATTTTAGATAAAAAATACCTCAATCAATTAAAAACGTACTATCCTGGTATTAAAGGTGCTAAATCAAAATTTGGCATTTTGACTAATGGCATCCAGTACCAATTTTATACAGATATTCAGGATGAAAATATTTTAGATAGTAAACCGTTTTTCGAATTTGACTTATTAAATATAAATGATTCTGATATAAAAATATTAAATTATTTTAGTAAGTCTGAAGATATAAATAACGCGCGTCAGATAGCAGAGGAGCTAAAAAAACGGAAGGATCTCAGGAAAAAGATCGAAGAGTTATTAGAAGATCCGCCAAAAGATTTTGTAAAATTTATGGCAAAACAAGTTGGAGTCTCATTTGTAGGTGAAAGTGTAGTTAAAGAATATACATCACTTATAAGAGATGTTATTGATGAATATATTTCAGACAAAACTAATAAGAACCTTAACCCGACTAATATAGAATTAGAAGGCTATTATATTGTGAAAACTTTATTAAAAGACATCGCATGTTCAGGCAAAATTTCATTTAAGAAAACAGATAACTCAATTATTATATTTTATAACGATTCAAATGAAAAGCCCATATGTAGTTTATATTTAAATGATATAATCAAATACATAGGTTTATTCCAAAAAGATGTGGAGAAGAAGATTGTCATAAATGAAATTGATGACATTTATAAATATTCTGACCAAATAATTCCCAAAATTAAGACATCAGGTCCAAAGATATTTGTATTTGATGGTAAAAAATATGAAGTCAAATTCTGGAAGGACATGCTACCCAAGGTTTGCGCCATTATGGCTTCAAGGCATACAGATCGACTTGAAAATATTCTTACTATAAAAGGCGATAAACATACTTACTTTTCGAGAAATCCAGATGAATTAAAGTCACCTGAACTGATAGAAGGGACAGACATCTATGTAAGGACTGATTTTCACACGGGTATGCTGCTACATGTATCAAAGAGAGTGATATCTCTGTTCGGTTATCCTGAAAACATAATCTCATTTGGTGAGGATCAGAAATAGACTTTAAATTTTTAATAATACATAACATCTATTATTATATATCCAAATATTTCTTTTGCTTGTCTCTGGCTTTCATTGCTGAGGAGCTAGAAGCAAGAAGAGAGCCTTTGTTCCCTAATGTAGCTGCAAGATTCGGGATCACAGTGCAGTTTTTATCGAAATCGCTATCATCACTGGCACTGAGATGCAAAGAAAATTCGATCCTGAGCCCGACTGCGATGGCAAACCTTTTATAATTTGATGCAGTCATATTAGGTTATCGTTATACGAAGGAACTGCATATGATATATAAAAGGTTCGCTCAAATTGACAGAAGTTATATCGATGATTTGATTTTAAATGGAGTATCCGAAAGCATAAATCTGGATTATAAGCAAGATTTGATATTGGCAAAAGATGATGATAAAAAGGAGTTTCTCGCTGATGTTTCTTCATTTGCTAATGCTGCAGGTGGAGATCTAATATATGGGATTTCTGAGAAACGCGATGAACAAGGCAAAACTACTGGCATACCTGAAAAATCAGATGGTCTGAGTGCAAATGGTCAACAGATCAACGCTGATGAAGAAATCAAAAAAATTGAATGCCTTATTCGTGATGGTATAGAGCCTCGCATGAGTAGCTATCAAATAAAAGCAATTGAAGGATTTGAGAAAGGTCCGGTAATTTTTTTACGTGTTGCAAAGAGTTGGATGCCACCACACATGGTCAAATTAAAAGGATCGCAACGTTTCTTTACGCGGAAAGACCGAATAAGATATCCATTAGATATAATTGAAATACGTAATGCAGTTCTACTTTCAGACAGCTTAGTGGATAAGATCAGGCAATTCCGTGATGGGCGGTTAGCAAGAATAATTGCCGACGAGACTCCTATTACGCTTCATCCGCATGGAAAATTTGTCGTTCACATCGTCCCTATTTCGGGACTATATCCAACAACACAAATTGATATAAAATCAATTGAGATCAAAGATTTGCTCCCATTAGGAGGTAGTGGATGCAATTATAGAATCAACTTTGATGGTCTCTTAACATACCAATGCAATCAGGGCGTCCCTGCTTGTAATAATTATCTTCAGCTGTTTCGTAATGGTGCGATAGAGACCGTCGATTCACGGATGCTTGGCAATATTATAAAGTGGGGAAAAACAATACCAATTGACTTCGAACAACAACTCATCTCTTTCTTAAAGAGCTATTTGAAATTTGCGCAAGATATTGGAGCAGAGTTGCCTATTTTTGTTATGATTAGCTTGGTCGGAGTAAAAGGCTATGCATTTCATGGTGGATTTGCTGAAATTGATAAAGATTCACTTATCCTTCCCGATATTCTGGTTGAAGACTACAACTCCGAACCTGCACTATTTCTTCGACCTGCATTTGATACAGTATGGCAATCCGCTGGATATATTGGCAGCCCTAATTATGGTGATAATGGCAGAAGAACGGAGAACTCGACTCAACCGCTATTATGAGATGAACCGGGCACAATAGGTAGGCTTTTGATTTTTTCTTCGACGAATGAAAAAAAGAACATTTTCCTCCAAGCAAATAACTTTGGGTAGTGATCCAGAAATAGGTTGTGGTTTTATGAATGCATCTGCTAAGACCAATCTCATCGATACGTTTCGGGGAGGACATCCTAAGAAGATCGTTATCCAGTTAAGTGAACTTCAGCGGCAGATCCAAATTTCAACCCATAACTGATTCACTACATAATCTCAGGCTTGCCAAAGATATAGCCATCTACGGAATCCATTTTTCCACGCCATAAGGCACCGGATAATGGGATAGGGCGACCTGTTGTATCCAATATTTGCACATTTGCTAGATGGATTAAAGTAGGTGGTATTTCTTCGCCTGATTCATCTGGTTTATTTCCAACGTCTTTAAATATATTTAACATGGATGAAAAGTGCTCTGCGATTATCTTTGAAATTTCCTTGTCGTTACCAACTTTCATCCCCACGGCCGGGTCGCCCAATACTGCAATCAATCTATCGTAATACTCATCTCTTTTTATAATATCTCCTGATATAAACATCCCCTTTACAGATAGCATGACAGGAATACCTAATCCTGTTTTATTGGCAAGTGATACCACGGTCTGAAGCAATGGATCAATGTTTAGAGGTGCGTATTCTTCCTTTTGTGTTTCTTCCTCATTTGTCATACTCTTCAAGACGGTATATCAAGTGAAAAGCATTGTGGTTGCGATTTCATTAAGGCAAGAAAAAGTGTTAAGGATCAAGCCTTCTCCTGGATCTAGGGATTATAGAGAAGGAGGATGGATACTCGCAGGTAGGAATTCAAACTTTTTTTGATCTTGCTTTAAATTTTGGACCTCCGCGATTTTAGTATCGATTATTATTGAATGATAATGATCGGTCACAACTTTAGGAATTGATCATACCTCTCGCGTTTTGATTCATCGGCTAGGTGCAGATATCTCATTGTTGTTTTTATATCGCTATGGCGCAGGATATGTTGGATGGTCAATAGATCGCAGCCATTCATAACCATGATTGATGCAGGGGTATGCCTAAAAAGGACATGTGCGCCACCGGGCTTATTGATTCCAGCTCGCTTCTTGTAATTGATAACGAGTCGATGGATATCGCGTCTATCTAGCCTTGCTCCGAAGTCGGAAAAGAATAACGGGCTACGTCCATCAATTTCAAGGTCTGGTCTAACTGCCAGATAATCGCGCAAGGTGGATGCTGCATCCTCCGATAGGTAGAGTAATGCGTTCTTTCCGCCCTTGCCTTCTACAACCCTTAGAGTGAGTCGTTCCAGGTCAAGATCCTTCACATCTAAGTTGCAGATATCTCCGGCTCTGAGACATGCAAAGAAGGCCGTCTTGAAAATAGCCAGATGTTTGATATTGGTAATTTCATCGAAGATCCTGTTGACCTCATCCGCGGTAAAGTAGTATGGGATCTCGTTATGGGGCTTTAAAAACGTGAATTCGAAATCCAAGCCCAGCATCCTATGGAATTGGCGAATGGCAAAGCAGTAGTTGTTAATTGAGGATCGCGACAAACCGTTATCCATTAGATGATCGCGAAACTTCTGGCCGGTTTCTTGGGAGGGTTGTTCTTGATCGCAGAACTCAAGATATCTACCTACCCGAAAAACATAGCTATCAAGCGTTGATGTTCTGATGCCCTTGTCGCGAAGGTATCTTGCGTACTTTTTGAGCTGCGCATCATCATTTGGAATCTTCCATGTGGTTTTTATCCTCTGCCTTGACATTTTTATGCCTCACAAGGCAGCAATTTGGTGCATCCAAGCGCAATTTATGGCAGGATGTCAAAAAATCGCTATCTAGTGAGCGTGGACCGAAGGTCCGCGCGAACGTGGGATTCAGGGTCCAGTCACGAAGGTGTTCGTGGGTTCGAATCCCATTCCCCGCACCTAATCACTACTAATCCATAAAGGCCGTGAGGCGTATTTTTTCCTTTGATATGTCTGACTATTTGGCA
>Ga0123328_1002791_pt1 | contig 15444 bp, 10 predicted proteins | sample BioC12SIPDNA_2_FD_89702 | JGI IMG/M metagenome (GOLD analysis project Ga0123328, IMG submission 89702) | Anaerobic biogas reactor microbial communites from Washington, USA - Biogas_R1_A C12 SIP DNA | ecosystem: Engineered > Bioreactor > Anaerobic > Unclassified | place: Washington, USA...
CGAGCCCTTCTGCGCGTAGTTCGCGGGGAACATGCTGTCCGGAATCAGCGAGAGCACCGGCCGCGGGGCGGATTTCGCGAAGTGCCGGATGTCGGTCATGCCGGTCTCCTCGGCGCAACCCATGACGACGCGCAGCCCATGCCTGAGCGGTATCTCGAGCTCGCGGAACATGCGCATAAGGTACAGCCCCATCGCGACCGCGCTCTTGTTGTCCGAAACGCCGCGCCCGATCAGAAAATCGCCGGCGCGGGTCGCCGCGTAGGGCGGGTAGATCCACTGGTCGCCCTCGGGCACGACGTCGAGGTGGCCGATGATGGCGATCGCGTTTTCGCCGTCGCCGAGCACCGCGCTCCCGCAGTAGCCGTCGTGGTCCTCGGTTTCAAAGCCCATCTCCCGGGCGCGGTTCAGCGCGAAATCGAGCATCCGCCGGCACTCCGGGCCGTAGGGCGCCTTGTCCGCTTTGAGGTCCTCGCGGCAGACCGAGCGAATGCGCGCGAACGAGCGCAGGTCCTCGACCATTTCCTCCGCGTGCGCGCGCAGCCAGACGGATACGCGCGTGCGAACATCCTGCATAGTTTTCCCTCTCCTTGCGATGAAAATGCCGTCTTTCCCCATTATATCGGAACGGGCCGGCAGATGCAATTGCTTTTCGCGCGAAATTGTGGTATCATAGCCTGAAACGGAGGTGTTTCTATGAAGCGAATTGCGGCGATACTCGCGTGCGCGCTGCTTATTTTCCAGGTTGCGTCGGCGGTTGGCGCGATCGGCAGCTTCTCGTTCGCGCTCCCCGAGGGCTTCGAGCTCGTCGAGGGCGAGGCGCTCGAGGGCTACCGGCAGGCCGCGGCGGCCGACGCCGGCGGCGCGTTCGACGGCGAGGTGCTGCTCGCGCGAAGCGGCGAAAAGAGCGTCAGCGTCGTGGCCGAGCCAAGCGGCGCTTCGGACGCGCAGCAGGCGGCCGAGGCGATCGTCAAGGAGTACGCGAAGTACATCCCCGGGTTTGAGAGCGTCGTTCCGGAGGCGGTCGAGGCCGCGGGCCGCGCGTTTGTGCGGCTGCGCTTCGCGGTCGACGGCGACGTCGCCCAGCAGTATTTCCTGGCGGACGGCGGCACGCTCTATGTGCTGACGTTCATGGGCATGGAGGACGCGGAGGCCGAGGCCGCGCTGCCGGGATTCGCCTCCCAAGCCCAGTAACCCCAAAAAAACGCGCGGGGCCAAGCGGCCCCGCGCTTGTTTTTGGGAATCAGCGGAGCAGCACGACGATGAACTGCGATGCCAGCACGACCGCGACGAGCGCGACGGGGTAGGTCGCGGCGTAGGCGCTTGCGACGTCGTCGGTGCCCGCGACCTGGATCAATGTCCCCAGCGCCGGCGTCGAGGTCATGCCACCGGTGATCGAGCCCAGGTTGTTCAGCAAGCTCAGCTTCAAAGACTTCGCCGCGAGGAAGTAGCCGACGATCATCGGAAGGATCGTGATGATCGCGCCGTAGACGAAGAGCATCGCGCCCTCCTCCTGCAGCTTGCTCACGAAGCTCTTGCCGCCCTCGGTGCCCGCGCCGATCAGAAACAGCATCAGCCCCAATTCCCGGAACGTCTCGAGCGCCGGCTTCCTGACGCGCAGGTCGATCGGGCCTATGTGCCCGAAGTGGCCGATCACGAGCGCCGCGACCAGCGGCCCGCCGGTCGTCCCGAGCGAGAACTCCGCCCCGCCGCCCAGCGGTATCGTCACGCTGCCGAGCAGAATGCCCAGCACCACGACCAGCGCGAACGAGAAGAAGCCCTCGCGGTCGAGCAATTTCAGCTTCCCGCGGATCGGCTTGACCTCGGTGGGATTCGCGGCCCGGAAGCTCTCGAGCTCCTTCTTCATGTCCACGCGCAGAATCTTGGGCATCAGCTGCACGAACAGCACGACGCCCACGACGCCGAACGGGTACGCGATCGCGTAGCCGACGGTCACGAGGTCCTTGAGGTTCCCCGCCGCGTCCATCGCCGCCGACAGGCCCGGCGTCGTCGTCAGCGCCCCCGTCATCAGCCCCGCCGCGAGCTCCGGCTCGATGCCCGCGATTTTGATGATCGCCCAGGTCGAGACCGCGCCGACCAGGATGATCAAAAAGCCCAGCAGTATGTAGTTCCTCGCGTTCTGCTTGAAGTTGCGGAAGAACTTCGGCCCCGCGATGAAGCCGACCGACGTCACGAACAGCGCGAGCCCGAGGTTGCGCACGACCGCGGGCATGACGCAGCCGTAGTGCCCGAACACGAGCGCGACCAACAGCACGCCCGCGGTGCCGAGCTCGATCCCCGCGATCCGGATGCCGCCGATCAGGTAGCCGAGCGCCGCGATCAGAAAGATCGCCAGCAACGGGTTGAGTCCGGAGATGAATTCCGCCATACAATCCCCCTCCAAATTCCTATATCCATCTTATTATATGGAATAATCGTCCACTTGGCAAGACCGAAATTCTGAAGGATAACCGCCAGAATTAACATATATATTCGCGCGGGCGCGTAAAATGAATATTTTGGGTCAAATCGGTTGAAATCCGCGCTTGGACATGCTATACTGGGGGCGCGTGGAACGGGTTTTCGAACGGCGGCGAGGAGGAGCGGAAATGGCACAAAAAAGCAATCCCTTTGAGAACTACAAGGCGGTGCTCGACAAGGCGGCGGAGCTGCTGGGGCTCCAGCAAAAGGACTACATCGCGCTCAAATATCCGGAGCGGTCGCTGCGCGTGTCGCTGCCCATCAAGATGGACAACGGCGACGTGCGCGTGTTCGAGGGCTTCCGCGTGCAGCACTCGAGCTCGCGCGGCCCCTGCAAGGGCGGCATACGCTACCATCAGGACGTCGACGAGGACGAGGTAAAGGCGCTCGCCGCGTGGATGACGATGAAGTGCGCGGTCGTGAACATCCCGTACGGCGGCGCGAAGGGCGGCATACAGGTCGATCCGCGCGAGTTGAGCAAGGACGAGCTCGAGCGGCTGACGCGCAGGTTCGTCGCGATGATATTGCCGCTGATCGGCCCGGAGCGCGACATCCCGGCGCCCGACGTCAACACCACGCCCGAGATGATGGGCTGGATCATGGACACGTACTCGATGCAGAAGGGCTACGCGGTGCCCGGCGTCGTCACCGGGAAGCCGATCGAGGTCGGCGGCTCGCTCGGGCGCAAGGAGGCGACCGGGCGAGGCGTGATGATTACGACGCGCCTGCTGATGGAAAAGCTCGGAAAGACGCTCGAGGATGTGACCGTCGCCGTGCAGGGCATGGGAAACGTCGGCTCCGTCGCGGCGGTGCTTCTGCACCGCGCGGGCGCGAAGGTCGTCGCCGTGTCGGACGTGTCCGGCGGCATCGCGAACCCCGACGGGCTCCCGATGGAGGAGCTGTTTACCTACCTTTCAAAGCGCAAGCTGCTCGCGGACTACGATGGCGAGGGGTTCACCCGCATCACGAACGAGGAATTGCTCGAGCTGCCGGTCGACGTGCTCGTGCCCGCGGCGCTCGAGAACCAGATCACCGAGAAGAACGCCCCGAACGTGCGCGCGAAATACATCGTCGAGGGCGCGAACGGCCCGCTGACGCCCGAGGCCGACGAGATTCTCGACAAAATGGGCGTCGTCGTCGTGCCGGACATACTCGCCAACGCCGGCGGCGTCGTCGTCAGCTACTTCGAGTGGGTGCAGAATTTGCAGTCCTTCCGCTGGGAGGAGGACTACGTCAACGACATGCTCGAGCGCACGATGGTGCACGCGTTCGACGAGGTCTGGGAGATCGCGCACGAGAAGGGCGCGTCGCTTCGGATGGGCGCGTACATCTCGGCGCTCAAGAGGGTCGTCGGCGCGAAGAAATTGCGCGGCATCTTCCCGTAACTCAATTTCCTCCCGCAGCCGCCGCATATGCGGCGGTTGTTTTTCAGCGACTTCTTACCGATAATCGATAAAAACTAATTGACAAACGCGCTGCGGCGTGCTATACTCCCGTCAGAAATCGATAGGAGGGGACACACATGCAGACGAATCTACCCGAAGCGGAGAGCCGCCCGGCGGTCGAGGAGTGGATGGAGCCGGAGCGGGTCCCGGTCAACTTCAAGCGGCGCGAGTGGCTGCTGTTCGGGGCGCTCGCGGCGCTGTTCGCGATGTGCTGCTGGGGGTTCGACCCCGAGAGACTCGCGAACGGCCGCCTACCGGGGCTCGGCATGGCGCTCATGGTGCTCGCGCTCGAGGGCGCGGCGCTTCTGTACCTCGGGAAGCGCGCGAAACCGGGCCCGCTCGCGATCGCGATGCTCGCGTTCGACGCGCTGCTCGGGGCTGCATACCTGATCTACGCGAACCCGGCGCTGCGCTGGATGAACCTGATGCTGTTGTTCGCGACGCTGCCGACGGCGCTTTACGGCCTCGCGGGGAACTGCGTCCGGCCGTTCGACGGGCCGGGGGCGCTGTTCGAGGGCGGGCTGCGCGCGGTGCACGGGGCGTTCGTCCACATGGATAAGCCGTTCCTCGCGGCGGGCGAGGCGCTGCGCGGCAACAAGCGGCGGGCGCGCGGCGCGATTTTGGGGCTTCTGATCGCCGCGCCGGTGCTCATGCTCGCGGTCGTACTGCTGGCAAGCGCCGACCCGGTGTTCGCGAACCTGTTCGCGAAGATCGCCGTCGCGGTGCTGGGCGAGGTGCCGGTGTTTACATTGATGCGGCTGTGCCTGACGCTGCTGTTTTCGCTGATCGCGTTCTCGATGTTCTACGCGCTTCGGCGCGAGCGGGCGGAGCTCCGCACCGGCGAGAACATCAAATTGCGCGCGCCGAGCGCGGCGGTCCGGCTGCCGCTTCTCCTGTTCAACCTCGTCTACGCGCTGTTCGTCTACGTGCAGTTTGCAAACCTGTTCGGCGGCGCGCAGACCGCGGCGATGACCGGCGGCTACGCCGAGTATGCGCGCTCGGGCTTCTTCCAGCTCGCGTTCGTCGCGGCGCTGAACCTGTGCGTGTTCGGCGCCTGCCGCGCGCTCTGCCCGGACGACAGACCGGTGCGCGCGCTGCTCCTGCTGCTGGTCGCCCTGACGGCCGTGATACTCGCCTCGGCCGCGTGGCGCATGCGGCTGTACGTCGGGGCGTACGGGCTGTCGTTCCTCCGGATGCTGACGTTCCTCGGCATGCTCGCGATCGCGCTGGCGCTCCTGGCCGCGCTGTGGAAGCTGTTTTTCCCCGCGCACCGCGTGTTCAAGCTGCTGCTGATCGGCTGGATGGCCGCGTGGCTTCTGTTTAACGCCGCGGACCCCGACCGCATCATCGCCCGGCACAATGCCTCGCGCTACCTCGACGGCACGCTCGACAAGGTCGATCCGGACTACCTTTCGACGCTCTCCTCCGGCGCGCTCGGGCCGCTTCAGGACCTGCGCGACGGCGGCGTTCCCGGCGCGGACGAGGCGCTCTCGAAGATGTTGGAGCGGATCGACGCCCCCCTTTCGTGGGCGGACTGGAGCGTATACCGGTGAGTTTAACACCCCGGCGGCGAACGCTCCGCGTTCGCCGCTTTTCTTTTTGCCCGTTCGATGCTATAATAGGAATTTGGAGGGGATTTTTCATGCGTTTGACCGGAGACTGCATCCACTGCATCATCGACCACCACTGGGCGCTCGTCAAGGACTGCCCCGACGGCGCGAAGCGGGAACGGTTCATGCGCGAGGCCGTGCGCGTACTCTCGGAGAGCGACCCGGAGCTTCCGCCGCCGGTTCCGACCTCGAAGCTGCAGGAGGCCTATCGGCGGATGTTCCCCGGCGAGAACCGCTACGAGGAGCCGAAGCGCGCGTACAACGAGCTGCTTATGCGCCACCTGCCGGAGCTCCGCGAGCGCGCGTTCAGAGCGCGGGACCCCTTGAAGCTCGCGGTGTGGATGGCGATGGCCGGGAACTACATAGACTTCGGCGTGCTCAAGGAGATCGACGACGACCGGCTCATGGAGACGATCCTGACGCCGGACGAGGACGCGCTGAACCCGGACGAGCTGCAAAACCTGCGCGGCGACCTCGAAAAGACCCGTCGGCTCACGTATTGCCTCGACAACTGCGGCGAGATCGTGCTGGACAGGCTCCTGATGGAGGTCATCCGGAGCCGGTACCCGCGGATCGAGATCACGGCGCTCGCCAGGGGCCTGCCGGTCCTGAACGACGCGACGGCCGAGGACGCGCGCTTTGTCGGCGTCGACGAGGTCGCGCAGGTCGTCGGCAACGGCTCGAACATCTGCGGCACGCAGCTCGAGTTTTTAAGCGCCGAGGCGCTCGCGGCCGTCCGGGGCGCCGACCTCGTGGTCGCGAAGGGGCAGGGGAACTTCGAGACGCTCTCCGGAACCGGGCTCAACATCTACTACCTGTTCCTGTGCAAGTGCAGGCTGTACGCTCCGCTGTTCGGCATGGAATTCATGCGCGGGCAATTGGTCAACGAGCGCCGTTTTGCGGTTGACAACGCGCCCCTATAGGCATTACAATGGTTGTTCAAGGCGGTTTTTCCGGGGAGGATGCAGATGGTTGTTGTGGTGGGGCTGGGCAACCCCGGCCGGAAGTATGAGCACACGCGGCACAACGTGGGCTTTGACGTCGTCGACGTGCTCGCGCAGCGAAACAACATATCGCTCGCCCGGCTCAAGTGCAAGGCCGTCGTCGGCGAGGGGGCGATCGCCGGCAGGCGCTGCGCGCTCGCGCTCCCGCAGACGTTCATGAATCTGAGCGGCGAATCGGTCGTCGAGCTCGTGAACTGGTACAAGCCCGAAAGGGACGAGCTGATCGTCTGCTACGACGACGTCGACCTCCCGGAGGGCAAGCTGCGCTTCCGCGCCTCCGGCAGCGCCGGCACGCACAACGGCATGCGCAGCGTCATCTACCTGCTCGGCCGGGACGACTTCCCGCGCGTGCGCGTGGGCATCGGCCGCCCCCCGGAGGGCTGGGAGCTCGCGGACTACGTGTTGACCGGCTACAGGACGGCGGAGCTTCGCAAGACCATGTTCGACGCGTACGTCGCCGCCGCCGAGGCGGTCGAGCATCTGATCCGGGAGGGGCCGGACGCGGCGCGGTCGTTTGTCGCGTCCTTCAACGGGTGACTTGGCGATGGAGGTTGGCATGCTCGACAACCTGGGATGTCTTTTCCGGCCGCTCGACGACGTAAAGGAATTTCACGCGCTGAAACAGGCGCTCTCCCGCCCGGGGGTCGCGCTGGCCTGCGGGCTCGACGAGTCGCAGAGGCTGCACATGGTCGCGGCGCTGTCCCGCGCCCTGCAGCGGCCGGTGCTGTTCGTCGCGTCGAACGACATGGCCGCGCAGCGCGTCGTGGAGGACTTCAACCAGCTCTTTGACGGCGGCGCGGTGATGCTGCCGGGGCGCGACGTGTCGTTTCTCCGGACGACGGCGTCGAGCCGCGAGCTCTCGATGCGAAGGCTGGAGGCGCTCGGCGCGGCCGCGACCGGCGCATTGCACGCGCTCGTCGTGCCGGCGGACGCGCTGCTCAACCGCCTCGCGCCGAAGGAGCAGTTTTTAAAGAACGCGGTCGAGGTGGCGCTCGGCATGCGCGTCAACCCGACCGGGCTCGTCGAAAAACTCGTGCGCGCGGGCTACGAGCGCGTGCAGGTCGTCGAGGCGCGCGGCCAGTGCGCGCTGCGCGGCGGCATTCTGGATGTCTACCCGGTCGGCACGCTGAACGCGCTCCGGCTCGAGTTCTTCGACGACGAGGTCGATTCCCTGCGCACGTTTGACGTGATGACGCAGCGGTCGATCGCGAAGCTCGATTCCGCGCGGCTGTACCCGGCGAGCGAGATGCTCTTGGAGGACAGCGACGGCCTGCGCGCGGCGCACGCCCTGAAGCAGCTCTTGAACAGCCGCGCGGGGGCGCTGCGCGGCGGCGACCGGCAGAGGCGGCTCGAGCGCGAGTTCGACCTGATGCCCTACGAGGACTTTTTGAAGCTGACCGGCGAGGGCGAGCAGCGCCGAAGCGCGCGGCCCGGCGAGAGCGCGGTCGAGCGAAACTTCATGGAGGCGCTCTCTGCGCTCGAGACCGGCCGGAATTTCGACGGCGCGGACGCGATCCTCCCGGTGCTGCTGAACTACTCGTCGACCGCGCTCGACTACCTCGAGAATCCGATCGTCGTGTTCGACCAGCCGGACAGGCTCCGCGAGCGCGCGCACAACCGCTGGCTCGAGTTCAAGGAGCAGTTCACCGCCGCGCTCGAGCACGACGAGGCGCTGCCGAAGCAGGCGGAACTCCTGTTCACGTGGGACCGGATTCTCGCGCGCGCGGACGGCATGTCCATCGCCGCGCTCTACCCGTTTTTGCGCTCCGACCCGGATTTTACGCCGACCGCCGTCGTATCCTTCGAGGGCCGGAACGCGACCTCCTACATGGGCAACATCCCCGAGCTCGCGCGCGACCTCGCGCGCTGGGAGGCGGACGGCTGGACGGTCGCGCTGCTCTCCGGCGGCGCCGCGCGCGCGCGGAGGCTCGAGTCGTCGCTCGACCAGCAGCAGATCGAGGCGCATTTTTCCGAGGACATGCCGGAGATATTGCCGCGGGGCGCGGCGACGATCCTTCCGACGACGGTCAACCGCGGCTTCCTCTATCCCTCGATCAAGTTCGCGGTCGTCGCCGAGGGCGACATCTACGGCGTCAACCGCCAGAAGGCGCGCGCGCGCGCGAAGTCCGGCGAGAAGCTCGCGGCGTTTACGGACCTCACCGTCGGCGACTACGTCGTGCACGAGAACCACGGCGTCGGGCAGTACATGGGCACCGTCCGGCTCGCGAGCGACGGGACGTATCGCGATTTTCTGCACATACGCTACCAGGGCGCCGACAAGCTGTATGTGCCGACCGACCAGCTCGACCGCGTGCAGAAGTACATCGGCTCCGAGGGCGAGGCGCCCAAGCTCAACCGGCTCTCCGGCGGCGAGTGGCAGCGGCAGAAGGCGCGCGTCAAGGCGTCGATTCAGGAGATCGCGGGCGAATTGATCAAGCTGTACGCGCACCGCGAGTCGGCCGCCGGCCACGCGTTCGACCCGGACACGCCCTGGCAGCGCGAGTTCGAGGACGGCTTCCCCTACGAGGAGACGCCGGACCAGTTGGCCGCGATCGAGGACATCAAGCGCGACATGGAGAAGCCGAAGATCATGGACAGGCTTCTCTGCGGCGACGTCGGCTACGGAAAGACCGAGGTCGCGCTGCGCGCGATCTTCAAGTGCGTGATGGGCGGCAAGCAGGCCGCTCTGCTCGCGCCGACGACGATACTCGTCCAGCAGCACTACGCGACGATGATGAACCGCTTCCACGGCTTCCCGGTGCGCGTCGAGACCCTGAGCCGCTTCAAGACCTCGGCAGAGCAGAAGGAAGTGCTGAAAAAGCTCGAGTCCGGCGGGCTCGACGTCGTGATCGGCACGCACAGGTTATTAAACAAGGACGTCGCGTTCAAGGACTTGGGCCTGCTCGTCGTCGACGAGGAGCAGCGGTTCGGCGTCTCGCACAAGGAGACGATCAAGAGGATCAAGCGGTCGGTCGACGTATTGACCCTGACCGCGACACCGATCCCCAGAACCCTGCACATGTCGATGGTCGGCATCCGCGACATGAGCCTATTGCAGTCGCCGCCCGAGGAGCGGTACCCGGTCCAGACCTACGTCGTCGAGTACACGGACGGGCTCGTGCGCGACGCGATCCTCCGGGAATTGTCTCGCGGCGGGCAGATCTACGTGCTCAACAACCGCGTGCAGACGATCGACGTCACCTTCCAGCGCCTCAAGAAGCTCGTCCCCGAGGCCCGGATCGCGATCGGCCACGGCCAGATGCGCGAGCAGGCGCTCGAGGACGTGATGCTCGACTTCTACGAGGGCAAGTTCGACGTGCTGCTCTGCACGACGATCATCGAGGCCGGGCTCGACGTGCCGCGCGCGAACACCCTGATCGTGCTCGACGCCGACCGCTTCGGGCTCGCGCAACTGTATCAATTGCGGGGCCGCGTCGGGCGCTCGAACCGGCTCGCGTACGCCTATCTCACCGTCAATCCCGCGAAGGTGCTGACCGAGGCCGCCGACAAGCGGCTGAACGCCATCCGCGAGTTCACCGAGTTCGGCTCGGGCTTTCGCGTCGCGATGCGCGATCTGGAAATCCGCGGCGCGGGCAACCTGCTCGGCGCGGAGCAGTCCGGCTTCATGGCGTCGGTCGGCTACGACCTGTACGTGAAGATGATCGAGGAGAGCGTGCGCGAGCTGCGCGGCGACGCCTCGCAGGGCGACTTCGAGACGCGCGTCGACCTCAAGGTGGACGCGTACCTGCCGCAGGAGTACGTGACGAGCGACATCCTGCGCGTCGAGATGTACAAGCGCATCGCGTCCATCCGCAACCGCGACAGCCGCGAGGACCTGATCGAGGAGCTCGTCGACCGCTTCGGCGACCCGAACCGCCCGGTGATGAACCTCGTCGAGATCGCGCATCTGAAGGCGCTGTGCGAGAAGCTCGGCATCGACAACGTCAGCATGAAGGGCGGCGACATGGTGCTGCGCTTCGCGATCTCGGCAAACCCCGACGTGCTGCGCCTTTTGACCGCGGTCAAGAAGCACGAGCGGAAGCTCAGGATGGTCGGCTCGAACCCGCCGTCTCTCTACTACTTCGACGGCAAAAAGACCGCCGAGGAGCTGCTCCCCGGCGCGGTGAGGATCATGGAGGACATCGTCGGCGCGGTGTTTAAGAGGGATTGACAGAATCGGAATTTTCTGATACGGTGGCGTCGACGGGCGGCGCAGGGGCGGATTCGCTTCGGACGTTGTGCCAAGGGCGCGAGCATTTGGCGTCTGTTGATCGCACGTCCTTGTATTTTTACGGGGCCCCTTATCGGGCCCCGTGTCTATTATTGGTACAGCGCGCCCACGATCTCGGAAAGCCCCTCGACGATCCTCGGCCCGGGGCGCGAGACGAGGTCCTCGTCGACCGCGTACACCCTGCCCTCTTTGACAGCGCGGAGCCCCGCGTAGTTCGGGAGCGCCGCGAACTGCTCGACGACCGCGCCGTCGCCTACGTAGTCCGAGATCAGAATCACGTCCGGGTCGAGCGCGACGATGCCCTCGGGGCTGTACATCGGCCAGGCGTATTGGGCGTCCGCGGCGGCGTTCTTCGCGCCCGCCATGCGGATGAGCTCGTCGAGGAAGGTTCCGGGGCCGGCGGAGTAATCGCCGAACTCGCCGAACGACAGCGCGAAGTAGACGGTCGGGGCGTCGACGCCGCGGTCGATGGCCGAGAGCGCCGCGACCTGCTTGTCCGTGATCTCCTCGAGCAGCGGCCCGGGGTCGGCGCCGACGATCCGGGCGATCCGCGCGATTCCCGAGAGCACCTCGCCGTAGTCGTCCGGCTCGACGCACACGACCGTGAGCCCGAGCGATTCGAGCTTCTCGACGGCGTCGATCTGCAGCTTCGTCGAGGCGAACACGACGTCCGGCTGCGCAGCCGCGATCAATTCGACGTTCGGCCCGGAGTAGTCGCCCATCCTGGGGATTGCGGCGGCCTCCGCCGGGTAGTCGCTGTACGTGTCCGCGCCGACGACCTTGTCCCCGACGCCGAGCGCGTAAAGGATCTCCGTGTTCGCCGGCGTCAGCGAGACGATCCGCTCCGGCACCCTGTCGAGCGAGACCGCCCGCCCGAGCCCGTCGATCACCTCCGCCGCCGCGGCGCCCATCGCCAGCAGCAGCACCAGAAGCCAAACCAGTATCCTTCTCTTCACCGGGTCCTCCTTCTCGCGGCCCTCCGCCGCGAAAGCAATGTATCCATCCGCAAGGAGCGTCCGCCAAGGTCTCCTGACTCGGTTTCACATTCCGCGGTGAATTTGCCAATTCTCCGAATTGTCAAATTCAGTCGGCTTCGTCGACTTGAAATTCCTTCGGAATTTCAACCTTGCCGCCTTCCCATTCATTTTGAACAGTGGCATTTCGGCGCGGAATCCACCTTACAGTAGCGGGGGCTGTGCCGGTCTCGCACCGGCTTCCCTTGACGCGGACCGCGGATGAACCGCATCCAGTATACACATTTTTAGGAATCCGCGCAAGCGGGGAACCCGGCGGGAGTTCCCTGCGTCTTAATCGGTGTACAGGAAAGAGATGGGAGGGATCGGGGATGAAGAGGGTTGTGTGCGCGCTGATCGCGGTGCTTTTGCTGATGTCCGCGGCGGGCGCGGAGGTGTCGGGGAACCTGCTCGGGCTCCGGGCGCTTTCAAAGCTGACCGACGGGACGAAAAACGCGGCGGTCTCGCCGGTGAGCCTCGCGCTCGCGCTCTCGATGGCGCGCGAGGGCGCGGCGGGGGCGACGCTTCAGGAACTCGACGAATTGCTCGCGGGCGAGGCGATCGACGTCGAATCGCTCACCCGCGCGGGGATCAGGAGCGCGAACGCCGGGTTCGTGTCGCCGGACTACGCGCTTCTCGAGGACTACATGGAGCGCGTCGACGCCAAGTGGTTCACGATGAACGACGACGCCATGGCGCAGGTGAACGCGTGGGTGGAGGACATGACCGACGGGCTGATCCCGCGCGTGCTCGACAAAGCGCCGAGCGACCTGACCGCCGCGTACCTCGTCAACGCGCTCGCGATGGACCGGGAGTGGCGGATACCGTTCCCGAAGGACGGCGGCTACGAGGACGCGTTCTTCGCGCCGTCGGGCGAAAAGCAGATCGACTACATGTACGTCGAGGACGACTTCTTCTACAAGGAAGCCGCCGGCGCGCAGGTGATTCAGCTCAAATACGAGGACTCCCCGCTCGCGATGTACGTCGTGCTGCCGGAAAAAGGCGGCGTGCCGGATGTGCTCGAGGCGCTCTCCGAGGGTGGCTTTTCGTACTTTGACGATATGGACGACGCGCCGGAGGTGCAGCTGTCGCTGCCGAAGTTCTCGATCTCCGAGGGCGGCTCGATGCTCGATACGCTGAAGGCGCTCGGCATGGAGCTTTCGTGCTCGCGGGACGACGCGGACTTCTCGCGGATGTGCGAAGTGCCGCTCTACATCGCCGACGTGATCCAGAAGGTGCGCATCGACGCGGACGAGGCCGGCACGAAGGCCGCCGCCGCGACGGTCATCGAGATAATGCCCGCGATGGCAGCGCCGCCGCAGCTCGAGGAGGAGCCGATCGTGATGAAGGTGGACCGCCCGTTCGTCGCGGTCATCGCGGACGCCTCGACCGGGGCGATCGCGTTCGCGGCGGTCGTCGCGGAAATCTAGAGCGCCCTCTGCGCTGTTTGCAGCGCCCAGTTCCACACCGACAGCGCCCTTCGCTCGATCGCGGCGAGGGCGCTGTCGATTTTCATGAGCCGGAACACCCGCGCGCGCAGGAAGTCGATCGCCATGCACGCGGCGAATATGGCGAACACCGCGCCGAGCACCGCGAGCGGGAACACGAGCACGTGCATGCCCGCGAAGGGCGCGAACGTCCTCTCCCACCCGTCCCAGAGCATCGGCTGCATGTGGATCACGTACACGCCGAAGGTCAGCGGTGCGGCGAAGGAGATCGCCGCGCGCGCGGCCCTGTTCTTCGGCGAGAAGCCCCGGAGCAGATAAAACAGCGACAGCGCGATCAGCACGATCAGCGGCGAGATGTCGCGGATGAACAGCCCCCGGCCCGGCCTGCGGCCGAGGATCAGCTCGGCGGCCCACGCGATGACGTATTTGCTGACGGTCGACGCGGCGATCGCCCCGATGAGCAGCAGCGCGGACAGGCGGCGCGGCCACGGCCTTGCGTGCATCCGGACGTACGCGCCGACGATGTAGAGCACCCCGAGCCAGAGCACGTTGTGCCCGCGGTCGTTGATGCCGAACGTCTCGGAGAACGAGATCGTCGCAATCCCGCTGAACAGAAAGAGCAGCACCAGCGCGAGCGCGAGGTGCTGTTTCCGGTTGAGCGAGCGCAGCAGCCGGTTCAGAAACGGCGTGATAAAAAACAGCCCGAAGTACGCGGAAACGTACCACATCCGCTTGAAGGTGACCGGGAGCACCGCGGAGAGGAGCTCCCAGCTCGTCACCGCCCGGGGCGCCACGATCAGCCGGAGCCCGGTAAACAGGAGCCCGTAGAACAGAACCACCGACCAGAGTCGGAGCATGCGCATCAGATGGAACCGGGACCGGCACAGCATATAGCCCGTGGTGATCCCAAAGCAGTTGACCGAGCTCATGCACACGCTCTGCAGGACGACCGCGCCCGCGGAGTTTTCGGTCCCCCCCCACGCGGCGTCGAGCGCCCCGCCCTGGTTCAGCACGTGCGCGCCGATGACCATCAGCGCCGCGAGTACCCTGAGGAGGTCTATGCCGAGGTCGCGCTCCCTTTCGATCGTCGGCGTGCGCAACCGTGCCTCCGCCCGCCGACCCGAAAAACCTTCGGTTTTGCCGATTGTTTCCATGCGAACTCCTTTCCACCCTCTGCCAAACCCAACGGCCTTAATTATAACATAAAATGGCACAGACTGGAAGGAATGATTGCAGATTCATTAATAGATCATAAAAAATCCGCGTCAAAACGCGCGAAAACTATGGGAATCTGACAAAAAAGCCCCTCCCTATGCGGGAGGGGCGGAATGCCTGTCCGGTCACTTCTTCTGGTTCTTCTCCTTGATCGCGGCGTGCGCGGCTGCGAGGCGCGCGATCGGCACGCGGAACGGGGAGCAGCTCACGTAGTCGAGGCCGACGCGGTGGCAGAACTCGATCGAGGACGGGTCGCCGCCGTGCTCGCCGCAGATGCCGAGCTTGAGGCCCGGGCGAGTCTGGCGGCCGAGCGTCACGGCCATCTCGACGAGCTTGCCGACGCCCACCTGGTCGAGCCGCTCGAACGGGTCGGTCTCGAAGATCTTCTTCGCGTAGTAGGCCTCGAGGAACTTGCCGGCGTCGTCGCGCGAGAAGCCGTAGGTCATCTGCGTCAGGTCGTTCGTGCCGAACGAGAAGAACTCGGCCTCGGTCGCGATCTTGTCGGCGGTGACGGCCGCGCGCGGAATCTCGATCATCGTGCCGACCTTGTAGGAGAGCTGGACGCCCTTCTCGGCCATGACCTTGTCGGCGGTCTCGACGACGATCTTGCGGACGAACGCGAGCTCCTTCACGTCGCCGACGAGCGGGATCATGATCTCCGGATGGATGTCGAAGCCCTTCTCCTGCGAGACCTCGATCGCGGCCTCGATGACCGCGCGGGTCTGCATCTCGGCGATTTCGGGATAGGTGACGGGCAGGCGGCAGCCGCGGTGGCCGAGCATAGGGTTCAATTCGTGCAGCGCGTCGATCTTCGCCGAGACCGCGTCGGGCGTGGTGCCCAACTCCTTCGCGATCTCGACGATCTCCTCGACCATGTCCTTGCGGGGCAGGAACTCATGCAGCGGCGGGTCCAGATAGCGGATCGTGACCGGGCGCTCCTCCATGACCTCGTAGATGCCCTTGAAGTCGCCCTTCTGCATCGGCAGCAGCTTGTCCAGCG
>Ga0123328_1002796_pt1 | contig 15434 bp, 8 predicted proteins | sample BioC12SIPDNA_2_FD_89702 | JGI IMG/M metagenome (GOLD analysis project Ga0123328, IMG submission 89702) | Anaerobic biogas reactor microbial communites from Washington, USA - Biogas_R1_A C12 SIP DNA | ecosystem: Engineered > Bioreactor > Anaerobic > Unclassified | place: Washington, USA...
CCTGCAGGAAGGGGGCGAGGTGCAGGCGACGGCCGGCCAGCGCGTCCTCGTCCTCCTGACCGCCGGAAACGAAGTCTGCGCCGCAATCGGCCCCTCGCTGGATGCGGCAGCTATGGACCTGCGGAGCCGGCTGCCGGGCGGCATCCCGCCTTTGCTCGGCGGCGTCGTCGCCGCGCCGGACGAGCCGCTTTTGCTGATCACGTCGCGCTATCGTTTCCTGCGCATGACGGCAAGCCAGCTTCTGGCCCTGGAGGCGATTGGGCAACCACTGGACGAGCTATACCAGTTTGCCGAGAACGAGGCTGTCTTTGCCGTGGCCAGCTGGAAGGCGATCAAAGGTCACCCACGTTTGCTGCTGACGACCTCGCTCGGCTTCGCCCGCACCTACCCGACCGGCGTGATCGCCCCCGCGATTGAGGCCCCAGTCCCGTTGACCTTCGAGCATCCCTTACCCGGATGGCCCCAGGCGGTGCAGGGGGCGCATCTCCACGACCGGCTGCTGCTCTTCACGACGGCAGGCCGGGGGATCTGCTACCCGCTCGATGCGCTGCCCGGCGGCGGGCTGCAGATCCTCAACCGGGACGAAGACGACGCCATCGTCTCCACGCTGGCGCTGCCCGAAACGGCGTCGATCCTGCTGGTCACCGCCGATGGCTACGCCCGGCGTTTGCCTCTGAGCGCCGTGCACGCGCCGGAGAAGGCGAACGACAAGGGGCGCGTTCTGCTGTCGCGCCGCCCGCTGGCTGGCGCCGCCGAGGCCAGGTCGCCGCTCGTGGCGCTGACTGCCCAGGGGCTTGTGGAGCTGGACCCTTCGGCCGTGCCCCTGGAGCCCGAAAGCACGCGCAGCCACCGCCTGCTGCGCCACGGCGATGTCCGGCTGCTGCTTTCCTGAGCGCCGTCACATAATCTTCTAATAGCAGGTTAGTGCGGCTTATGTTAGAATAGATGTTCTGGTAGACCGACTGTGCTGAGCTCCGAGAGTGCCATGATCCTGCAAAATATCGTCGTGCGTGGCGCACGCGAACACAATCTTCAGAACATCGACGTCGAGATCCCCCGCAACCAGCTCGTCGTCCTCACCGGTCTATCCGGCTCCGGCAAATCGTCGCTGGCCTTCGATACCATTTTCGCCGAAGGCCAGCGCCGTTATGTCGAGTCGCTTTCGGCCTATGCCCGCCAGTTCCTCGGCCAGCTGGAGAAGCCGGCCGTAGACCAGATCGAGGGGTTGAGCCCGGCCGTCTCCATCGACCAGAGAGGGGTCAGCCACAACCCGCGTTCGACGGTAGGCACGGTCACCGAGATTTACGACTATCTGCGCCTGCTTTACGCCCGCGTGGGCACGCCCCACTGCCCCGTCTGCGGGCGCCCGGTCCAGCCCCAGTCGGCCGAGCAGATCGTCGATAGTGTCCTGCGCATGCCGGCCGGCAGCCGCATCCAGGTACTCGCGCCGCTCGTGAAGGGGCGCAAGGGCCACCACCAGCAGATCTTCGAGGACGTGCGCCGCGCGGGTTTCGTGCGCGTGCGTGTGGACGGCGAGCTGCGCCAGGTGGACGAAGAGATTGAGCTGGACCGCTACAAGAACCACACCATCGAAGCCGTGGTGGACCGGCTCGTCATCGGCCACGCACCCGACGACACGAGCGAGGAAGCCCAGGCGGCACGCTCGCGGCTGACCGACTCGGTGGAGACGGCGCTGCGCCTCGGCGAAGGGGTCGTGATCATCAACGACGTCACCGATCCCCGTAACCCGGTTGACAGTCTCTATTCCGAGCATCTCTCCTGCGTCTACGATGGCACCAGCATTCCCGACATCGAGCCCCGGACCTTCAGCTTCAACACGCCTCACGGCGCCTGTCCCGAGTGCCAGGGGCTGGGAACCAAGAAAGAGATCGATCCCGATCTGATCATTCCCAATAAGGACCTGAGCCTGCGCGAAGGGGCGATCACCGCCTGGCCTACCGACGACCGCAAAGGCTACTACTGGCAGCTCATCCAGGCGACGGCCAACCACTTTAAGATCCCCCTGGACGTGCCCGTGCGCGAGCTGAGCGAGGCGCAACTGCGCGTGATCCTCTACGGCAGCGGTCGTGAGAAGCTCGGCGTGCGCTACGTCAACCGCGAAGGGGCCGTGCGCCAGTACCGCACCCAGTTTGAAGGCGTCATCCCCAACCTGGAGCGTCGCTATCTGGAATCCACCTCCGATTATGTGCGTAGCAAGCTGGAAGAGTACATGGTCAACCGCCCGTGCAGCGCCTGCGGCGGCACGCGCCTGAACGCGGTAGCGCGGGCTGTGGACATTGACGGCATGACGATCGCCGAGGTTGCCAATATGGCCGTCGTCCGCACAGCCGCCTGGGTGCGGACTCTGCAGGGCCCGCAAACGCCCCTGACCCCGCGCCAGCAGATGATCGCCGAGTCGATCCTCAAGGAGATCCGTGACCGGCTGGAGTTTCTGAACAACGTCGGCCTCGACTACCTGACCCTCAGCCGCTCGGCCGGCAGCCTGAGTGGCGGCGAGGCGCAGCGCATCCGCCTGGCGACGCAGATCGGCAGCCGCTTGATGGGCGTGCTCTACGTGCTGGACGAGCCCAGCATCGGCCTGCACCAGCGCGACAACGCCCGCCTGATCCAGACGCTGAAGGGCATGCGCGATCTGGGAAATACGGTGCTCGTCGTCGAACATGATGAAGAGACGATCCGGGCAGCCGACTGGGTAGTGGACCTGGGACCCGGCGCCGGCAAGCATGGCGGACGCGTCGTGGCCGAAGGGCCGCCAGAAGAGATCGCCCGGAACCGGGATTCCCTGACCGGCGCTTATCTGAGCGGGCGGCTATCCATCCCCATCCCGGAGCGCCGCCGGGAGGGTTCGGGCCAGGTACTCGTCGTGCGCGGCGCGCGCGAGAACAACCTCAAGGACATCGACATCACCATCCCGTTGGGCAAATTCGTCTGCGTCACGGGTGTCAGCGGCAGCGGCAAGAGTACCTTCCTCATCGAGATTCTCAGCAGGCGGCTCTCCCAGCATTTCTATCGCTCGCCCACGCTGCCCGGCCGGCACGAGGTCATCGAAGGGCTGGAACATCTGGACAAGGTGATCGAGATTGACCAGAGCCCGATTGGGCCGACGCCTCGTTCCAACCCGGCGACCTATACGAAGCTCTTCGACCCCATTCGCCAGCTCTTCGCCGATCTACCCGAGAGCAAGCTGCGCGGCTACAAGGCGGGCCGTTTCAGCTTTAATGTCAAGGGCGGGCGCTGCGAGGCCTGCCAGGGCCAGGGCCAGAACCGTATCGAGATGCAGTTCCTGCCCGACATCTACGTGCCCTGCGACATCTGCAAGGGAACGCGCTACAATCGGGAGACCTTACAAATCGAGTACAAGGGATTGAACATCGCCGAGGTGCTGGATTTGACGGTCGACGAGGCCCTCGACTTTTTTGAGCACATCCCGACCATCAACCGGCGTCTGCAGACGATGTCCGACGTCGGCCTCGGCTACGTGCGGCTGGGGCAGCCGGCGCCGACCCTGAGCGGCGGCGAGGCCCAGCGCGTCAAGCTGAGCCGGGAGCTCTCGAAAATCGATACCGGGCGCACGATGTACATCCTGGACGAGCCGTCGGTGGGTCTGCACAGTCACGACGTTGCCAAGCTGATCAAGGCGCTGAACCGCCTCGTCAACAAGGGCAATACCGTCGTGATCATCGAGCACAACCTCGATATCATTAAGGTCGCCGATCACATCATCGACCTCGGCCCTGAAGGTGGTGAGCGCGGCGGGCAAATCGTTGCCGAAGGGACACCGGAAGAAGTGGCTGCCGTGGAAGAGTCCTATACAGGACATTTCCTCCGGCCGATACTCAACGGACATGCCGTCCCGGTGGCAATGGAGACCCGGTAGCGCCGGGTCTCTTTTTTTCTACGCCGCTGCTTCGTTTCTGGCCTGACATTTCAGGCAGAAGGAGGTTTCATACATGGAACAGAGCGAGCGACCACAGGTTGCCCTCTTCATCGACTTTGAGAATCTGGTTTATGGCCTGCAGGAGACATACGGCACCAACTTCGCCGACGAAGTCGAGCCCGAGCTGCTCTTCGAGCTGGCCGAGGAATACGGGCAGGTCGTTCTCGCCAACGCCTACGCCGACTGGCGCTTCCGCGAGATCAACCAGTTCCAGGGCGATCTTTACCGGCTGGGGATTGACCTCATTCACGTCTTTGGCAAACGACAGGCCAACAAGTACAAGAACGCCGTAGACGTGAAGATGGCGGTGGATGCCATCGAGACGGTATGGACCCTGCCGCATGTCGATACCTTTGTCATTGTCTCCGGCGACCGCGACTTTATCCACGTACTCAAGACGTTGCGCCGCTATGGCAAGACCGTCGTCGGCGTCTCTCCGGCGATGGCTATCAGCAACGACTTCGCGGCGCTCTGCGATCGCTTCGTGCGCTACGGCGCGCTCGCCCAGACATACCGGCAGGAGGCGCTGGCCAACGGGCGCGGCAACGGCGAGCGGCTGGAGCTGGATACAGTGCGCCAGGCCCTGCGCGAGATCCTTGCCGAAAGGCCGGAAGGGCTGAAAGGCTCGCAGATCAAGCCCCTGCTTCGCCGCCACCTCTCCGTCACCTTCGACGAGAGCGAGTATGGCTTTTCGCGCCTTGTCGATCTGCTTCACGCCCTGCCCGATACCATCAGCGTGGCCCACAACCCGGCAGGCGGCGATATCACCGTCTTCCCCGCCGAGGCGAAGGGCAGCGCCGCGTACGCTGCGGCGACCTCCCCCGTGCGGCAGCAGCCCTACGAGGAGCTTTCGCGCCGGGCCGGGCTGCCGCGCTACCGCTTTGTTCACGACGCGCAGAGACGCCGCGAGATTATCGCCGCCCTCTACCAGGCGATGATCGAGCGATCGCCGTTTAAGCTCGCCAACATCTTTGACCGCGTGCTGGACGAGTGCGAAGAGCTGCAGCTTTCCACGACCGTGCTCTCCAAATACCAGGCTATCCTCTGGCAATCGCGCGTCTTCGAGGTCGAGCAAAACCAGCAGACGATCCCGACCCGCGAACGGCTGATGCGCCTCGTCCCCGAGATCCGCAGCAGTGACGACCTTGCCTTCCGCTACGAAGCCAGCATCGTCTACAAGCTCGCCACGGCGGCCGAAGAGATGGGTCGCTCGCTCGCGCCGGACTCCATCTGCCAGATCATGGGGCTGAGCGGCGAGCAAGGGCTGGCCTATGCAGAGCGGCTCCTCGACTACGTCGCCGAGCAGCAAAACGGCTGACCCTGCCGGAAGAGCCGCTTTACGGTTAACAGGCAGACGCATGAACCTGGTCACCCTCGAAGGCGTCGGCAAGCAGTTCAGCGAGCGCAAGCTGCTGGACGGCGTCGATCTGCTCATTAACGAAGGCGATCGCATCGGCCTCATTGGCATCAACGGCAGCGGCAAGACGACGCTGCTGCGCATCATCGCCGGCGAGGAGCCGGCCGATAGCGGCAGCGTCACCGTCTGGGGCGGCGTCACGATCCGCTACCTGTCCCAGCAGCCTGACCTCGACGGCTCCCTGACTGTGCTCGACCACCTCTTTCACAGCGACGAGCCCGCTATGCGCCTGCTGCACGACTTCGAGGAGGCGTCGCTGCGCCTGCAGGAGCGACCGGACGACGCCGTCCTGCAGCAGCGCCTCATCGAGCTGACCGCCGAGATGGACCGCACGCACGGCTGGGAAGCGGAGGCGCAGGCCAAGACCATCCTCACCCGGCTGGGTATCACGGAGTTCGACGCCCGGCTCGACCAGCTCAGCGGCGGGCAGCGCAAACGAGTCGCTCTCGCCCGCGTGCTGATCAACCCGTCGGACCTGCTCATCTTCGACGAGCCGACCAATCACATCGACGCCGAGACCATCGCCTGGCTGGAAGATTACCTGCTCGGCATGTCCGGCGCGCTGCTCATGGTCACCCACGACCGCTATTTTCTCGACCGGGTGGTCAACCGCATCGTCGAACTGGACCGGCGCAAGCTGATCAGCTACCCCGGCAACTACAGCAAATACCTCGAGCTGCGCACCGCTCGTCATGAGCAGCTTGCCGCAGCGGAGGCCGCCCGGCAAAACCGTCTCCGGCAGGAGCTGGAGTGGCTGCGTCGCGGCGCCCAGGCGCGCAGCACCAAACAGAAGGCGCGCAAGCAGCGCATCGCCGAGCTGCAGCAGCTTCGCTATGACAGCGGCGAAGAACGTGTCGCCATCGCCCTAGCCGGCCGGCGGCTGGGCAAGAAGGTGCTGCAGGCGCGCGATCTGACCAAGGCGTACGACGGGCGGCTGCTCTTCAAGGGTGTGGACTTCCACCTGGACCCGGGCGACCGGGTGGGCATCATCGGGCCGAACGGCGCCGGTAAGAGCACCTTTCTGGACATCCTCGCCGGCAAAACAGCGCCAGACGAAGGCAGCGTCGCCTGGGGCGAAACAGTGCACCTCGGCTACTACGATCAGGAGAGCGCCGGGCTGCCGGACGATCAGCGCATTATCGACTATATCGAATCGCTGGCGCCGCTCGTGCGTACCGCCGACGGGGAGCGCGTCGATGCCGCGCAAATGCTCTCCTGGTTTCTCTTTTCCCGCCCTGAGCAGCGCACCTACATCGGCGCCCTGAGCGGCGGCGAGCGGCGGCGGCTCTACCTGCTGCGCACGCTGCTCCACCAGCCCAACGTCCTCATGCTCGACGAGCCGACCAACGACCTCGACGTGCAGACGCTCACCGTGCTGGAGGAGTTTCTCGACCATTTCCAGGGCGCGCTGCTGGTCGTCAGTCACGACCGCTACTTTCTGGATCGCAACGTGGACTTTCTGGTCCACTTCGGCGATGAGACCGTCAGCGGGCGCTATCCCGCGCCCTTCAGCAGCTACCTCAGGCTCCGGCGCGAAGAGGAGCGCGAGGTGGCCCAGGAAGCCGCCCGGCGCTCCAGCACGCCGGCCCCTCCGGCAGCCCCGCGACCCGGCCTGCCTCCGGCCCGCCTGAGCTGGCGGGAGAAGCAGGAACTGCAGCAGTTAGAGGAGCAGATCGCCGGCCTCGAAGCAGAGAAGCAGCGGCTCGGCGAAGAGATCAACCTCAGCGGCGAAGACTATCTGCGGCTCCAGGAGCTGGCCGATACGCTGGCCGAGAAAGAGGCCGCCCTGGAGCAGGCTATGAGCCGCTGGCTGGAGCTGGCAGCCCGCGCCGAAGAGAATTGACGCTCTCCTGTGGCTATGATAGACTATGCCTATATTATGTTGACCTGAAACGACCTGGAGGCATTTGTGAAACGCACATTCTCCCGTCTGGCATGGCTGCTCGCCATTCTCTCCCTTACGCTCTTGCTGGCTGCCTGCGAGCGGATGCTCCAGGAAGAGCCCCCCACGGTGCAGCCCACAACGCCCGGTCTGGGAATTCCCACCCTCGATCCGCTGGCCACCCCCCTGCTGCCCCCGTCCGGGGAGACGCCGACCACAGACCCGCTGGCCCAACCGACCGCGTTACCCGGAGGCGAGACGCCCGTAGAAGGAACGGAGCCGCCCGCCGAGACGGCCGTGCCCCAGGACGTCGTCCATATGGTCGTCGCCGGCGACACGCTGGGCAGCATCGCCCAGCAGTACGGCGTCACTGCCGAGCAGATCGCCGCGGCGAACAACCTGACCCTTGAGGCGACGCTGGACATCGGGCAGCAGCTTCTCATCCCGCTGAGCGGGCAGGTGCAGCCACCCCCGACGTCCGAGCCGGTTGTCGAGCCGACGGCCGCGCCGCCGGTAACCGAAGAGCGTGTCCACATTGTCCAGGCCGGCGAAAATCTGTACCGCATCGGCCTGCAATACGGCTTCACCATCGAGGAACTGGCCGCCTACAACAACCTGACCAACCCGGACCGCCTGGAAATTGGCCAGCAGATCCGCATCCCGCCTGAGGGTTATACCGTTCCCTGATGGCGCAGTCTGAGGCCACACCAGACGGAGCTATCCTTTGGGCCGGCCGTTCGTGGCGGCTGCGGGTGCGCCGTCTGACCCAGCCGGACGGCAGCCAGGTTGAGAAGGGGTATATCGAACATCCTGGCGCCGTCGTCCTTGTGCCCTATCAGGACGACGGCGCTGTTTTGATGTTGCGCCAGTACCGGGCCACGCTCGGGCAGAGCATCCTGGAGCTGCCGGCGGGGACGCGCGGCTGGCAGGAAGAGTGGTTGGCCTGCGCCCAGCGCGAGCTGCGCGAAGAAACTGGCTTCCGGGCGGCGACGCTGGCGCCGCTCGGGGACGTGTGGGCCGCGCCCGGTTATTCAGACGAGGTGATGCGCTTTTATCTGGCGACCGGGCTGCAGGCCGACCCGCTGCCCGCGGATGCAGACGAGGACATTACCCTGGCGCCGCTCCCGCTGGCCGATCTGCTGGCTATGGCCCGTGATGGCCGGCTGCAGGATGCCAAGAGCATCGCCGGCATTCTGCGGGCTGCAGCCCATCTCGGCTTGTAGGCCCGAGCCGGGCCTTTCTCCGCGGAGGTTATATGTTTGACTTCACCGGCCAGGTAGTCGTCGTGACGGGCGCGACCGGCAACCTGGGCAAAGCGACTGTGGCCGCATTCGCCCGCGCCGGCGCCCGCCTTGTCCTGGTTGGCCGGCCCGGCCGGCCGCTGGAAGAGCTCTTCCCCGACCTGGCCGCCGCCGGAGACCACCTTTTCACGGCCGTCGATCTGACGGATGCCCACGCCGTCGAACGGCTGGCCTTCGACGTACTGCAGCAGGTCGAGCGTGTGGACGTCCTGGTCAATATCGCCGGCGGCTTTCGCGGCGGAGCGCCCCTGCACGAGACGCCGCTGGAAATCTGGGATTTCCTGCTCGATCTTAATGCGCGGAGCGTCTTCCATACGGCCAGGGCCTTTATCCCCCATATGCTCCGGCAGGAGCAGGGTAAAGTCATCAACGTAGCCGCGCGCGCCGGCCTCGCCGGAACCAGGAACCAGGCGGCCTATTCCGCTCCCAAGAGCGCCGTCATCCGCCTGACCGAGAGTATGTCCGCCGAGCTGAAGGGGCGAGGCATCAACGTGAACTGCGTCCTGCCGCATACGATCGACACGCCGGAGAACCGGCGGGCGATGCCCAACGCCGCCCACGAGAAGTGGGTGTCCCCGGAAGCTATGGCCGGTGTCATTCTCTTCCTTGCATCGGAGGCCGCTCGCCCTATCCACGGGGCGTGTATACCCGTCTACGGGCTCGGCTGAGCCGCCGGTCAGCCGCCTTGTAGAGGGCTCGTCGCCGCAACCAGCTCGGCCTCCCGCTGCAGCAGCAGCCGCCCGGCAACGACGACGCCCGGCCAGACGAAGATTGCCGCTCCGTAGACCAGGCTAAATAAGCCGCCTACGAGGCCCAACCAGGGCGTACTCAGAAGCTGGCCGCCGGCCAGAAACAGGGCCGGCGGCAGGCAGGCGAGGCCGATGACCGTCGGCATAAGCACCCCATTGCCCAGTCCGGAAATACAACCGCCCCTGGCATTGGAGCGGATCTGCCTGCCCTCCGTCTGAACCGGGTAGGGAAAGAAGATCGATCCCAGGTTGCTGATGCCCAGGGTTATCAGGACGATGCCCGGCACGGACAGCAGGCCGGCGACACTTTGCCACGAGGGCTGGATGGCCAGCAGGGCCAGCCCGACCAGTAGCGCGGGCGCGGACGTCAGCACAAACAGCACGATACCCTTGGCCAGCCAGAAGCGGCGCCGGGATACGGGCGTGAGCAGCACGAAGGGCAGCCCCTTCCCTTCCATGCCCAGGCCGTTCTGTCCGGCTATCCACGCGCTGAAGAGGGCGAAGATCGGCAGGAACAGCCCGATCCACGGCGGCACCTCCTGCGGCAGGCCGCTGCCGATAAGGGCGTAGCCGCCCATGAGCAGCGGGAAGAGAAAGCCCTGCAAGAAACCGATGCGCCGCTGCGGCGTCCGCCAGATCAGGCGTAGCTCCTTCGCCATGAGCTGCTGCAGGTCGGCCGGGAGCCAGCCATAGGAGCGGGAGGCGCCCCGCGGGCGGGCGCGCTCTTCCTGGCGGGCGCGCGGCCGGCCCTTGAGCAGGAAGCCGCCGCCCGTAATCAGGCGCGTGGAGAGCTGCCACCAGACCCAGGCGAGCAGCAACAGCCAGAGCAGACCATAACCGAGCCAGAGCAGCGCCGTACCCCAATCCCCATCGGCAGCCGAGACAATGGCCTGCGCCATACTGCCCGGCGGGAGCCAGCGCAGAGATGGCAGCAGCTGCAGGGAGGTGATTTCGTCTGGCTCGACAAAGCGACTGATCAGGGCCGCGAACCCCCGCTGGATGAAGTAGCAGGACATGCCCAGGATGGCACTGACGGCGACGAACACGTCGCGGAAGCGGCGGCTGGTAAGCACGCCGCCCAGCATGGTGATGACGATCTGGCTGGTGAGGATCATCAGCACGTAGGCGATCAGGAGCGCCGGCACCAGCACCAGCAGCGCCGGGCTGGCGGCCCAGCCGACGACAATCGCCAGGAAGAGCGGGAGCATAAAATAGGTCGGGGGGTCAAAGAGCGTGCCCAGCAACATGGCGCCGGTCAGCTCCCGCCGGGACAGCGGGTAAATGAGCAGGCGAGTCATGTCCATTCCCTCGTTCAGCGAAAAGGCCGTCAGAGGAATGATGATCCAGGCCACCCACAGCCCGGCGAGGACCACAGCGAGAAGCGTGGCGGGCAGTGGCTCCGGCAGGCGCAGGTAGCCGATGGCCGAGGCGACGCCCAGGCCCAGGGTCAGGGGCAGCATTATGATGAGGATGAGGAGCACGGCGACGATGCGCCCGCGCTCCCCGGTGTACTGGCGCCAGGTCAGCCGGGCGCGCAGGGAGAGCAGGGTGCGCAGTCGGCCGGGGCGCTGTCGCTCTTCCGTCAGGACTCCTGCAGCCATGACAGCCCTCCCGTCTCTTCGACGCTGGCCCCCACGGCGCGGATGAACAGGTCTTCAAGGGTGGCGTCGGCCCCGGCGTGGGCCTTCTCGCGCAGCTCGGTCATCGACCCCTCGGCGACGAGCCGCCCGTCGTTAATCACGGCGACGCGCGTACAGAGCCGTTCCACGACTTCCAGGATATGGGAAGAAAAAAAGATAGTCGTGCCCCGCGTTCGCAGCTGCCGGAGCACGCTGCGAATGGCCCGGCCGGAGATGGCGTCGATGCCTTCAAAAGGCTCGTCGAGAAAGAGAATGCGCGGGGAGTGGATGATTGCCGCACCAAGCGCCGTCTTCTTGCGCATGCCCGTAGAGTAATCGACGATCAGCTTGTCGGCGTCATCCTCCAGATCCATCAACTGCAGTAGCTCTGTGGTGCGTTCCTCCACCAGATCGGCCGGCAGCCCGTACATGGTGCCAGCAAAACGGATGAACTCGCGCGCTGTCAGCCGTTCGTAAAGGTTCAACCCTTCTGGCAGCACGCCAATCTGCTGCTTGGCCTGCAGAGGTTGCTCCCAGATGTCCACGCCGTGGATCAGCGCGGTGCCGGCCGTGGGCCGCAGCAGGCCCACGAGCATGTTGATCGTCGTAGACTTTCCCGCGCCGTTTGGACCCAGAAAGCCAAAGAACTCCCCTTCGGCGACGGCCAGATTGAGCTGGTCCACCGCCACCTTGTCGCCAAAATGGCGCGTCAGGTTGATGGTCTGCACGGCGACCGGCGACAGGACTGAATTCTCCATGAAGATTACCCCTGTTGCGACTGGTTTATTTCCGCCTTTATTGTACTGCAACTCGTGACCCCCTACTAGAACGTTGGGCCGGATCTGGACCTGGCTAACTGACCAGTCTGGCGCCGTCCGGCCGGCGGGTGGCCTTTTGGCAAATCGATGATAGAGTCACGGGCACGTAGAGATTGTTATGGCCGATATTGAGCTTCAGAGCGGTACCTCGCTCCCTTCCTCGCCCGTCCCCCGACCCGCCATCCGCGAGGTGATCGCCGGCATCGCCAGCTGGCTGGCCGGCCGGCTCTTTTTTGCCCTGTTGGTCCTGCTGGCGATCGTCCTGCTCACCTTTTTCGGGCTGGATATGGCGCGCGGCAGCCCGCTAGGGCCGGCCGCCGCCAATTCCCTGGAGCAGTCGCGCTTCTACCTGACCAACGTGCTGCAGGGCGAGTTGGGCGTGACGGCCGCCGCCAGCCCGACCGCCCTCAGCCTGCCGGTTGCGGAGGTATTACCGGCTATCGTCGGCCGCAGCCTGGGCCTGCTGGGCGTCTCGCTGCTCCTGGCCAGCCTGGTGGGGGTTGCCGCCGGCCTCTACGCGGCGCGCTGGCGTCACTCGAACCGCTCGCTGGGCCTGATCCTGGCGTCCATTGCCGGCGTCTCGGCGCCCAGCTTCTTCGTCGCCCTCCTGCTGCAGATAGCAGCCATTACCTGGACGCGCCGTACGGGGAGCGCGCTCGTGCCCGTCGGCGGCTTCGGCTGGGATAAGCACCTGATCCTACCGGCGCTGGTTCTCGCCGCCCGGCCCATCGCGCAGATTACGCGCGTCACCTTCGTCACCGTCGGCGACATACTCGGCCAGGATTACGTGCGCACCGCCTATAGCAAAGGGCTGCGCGGCTACCATATCCGCCTGCACCACGTCCTGCGCAACGCCGCCGTGCCCATCCTGACGACGGTCGGGCTGTCCCTGCGTTTTATGCTCAGCAGCCTGCCGGTGGTCGAGTTCTTCTTCGGCTGGCCGGGCGCGGGCTTCACCCTGCTGCGGGCCATCTCGGAGCGCGACGACGCGCTCGCCGTCGCCCTGCTGCTATCCCTGGGTCTCTTCTTTCTGCTGGTTAACCTTCTGTTGGAGCTCGCCTATTACCAGATCGATCCGCGCCTGCGGCAAGCGCCGGACCACATGACGACCGCCGAGCGCAAGGGTCTGCGGGCTCGGCTGCGCGACCTCTGGGCGTCGCTGCAGGATACCTTGAGCAACAACGCGCTGGCGAGCTGGTGGCGGCGCCGCCGGGGGGTGCAGGAGGCCAGCCCATTCGGGCCGCTCGTGGCGCAGAATAGGCGGCTGGTGCAGGACGAGGAGGAGGCAGCGCGGCGCTTCAACTGGCGCGCCTGGCGGCGCGGCACGCTCGGCAACCTGCCCTTTGTCGCCGGTCTGCTCCTCGTTCTGATCCTCGCCGTCGTCTTCCTCTTCGGGCCGCAGCTGGCGCCGATGAGCCCCTACGACACGAGGGGTCTGACGTTTGAAGGCGGCGAGTTCCGCGTGCCGCCCTTTGCTCCTGACGACGAATACCTGCTGGGCAGCGACGTGCTCGGCCGGGACATTCTCAGCCTGATCCTCGCCGGGGCTCAGCAGACGCTGCTTCTGGTGGGCGTGGTCGTCGCCACCCGCCTGTTCATCGGCTTCGTCCTGGGCGCGCTGGCCGGCTGGTTCAGCACGACGTGGGTTGACCGGCTCATTGTGGGCGCGGCCGAAGTGCTCGCCGCCTTCCCCACCCTCTTGCTGGCGATGATTCTCATCCTCGCCCTGGGCATCCGCGAGGGATTCCGACCCTTTCTGCTCGCCCTCTCGGTCATCGGCTGGGGAGAGATCATGCAGTTTGTGCGCGGCGAAGTGATGGCGCTGCGGCCGCAGCCGTTCATCGAGAGCGCCGTGGCCGTCGGCGCGAGCACGCGGCGCATCATCAGCTATCACGTCTTCCCCAACCTGCTCGCCGCGCTGATCTCGCTGGCGGCGCTGGAGATGGGGGCGACGCTGATGCTGCTGGGCGAGCTGGGCTTCATCGGCATCTTCATCGGCGGTGGCGCTTTCGCCGAGCTAGACGTGGGGCGCACGCTGTACCACTACTCCGACGTGCCCGAGTGGGGCTCGCTGCTGAGCAACGTGCGCAGTTATGCCCGGGCCTACCCGTGGACGGCCCTCTATCCCGCGCTGGCGTTCTTCATCGCCATCGTCGCCTTTAACCTCCTGGGCGAGGGGCTGCGGAGGTTGATCAACGTCGTTGGGGTGGAGTTCACCCGGCTGCTGAACCGCTATACCTTTGCCATGGCGCTGCTGCTCGTCGCCGGCTTCGGCTGGTTTCGCAGCAACAGCGGGCCGATGGGCTACTATCGCAACCAGGCGGCGGCGTTTGACGGCGAGCGGGCGCTGCAGCACGTCACGGCGCTCGCCGAGCCGCAGCTGGAGGGGCGGGCGCTGGGCACGGCCGGGCTGGACGAGGCGGCGGAGTATATCGCCGGGCAGTTCCAGGCGCTGGGCCTGCAGCCGGGCGGGCAGAACAGCAGCTACTTTCAGGCCCGCCCGCGCGAGTTCCTACAGCTGGACAGCGTGCCCCGGCTGGAGATTGACGACGGCGGGGAACAACCCGTGTACCGGGAGGATTTCAACGAGTTCGCGGGGGCCGTCGCCAATAGCGGCGAGGTCGAGGGAGAGGTCAGGGTGCTGGGGGTCGGTCCTTTGCTCCTGACCGGCGGTTCGATCCGTGACCTGCGGAACCGGGCGCTGCAGGATTACGACTTCTCCGGCAACATCGTCATGGTGCTGCAGGCAGGGGATCTCACTACGCTGGAAAACTCAGGGGCGCGCGGTATTCTGGTCGTGGCCGGGGAGAAGCCGGAGACGGAGGAAGCGGCGGTGCTGCGCCGCCACCAGAGTCTTTCGCCGCTGGGCTCACAGCTGGTGTTCGGCGGTTCCAACGTCTACGTCATCGGCAACAACGTGCCCATCTTCTGGATCGGCGAGGAGACGGCGAACCGCATCCTGGCGGGCACCGGCGAGGAGGTGGGCGAGCTGCGCCGGCGCGACGCCGCCCTGGGCCAGGATGAGGTGTTCACCGTGGAGACGGGCCGGCGCGTTTCGTTGGCGCTGGAAGCGACGCCGCGCACCGGGTTGGAGGCGGTCAACGTGATCGGCCAGCTTCCGGGCGAGAGCGCGGAGCTGGATAGCCAGATGATTGTCGTCCTGGCCCAGTACGACGCGCCGCCGCTGGGGCCGGGCAGCGCTGTTTACCCCAACGCCAACGACAACGCCAGCGGGGTGGCCGTGATGCTGGAGGTCATCCGCACGATGCGCGACAGCGGCTACCGGCCGAACAAGACTTTCCTTTTCGTCGCCTACTCCGGCGAAGGCTGGGACCAGGGCAACCGGGTCCGGGCCGACGTGGAGCGCTACCTGTCGGCGCGGCTGGGCTTCGCCAGCGCCTACACCGTCGAGGCGATTGTCGAGCTGCGCGGCGCCGGGGCGGGTAGCGGCGAGAGGGTGCAGGTAGTCGCCGGCGGCAGCCTGCGCCTGACCGAGCTATTCGAGCGGGCCGCGCGGCGCATGGACGCGCCGGCGACGCGGCTTGGCGCGCCGGTAGACGTCAGTGTGGTTTTTAGGGATCAGCGGAACCTCACGGGCGGGCAGATCGCGCCGGAAGTCGGCATCGGCTGGCTGGGCTGGGAAACGACGTCGCGTACCGGGGCCGACACCGTCGAAGCGATCAGCGCGGA
>Ga0123328_1002797_pt1 | contig 15431 bp, 15 predicted proteins | sample BioC12SIPDNA_2_FD_89702 | JGI IMG/M metagenome (GOLD analysis project Ga0123328, IMG submission 89702) | Anaerobic biogas reactor microbial communites from Washington, USA - Biogas_R1_A C12 SIP DNA | ecosystem: Engineered > Bioreactor > Anaerobic > Unclassified | place: Washington, USA...
CAAACAATCTACACGATTGCACTTTATTGTTTAGGAGAAAGTGAAAGGATAGATTATGTATGATGAACTTGAAGAAAAATTAGAGGTGCCAGACGAACCAGTCGAAGGTGCACCACTAACAATGATAACCAACGAACCAAAAAGCAAAACTCACAAGAAAATCCCGGTGATGTTAATTGTCATCGCCCTCTTCAGCCTGGTCGCAGGCTTTACTGGTGTACTGGTGGGTAAAAACATCGCAAGCGAGCGGAGTGCCACCACTACTGCATCTGAAAACACAGTGATATTCCAGTCGGTCAGCCGCACTGACAGCCTTGGAGAGGTTGTCACAAGTATAAGCTTGCCCGAAATCGCAGAAACCGCCAGGGATTCCGTAGTTGAGATCACCACCGAAACGGTCTCCGGTAGCTCACGTATGCACCAATTCGTGGTGGAGGGAGCCGGCAGTGGGGTGGTCATTACCAGTGATGGCTATATCGTCACCAATAATCACGTCATCGAAGACGCAACCACCATTAAGGTACGCCTGACTTCCGGTGAAAGTTACGATGCCGCACTTATTGGCAAGGATTCCCAAACCGACCTGGCTGTGATCAAGATCACCGCCAGCGACCTGACCCCTGTTGTTCTTGGAAACTCAGGCGATCTCAAGGTTGGCGACCTGGCCGTTGTGATCGGTAATCCTTTGGGTGAGTTGGGCGGTACCGTGACCGATGGCATCGTCAGTGCCCTTGACCGTGAGATCACTATCGATGGCGAAACCATGACACTCTTGCAAACAAATGCCGCCATTAACCCAGGTAATTCTGGTGGTGGCATGTTCAACGCTGAGGCTGAGTTGGTCGGTATTGTCAATGCGAAAAGCAGCGGGTCTGACGTCGAAGGGCTGGGATTTGTGATTCCGATTGACACCGTCAAGCCGATCATAACCAGCCTGATTGAGAATGGATATGTCAGCGGACGACCCTGGCTGGGAGTTGAATTACTGGATATTTCCGACGTAGCTACCGCTATGTACTACAGGGTATCGCAATTGGGTGTCTATGTCGCCAAATCTGGCAACAACAGTGAACTTAAGGCTGGAGATCTGATTCTGAAGCTGAATGAGGAAGCAGTAAGTTCCTACGCTGATATCAAGAGCATCCTCTCCAACTATGCTATTGGAGACCAAATCACAGTTCAGGTGTATAGGGATGGCAGTCTACAAAATATCCTGGTCACTATTCAAGAAATAACGCAGTAAAAAACCTCCTTTGAACAAGCCTGCCGAGCAATTGGGCAGGCTATTGTGGGTGAACGACGAAAGCGGTCAACCCAGGGAGGTTAATTGGGATGAGGTTGTAGGTATTCTGAAACATCTCTTCAAACCCGAATTTTTGAATCGTGTGGATGAAATTGTGGTCTTCAAACCGCTCACGCATGAGGATTTGGGTGAGATTGTCGGTATTCAACAGCAGCATGTCAGCGATTTACTTGCCAATCTTGGTCTTAAGCTCTAAATCAGCCCCTCAGCCAGGGCGTGGTTGGCAGACGTGGGGTATGACCCCGAATTCGGTGCCCGCCCGCTAAAACGCGCCATTCAACGGGAGGTTCAAGACCCCCTGGCGCTCAAGCTTCTCAGCGGTGAATTCAGCGAAGGAGAAACGATCAAGATCGACAGGACGAACGGCGGTTTGATTTTTTCAAGGGGTAAGCTTTCATTCTGATAAAAAGGTAAAGCTCACGAATTCTCGTGAGCTTTATTGTGGAAACCTCTTTTTTGAGCGGAGCGACATGAATTGTGATGCGTAAGAATTTTATCTTACGAATTTCCCAAAATAGAGGTCTTCCTCACCTTTGAACACGCCCAGTCGCATTACCTTTCATCAAGGAATTAACTTCAGACAGTGAAACACGGTTAAAATCGCCTTCAATGGAATGCTTCAAGCAAGAAGCTGCTACGGCAAATTCGATGGCATTTTGAGGGTCATAATTGTTTTTCAAGGCGTAAATCAAACCACCTGAGAAAGAATCCCCTCCGCCAACTCGATCAAAGACACGGATTTCGTAAGTACGGGAGAAGTAGGTATCGTTCCTGTCATAAAGCATGCCAGCCCAATTGTTGTTATTGGCATCGATAGAAGTCCTCAAGGTAATACCAACATGCTCAAAACCGTAAGCATTAACCAACTGTTTTGCCACGGATTTATACCCTTCGTAATCAAGTTTTCCGCCTTCCACATCCGCGCCCTCAGCCTTAATACCTAAAACTTTATCGGCATCTTCTTCGTTCGCAATACACACGTGCACGTAAGGCATCAAGGCAGACATAATCTCTTTTGCAAGCTCAGTGCTCCAGAGGTTTTTCCGGTAATTCAAGTCGCAGCTGACTTTAATATTTTTTTGACTGGCAGCTAAGAGAGCTTCTTTGCAGGTTTGTGCCAGGCTTGTGCTTAATGCCGGCGTGATACCTGTGAAATGGAACCAATCCACACCTTCGAACAATTTGTCCCAATCATAGTCTTTGGGCTCAGACATAGCCACCGCTGAAAATTTTCGATCGTAAAGAACAGTAGAGGGTCTCTGAGAATGTCCTTTTTCGACAAAATAAGTGCCAACGCGGTCACCCTGGCGTAATATCCGGGTAGTATCTACCCCAAAATAACGCAGACTATTAATGGCTGCCTGACCGATTGCATTTTTCGGCAAACAAGTTAAATATGCTGCATCTTCACCATAATTTGCAAGAGATACAGCCACATTGGCTTCCCCTCCACCAAAAGTCGCCTCAAGTTTGTTAGTTTGCAGAAGTCTATGCCCGTCTTCTGACATAAGACGAAGCATGATTTCTCCAAAGGTTAGAATTTTTCCCATAGTATCTCCTTAATTAAGCCAGGTGGATCGCAAATCCTGCGATTTCTTCCCTGATGTAGATTGCTTTGAGTTTTCCGCTGGCATCCCTTTTTTCAGATTCTTTATTAAACTGAACACCCATTGCAGTAAGATAACTTACCGCACGATCCAAGGAATTTGTCTTAAGCGCAATATGACCATTCTTTCCGAGGTAGGGCGATTTCATAAACTCAATGACTGTCCCAGCAAAGATGGAACTATTGCCCACTTTGGGATCTGAAAAGTGAAATAGTTCCGAGAACCGCATGGCTGAACTCAATGCGGTTTCAGGGTCAGGTGTGTTCGCTCCCACATGGACCAGCTCCAGTCCTAACATGTTTGAAACCGCTTGCCGGCACAAATCGGTGATACCCGACCAGTTCTGAATTTCGACATTTTTTCCCAACATAAAGGTACCCCCACAGGCGGCAATACGATCAAAAGCCAGGTAACTTGCCAGGTTCTCTAGTGAGATACCGCCAGTTGGGATGAACTTTACACCTTTATATGGACCACAAAAAGCTTTCAATGCAGCCAATCCACCTATCTGTTCTGCAGGGAAAAATTTTACCAAATTCAAGCCCATTTCGATTGCCTTATCTAATTCAGATGGAGTGGCAATGCCAGGAATTATCGGTACGCCTTTTTGCTGGCAATGCCTGACAACTCTCTCGTTTAAAGCTGGTGCAACCAGGAATCTGGCTCCTGCAGCTATGGCAAGATCGGCTTGTTCGGTATTTATTACTGTCCCTGCCCCTACCAGGAGATCTGGAACGTTGTCGACCATCGCGGCGATTACATTCTCCGCCTTTGGCATTCGGAAGGTAATTTCTGCAACGGGGATGCCACCATCAGATAATGCTTTCCCCAACGGAGCCGCATCCTCAACACTATTAACACTGGCAATGACTGGGACGAGCCCTATAGCCGAAACCTGATCCAATATATCTGTCATATTACCCCAATTTCTCCACAAGATATTGCTTCATTCTACGCATTCCTTCAATAATATTCTCATCGGAGGTAGCATACGTGATACGAATGTATCCTTCACCAGCATCACCAAACCCAGTGCCAGGAACAGTAACAACACCTGTTTTTCGGAGTAGGTCCATACAGAAATCAGCGGATTTTATTCCTAACTCTTTGATGCTAACAAACAGATAAAAAGCCCCCTTAGGTTTTTTCACTTTTACACCAGGCATATCACTGACAAGGTCAAATATCAGGTTTCTGCGTTTTTCATATATATCGCGCATGCGGTCCACATCGTCCTGGCAATCTCGTAGAGCCCTGGCACCAGCCAGTTGAGTAGGTGCTGGTAAACAAGAAGCACTGTTTTCATGAAGTTTTGTCATGGCGCGGATGATATCGGGATTAGCGATTGTATATCCCAACCGCCAGCCTGTCATGGCAAACATCTTTGAAAACCCGCTTATGTATACCGTTCTTTCCCGCATCCCAGGGAAAGAAGTAATGCTGGTATATTTCAATCTGTCATAAACCAGCCTGCTATAGATTTCATCGGAAATAGCGAACAAGTCGTGCTCAACGACCAACTCAGCCAATCCCTTCAGGGTCTCTGCGTCAATGACCGCACCTGTTGGATTGGAAGGAGAATTAATCATAATCAGCTTGGTTTTAGGCGTTATGGCTTGGCGAACCTGTTCGACAGTAGGAACAAAATCTGTTTCCTCAGTAACACGAACTTCTTTAAGTTTTGCCCCACACATTGCAATATGACCAAAATAATTCGCCCATGCCGGAGTAATCAGAATTACTTCATCAGCAGGATCCGCCAACGTAAGGAGGGCTAATTGCAATGATTCCATCGCACCACAGGTCACTAGTATTTCACTCTGAAAATCAGGTTTAAGATCGTCTTTATGGTACTCAGCAATGGCTTGGCGTAATTCTGGAATACCGGCATTAGGTGTGTAATGAGTCAGTCCGCGTTGCCAGGCATCACAAGCCTCATCTATCACTACTTGTGGCGTGATGAAATCAGGTTCGCCTACCGTGAAGCTCACGGTGTCGGTCATTTTTAGGGCTTCATTGTACATTGCCCGGATCGCCGAACCTCCCATATTGCGTGCTAAGTTCGATAGTTTCATAGTAATTCTCCTTTTATGCTCCAAGATAAGCCGCTTTTACCTGTTCATTTTTCAACAGGTCGGCTGAATTGCCTGAGAGAACAATCTTGCCAGTTTCCATCAGGTATGCCCTTGAAGCTACATTAAGTGCCATGAAGGCGTTTTGTTCATTTAACAATATGCTTGTGCCAGTTTCGTTGATTTGTTTGATTATCCTGAAGATATCTTCAACAATAATCGGAGCCAAACCCATAGAAGGCTCATCTAACAGCATGATTCTGGCGTTGGTCATCAAGCCTCTGCCCAATGCAAGCATTTGCTGTTCACCTCCAGAGAGTGTGCCAGCCAGCTGTTGTCTGCGTTCCTTTAACCTCGGAAAGAGAGAATATACTCGTTCCATCGTTGTATCGACAATCGTGCGATCCTTGACTGTTTTTGCCCCCAGGAGTAAATTTTGCTGAACAGAAAGTTTGCTGAAAACGCGTCTACCCTCAGGAACATGTGCGATGCCTAACTCAACATGCTTATGAGCAGGGAGTTTAGTTAGTTCAATGCCATCAAGTCGAATACTTCCGGATTTCGCCTTTTCGAGCCCGGAAATAGTCCGAAGAATGGTAGTCTTCCCTGCGCCGTTTGCACCAATTAACGCAAGAATCTCTCCCTGTTCAACATAGAAAGAGACACCTCTCACCGCTTCGATCGCTCCATAGGATACGGACAGATCATTTACTTCAAGCAATGGCATTGTAACCTCCTCCAAGATAAGCTTCAATCACTTTAGGATTGCGTTGGATCTCGGCAGGATTTCCTTCAGCGATGGTTCTGCCAAAGTCGAGCACTTTAATCCGATCAGCCAGTGGCATGACAAAATTCATATGGTGTTCAATAAGAATAATTGTCATATTAAATTTTTCGCGTATCCGTCTGATCAGTGACGCAATTTCATCGATTTCAACAGCATTCATACCCGCTACAGGTTCGTCTAAAAGTAAAATTTTAGGCTTGAGCATCATTGCTCTAACTATTTCAAGTTTTCTTTGAGGTCCATAAGGCAGGTTTTTAGAGAGCAGATCAGCCTGTTGATCAAGGTTAAAAATCTTCAGCAATCTCATCACTTCGATATCAAGCTCGCGTTCTTGTTCCACAATGGACTTTGTTCGCAACAAAGCAGGAAAAAACTGTTCCAAGCTGTGAAGTGTGTAAGCCATCTTGATATTGTCAACAACAGTCGCATTGTGGAACAAGCGGATGTTCTGGAAGGTTCTGGCAAGCCCATTAGCAGCAAATTGATTAGGTCGCAACCCAATAAGGTTCTTTCCTTCCATTTCAATAGTTCCGGATGTTGGTTTATAGATACCTGTCAGCATATTGAAAACAGTCGTTTTCCCTGCACCATTTGGACCAATAATTGCCAGTAATTCCCCTTCTTGCACATCAGCCGAAAAATCTTCGACTGCAACAAGACCACCAAATTTTATAGTGAGATTTTTGATACTTAATATTGTCGCCATGGTTATTCCCCTTCTTCAGCTTCTGGTACAGTAGGATCCGCTGCGCCTTCATACAACTCTTTGCGGTGAATTCTGAGGAAAGGTAATTCGTAACCGCCTGTGAGACCCTTAGGGCGGTAAAGCATTACGATGATAAGAACCAGCGCATAGATCACCAGACGCCAGGAAGCCAGGAATCGCAAAGCTTCGGGCAGAGCGGTAAGCAATAGTGCACCTACAATCGATCCTGTCAAAGAACCGCTACCGCCTGCATAGAGAAAGACTAAAAGGTCTGAGGATTTGACAAAACTAAAGGTGTCAGGTTGGATGAAGGAAACCACATGTGCGTACAATCCGCCTGCAACTCCGGCAATGAAAGCAGAAAAGGTAAAAGAAATGATTTTATAACGGGTAGTATCGATTCCCATGGCTTCAGCAGCAATTTCATTGTCGCGAATAGCAATCCAGGCACGCCCATAGCGAGAGTAGATGACATTTCTGACCACAAACAAGGTTAAAGCCACAAAAGTAAAAATCCATGCGAGATTAGCATAGGTCGGAACGCCGATCATGCCCCTGGCAGCCCCAATGGGTTCGATCAGCCTTAAGCCAGCCCTGACAATTTCACCAAAGGCTAAAGTTACAATTGCCAGGTAATCGCCCTTAAGTTTTAAAGTAGGCAAGCCGATCAAAAAACCTACTAGTGCCGCCACCAGACCGCCAATGAAGAGACTCAGCAAAAAAACAGGAATCTGCATCGATGAGGGAATTACACTTGGTTTCAAGAGCAAGGTAGTGATAATTGCAGATCCATAAGCTCCAAGTGACATGAAACCCGCATGACCGATTGAGAACTGGCCTGTAAATCCATTCACCACGTTTAGACTAAGGGTCATCATGATGTTCACTCCGGCAAACATCAGAATTTGAATGTGGTAGTTGTTTGCTATACCAAAAGATTTGAGCAGCATGATCAAACCATAAATGGCAGCAAAACCAATAATGGGCAAGACGCTCTTACTTAGATGTTTAGGGATTTTCAATTCAACCTCCTAAACTTTTTCAATGGAAAATTTGCCCAACAAGCCAGCAGGTTTAAAGAGCAATATCAAGATGAGTACTATAAAACCGATCATGTATCCAAAATTGGAATTGATGGAAGTGGCGAAAATTTCGGATATCCCAAGGATGAAACCACCTAACATGGCTCCGCGGATATCGCCAATTCCACCGAGTACTGCCGCGATAAACGACTTGGTTCCAAGCCAGCCCCCCATGTAAACATCTACCTGGGGATAGATGCTGGCATAAAAAATACCACTGGACGATGCAAGAGCCGCTCCAATAAAGAAGGTCATGGAAATAATGACATTGATGTTAATTCCCATCAGCAGCGCGGCATCCTTGTCCATGCTGACTGCCCTCATTTGAGCGCCCAAGGGCGTCTTGTTTACGACATAGTAGAGTATGAACATTAGCAGAAGAGACAAGAACAACATGATTAATTGCGTTGAAGTGATTGTCACGCCACCGATGTTATATTGAATGAGCGGAAAAAGTCTGGGGAATGGGCGCGGGTTAGGACCAATGAAAGGTAAAGCGCGGGGAAAGTTTTGCAGAAACATGGAAACCCCTACAGCAGTGATCAGGGCGGTCATTCTCGGACGATCACGTAAGGGTTTATATGCAACTGCCTCAACGATCACACCAACCAATCCGGTTCCAATCATGGCAATGAGAATGATTGCTATTACCTGTAAAGCAGAGAGAGTCCCACTGGTACTCATGAAAGCCATGGCAAGAAAAACAGTGGAAAGCGCACCAATCATTAGAAAATCGCCGTGGGCAAAGTTGATCATGCCCACAATCCCATAAACCATGGTGTAACCTAAAGCCAGCAAGGCATAAACGCTGCCAAGCTGCAAACCATAAATTAATAGTTGGAAAAAAGTAGTCATTCTCCTCCTTTTCCGATATTCATTTAAGAAACAGCCATGCCCTTGAGGGCATGGCTGTGTGGTCTACCGAGTATTAAGGATTGACGTTGACAACAAACTCAGGAACGCCTTCGGCATTGTACATTAAAATCGCAGCACCCTTGATTGGGTTGCGATCTGGACCAACGGTGATCGTACCGGAAGGAAGGTGTAAATCTTTAAGAGAAGCCATTGCATCTCGAACTCCCTTGCGATCGATCGTAGCTGCGTTTTTGATAGATTCCAGAATCATCATTGTAGCTTCGTATGCTAAAACAGCATTGGAGTTGGGGTTCATACCATAGGCGTCGTTAAAGGCCTTCACAAATTCCTGAGCCACTGGATCAGGATTATCAGGTGAAAAAGCAGAAACGTAGGCGGTACCTGCGATATTTTCGAAGCCGGCCAGTTGTGCAACCTCAGGAGCGTCCATGGAATCACCACCAATAAATGGAGCAGTTATGCCAAGTTCACGAGCCTGGCGAACCTGTAGTGGAATTTCGGTGAACATGTTGGGGATGAACACAACTTCGGGGTTAGCAGCTTTGATCTTTGTCAACTGGACGTTATAGTCTTTGATATCCGAACCGCTATAAGCCTGAACCTCAACAACCTCGCCACCCAATTCGGTAAATGCGAGTTCAAAGTTTTCATACAGACCCTTTGAATAGGCATCAGCATTGTTGTAAATGACTGCAGCGGTTTTATAGCCTGTGTCCCAGGCATATGTAGCCGCCGCGCGGCCCTGGAACGGATCAATGAAACAGGCACGGAAAATGTAATCACCGACCTGGGTAACAGCCTCGTTGGTAGTAAATGTGCCGACTGCAACAACACCAGCAGATTGGGCAATTGGGCCAGCTGCAAGAATCGCTTTTGACATATCAGGGCCAACAATACCAATCACGTTGTCCTGATTGATCAGTTTTTGATAAACGTTTGTAGTCGTTTCCTCTTTGGCTTCGTTATCTTCATAGACAAACTCGATTGGATAACGAGTGTCACCAACCAAAAGACCACCTTCTGCTTTGAGTTTCTCTTCAATGAGTTTTACACCATTGGTGATGTATTTACCTGCCGTGGCACCTGGTCCTGACATAGGGCTGACAACACCAATCTTCAGTGTTTCGCCGGTCTTTTCGCCATTTGCTTGTGGTTCAGGTTCCGCGGGAGCTGCGGGAGAACCTGTGGAGCATGCTGAAATAAAAACTGCAATGGTTAAAATAGTTAACAAAACTCGACTTGTTTTCTTCATTTACGACCTCCATCGTAATCTTGAATTTGAACTTGGACAAATAGACATGTGGATACGGAGAACATTTTTTTAGCGATTTTGGATTGCAGTCTCCTCTCTTGAGGGTTTCACTATATGGAATCCCGTTCCAAATATAGTATAATTCACTTATATCACACTCCTTTTTTTTTGACAAGAGGTTAAATGTATATTAAGGATTTGTTTGTAGAGAAAATCAGGAAGATATTGTGCCCTTCACTCCAACAACAAAAAAAACAACTATAATTGGGTGATTACCATTACTGGTTGGGAGGAATATGCAAAATTCAAGTATTCAGGTCATTAATAAGGCTGCAGATATTGTTGAACAATTGGCTACATCAGAAAACGGGCTTAGATTGTCAGAAATTACCGATAGGACAGGGCTCCCCAAGAGTACAGTGCATCGTATCTTAGCAACCCTGATTTCCAGGCACTATATTGAAAAAGATGAGAGTGACAGTGTCTACTACCTGGGTTTGAAATTTGTTGAGATAGCAAGTCTTTATCTCAATAAAATCGATCTCACAACCGAGGCTACTCCAATAATGCATTCCCTTGCCTCCAGATTTGATGCGACCTGTTACCTGGCTATCCTTGAAGATAACGAGGTGAGATACCTTGAGAAAATTGAGAAGTTCAACAGCCTTCGTCTATATACGAGTATTGGAAAGCGGGAACCCGTTTACTGTACAGCCTTAGGGAAAGTACTGCTCGCCTCTCTTCCAAAGAGTGAATGCGATCGGATCGGAGAATCTTTAATTTACAACAAACTAACCCCTAACACGAAGATGAGCTATAAGGAGCTATTACTGGATATCGAATTTGCGAGGCAGAATGATTTCGCTATTGATAACGGAGAACACACCTTTGGGAGCAGCTGTGTTGCTGTACCGATCCGCGATTATACTGGTAAAGTGATCGCTGCGATGAGCCTGAGTGGTCCAGGACTAATTCAGGCAAACAAGATAGACACCCTTTTCAAGGAACTCCAAAACAGTGCAGCGATCTTGTCTGAACGTATTGGTTACACAGCAGCGTAATATATAAGTAATCCAAATTTCCTTCCAGATGGTTGACTTTTCACCTGGATGTCAATAGAATTGTAGGCAGAATGCATTCTGCATCGTGGAACACAGTTTCATAATACAAGAATCCGGATTCTCACGAAAAGGAGACAGCTTTGACCAACCTAACCGATCTCATCCTAAAAGACAAAATAATCGCAATATGTAGAGGGATATATGGGGATGACCTCCTGAATCTCGCCTCAGCACTCTCAAGAGGCGGCATAAACCTTATTGAGGTGACCTTTGATCAATCAGATCCAGATAATCTCAAGAAAACAGCGGAAGCGATTGAACTGCTGAACACGCATCGTCCTGAAATGCAAGCGGGTGCAGGAACAGTATTAAGTTCAGCCCAATTACAGGCTGCAAAATCCGCTGGCGCAGGGTTCATTATCTCTCCTAATACAGATGTGGCAATTATTAATGCAACCAAAAGTTTCAACCTGGTATCTATTCCAGGCGCAATGACACCATCTGAGATTGCCATTGCCTCCCAGTCAGGCGCAGATTTTGTGAAATTATTTCCAGCTGCCCAACTGGGGGCCGCTTATGTGAAAGCAGTTCTGGCTCCTTTAAACAATGTAAAACTACTTGCTACCGGTGGCATCAATGACACCAACCTTGCAGAATACCTCAAGGCGGGTTGCGTGGGTGCGGGAATTGGTGGCAATCTATGCGATAAGAAATTGGTTTCAGCTAAAGCTTTTGATGAACTGGAAGCGATCGCCCGTCGCTACACCTCCCAGATAGGTTAGCCCGGATGGAAGCTTCACAAGATCAAAAGGATCTTCATAACCAAAAGAGCCGAGAAGTTGCCATCACAGATTGCGACCATGCCAATATTTCTGAGGAGCTCGCTGTATTTTCCAGAGAAAATATTGACTGTCATCTATACCAGTTGGCACAAGCTTATGAACTGATCGATAACCTTCAGAATTACGAAGTATTGATCAATCAATATGCCCGCTTTTCCGAGGAGGTTTTCTCTGGTTTACCTAACCTGAAAGTACTTATCCGCTATGGCGTTGGTTTGAACAATATCGATATCGCTGCAGCAACAGCTCATGGTGTGCGGGTCTGTAATGTGCCCGATTATGGCACACAGGAAGTTGCCAGCCATGCCTTGGCGTTGATGCTGGCACTTGAGCGGAAGGTCATTCCCCTGACTCAGTCTGTTAAAGCCGGGGAATGGGACTATACATTGTCGATACCTGTTCGTCGTCTGAATACACTTACAGTTGGAATAGTAGGTACCGGCCGAATTGGAAAATGTTTTGCTGCCTTGGTTCGGCCGTTGGTCAAACGAGTGATTGCCTGGGATCCCAAATACCATCACATGCGTGGAGATGTGCCAGAGTTTGTGGAGATGGTTACCTTTGATACCTTGCTGGCTGAATCGGATGTAATCTCAATCCACAGTAATTATGAGACCTCTGCTGGTTTATTTGATATGAAGGCACTTCATGCTATGAGAAAGGAAGCTGCCCTGATCAACGTTTCTCGAGGGGGGATCATCGTGGAGCGTGATCTCGCAGAAGCTTTGTTGAACGATATTATTTCAGCTGCAGCAGTGGATGTCACGGAAATAGAACCTCTTCCGGGCGACAGTCCGTTGAGAAACTGTAAAAATTTCCTATGCACGCCACATATGGCATGGTATTCAAAACAAGCTTCGTCGGACCTGAAGACTAAGGTTGCTGAGGAAGCCGCTCGTTTCCTTAATGATCAACCTTTACGAGATTGTGTCAACTAATAAAATAGGAAGGTGCAAATGAAAGCAATCGTTTTTACCAATCCAGGCAGTATTGAAGTGCGTGAGATTCCAATGCCTGTCGTTAAAGAAGGCTGGGCTCTGATCAAGGTTTCACATGCTGGAATATGTGGGAGTGATCTGACAATCTATTCAGGCTACCACCCCAGAGCAAAAGCACCTTTGGTACTTGGACACGAAATCTGTGGTTGGTTGGTGGAAGACCAACCAGGCATGCCTGCGGGTACCTTTGTTACTGTCAACCCCTTACTTTCTTGTGGTCACTGTGATCCTTGTCTTTCAGGAAACGAACATGTTTGCCAAACCTTGAAATTAGTAGGAATCGATTGTGATGGCGGAATGGCTGAATATGTGACCGCCCCAGTTTATCACATCCTTCCAGTTCCTGATGGGGTTTCACGACGATCTGCAGCATTTATTGAACCGATTGCTGTTGCAGTTCACACAATCAGGGAAAGTGGGTACAGACCAGGAGATAACGCCTTGGTGTTTGGAGCTGGTGCAATTGGGATGAGCGTAGCACTGACCTTAAGAGAATTAGGGTGCCATGATGTTACTGTCTGTGAGCCTAATAAAATCCGAGTTGATAAGGCTGCCAGCCTTGGGTTTAGAGCGATCCAAACGAATCCCGAGCTGGTGTCTGAGTTATTGGATCTTACGAATGGTAAAGGATACGATTACATTTTTGATTGTGCTGGGCATCAGACCGTGGCAGAACTGCTTCCCGATTTAGTAAAAGTCAAGGGGACCATTGTCATTGTAGCAGGCTACAAGCATCCGCCAGCTATGAATTTTCAAAAAGGGATGTTCAAAGAATTTTGTATTAAATTCGTGCGGGTATATCGACAACAAGACTTTATAATTGCCTGCCAGTTAGCAAAATCTCAACCACTTTATGCAGAAGTTGTCACTCATGAATTACCCATTGAACAAGCACAGCATGGTTTTGATCTTTTATTGACCCCTTCTGATGCTATAAAAGTTACCTTCAAGTTTGGCTAAACAGAACAAGGAGAAACATGTTTATTATCTCAGGAAAAAATGCGATCGTCACAGGCGCAAGCAGAGGTTTAGGTGCTGCTCTTGCTATGGGGTTTGCTAAAGTTGGTGTAAATCTCGCTCTGGTCTCACGTTCTGTCCCAACTGATTTGATCAAGGAACTTCAGGCATTTGATATAAAAGTCAAGACTTATTCTTTTGATTTTAATCAACCTTCGCGAATTCCTTATTTAATCGAAGAAATTTATTATGATTTTGGCACGATTGACATTTTGGTTAATAACGCAGGAGCTCAAAGACGCAGCGATTCCGTTGATTTCAGCGAGGAAGATTGGGATTATGTGATCAATGTCAATCAGACAAGTGTTTTTCTCATGTGTCGTGAAGTCGGAAGGCGCATGGTGGAATCCAGGCAAGGAAAGATAATTAACATGGCATCGTTACTCTCCTTTCAAGGGGGATACCGCGTTCCTGCCTACGCCGCAAGCAAAGGTGCAGTGATGCAGTTTAGCAAATCGCTCGCTAATGAATGGGCAAAATTCAATGTCAATGTCAATTGCATAGCACCAGGCTATATGCTCACCGAAATGAATACCGCACTGGTCAATGACCCGGTACGTAGTGAACAGATCCTGGTTCGAATTCCTGCAGGGCGCTGGGGTAATCCTGAGGACCTTGTTGGAGCAGCTCTCTTCCTCGCCAGCTCGGCATCTGACTACGTAAACGGTGTTACATTACCAGTTGATGGAGGCTGGCTGGGTAGATAAAAGAATCGTGGTTCCGAAAAAAGGATTTTTATCAAAGGGAACACGTGGCACGTGTTCCCTTTTCTCTAGTCTTGGGTAAAATCATTAAGGAAGATGTATTCTGAAAGCTACTAATGTACAAAATAAAGACCATCAGATATATGCTCTGCCTGATTTCGATCCTGATTGCAACAGCCTGTCAGGCTGTGCCGACGCTATCACCACCAACGGAGGTTCCTGCACTGCTCGCTGCTACCCTAGCCGAAACAGCAACGACAGAGCTCGCGCCCGAATCCACGCCAACAGCCACCGATGAGCCGCCAGTTTATGTCTACGAACCCAACCTGGAACTACCTGCGGCTCTGAAGCAGCTAGTTGAGCAGCAAAACCTGGCTCAGGCGCAAGGCAGATTGAACGAGATAGCCTATACTATCGATTTCAATAGCAGCAATCCAATTGGCAGCTGGGTCTATATCTTGGTAGCGCCTTTCCCAACGGTCACTGAGGAGGTCAGCGCCATCTGGCTTCAGCACCTCTGGCAGGGGCAGCCTGAGGATGAAATCTCTACGCTTCTCGTCAGTGATGACGACCTGCCAGCCCTTACAAGCATTCTCGGCGAACCGGGAGAGTCAATTCGAACCATGCCAAAAGAACAGGTCCTGGAGACTGCCTGGACAACTCAAAACACCTGGGCAATCATTCCCTTTGAAGAAATTCAGCCGCGTTGGAAGGTTCTGCTTATCGACGGGCAATCCCCCATCCAAAAAGATTTCGTCGTGGACCAATACGCTTTGAATGTGCCGATTTCTGCTGCATCGGTTGAACCAGACGAAAACTTCAGCCTTCCAGGCGAATTGTCAGCCTTGAACCTCTCTAACCTGGATTCATCCAAAATCACGACCGTTATGCTTACTGGCGTGACCGCACTGGTACGCGCCACTGCCGTGGGGATGGACCAGCGCGGTGTGCTTGTGCCGGGTGAAAATATCGCTTCCGTTATGAAAGAAGCCGATATCCTGCACATCAGCAATGAAGTGCCCTTTGCCGAAAATTGCCCTCCTCATACAATGGGAGGTTACCTGGTTTTCTGTACACCTGAAAGTTATCTAGAGCTATTGCGTTTTGTAGGCACGGATATTGTG